>Ga0247804_10001117_pt1 | contig 12503 bp, 11 predicted proteins | sample UWRJL029104C1_FD_181142 | JGI IMG/M metagenome (GOLD analysis project Ga0247804, IMG submission 181142) | Plant litter microbial communities from Arlington Agricultural Research Station in Wisconsin, United States - UWRJ-L029-104C-1 | ecosystem: Environmental > Terrestrial > Plant litter >...
CCCTGGGCCACTATTTCCAGCAGCGCCAGCCCGCGCAGACGAATGTTCTCGGTTTCGGGGCTGAAAACGTTGGTGGGCGCGTTGCTTACCAGCAAATCGGCCAGCAGCGCCCGCAGGGTGGCCTGGTGCGGGGCCAGCAGCGCTAGCTTCTGCTGCATAAAGGCTTGGAAGCGTAGGGCCAGCGGCCCGGCGGGCAGGTCGGGTACCTGCATTTCCAGCGCATCATGAATGCGTTGGTAAAGCCCTAGTACGAAGTCATTCTTCGAGCCAAAATGCCGGTAAACTTCCGCCAGCGGCACGCCGGCCGCCTCGGCAATCTGCGCTACGCTCACCCGATGAAACCCCTGCTCGGCAAACAGCTGCAGGCCCGCATCTAACAGAGTGCGACGGCTGAGAGCTGGTATATTGGTAGAAGCAACAGACATAAGATATTCAGAAAAAGCCCTTAGCGCAACGAAGTTGAAACTACAGTATCGACAGCGGCGGTGACGGTCGCAGCCCCAGCCGCTGCTGAAACATCGCCCCGATGTGTTGCGCCCGCTTCTTGGCATCGTCCGCCCCCGGCCCGCTGAATAAGGAATCGACGCTGGCCTGAAACAGCGCCAGCCAGCGCTGAAAATGCGCTGCCTGAATGGGCAGCGGGAAATGCTGCGCCAGCGGGCGGCCCTTGTAGCGGCTGGTGCCCAGCAGCACGCTGCTCCAGAAATCGTACATCGTGGGCAGGTGGTGGGCCCAGTCGACCTGCGCCACCTCCATAAAGATGGGAGCCAGCAGCGCATCGGCGCTCACCCGCTCATAAAAGGTATCGACCAGCTGAACGATGTCGGCCTCGGTGCGCAGGTCGGGAAGAGGAGGAGTGGACATGAGCGCAAAAATACGCGCTCGGCTTCCCGCTGCCGGAGTGGCGTCAGGTGGCCGCTAACTTGTTCGCCAATCCTGCTTATGCTCCGGCTGAGTTCATCGCTGAGTAGGTCAGAACTCGATTTGCCGGGCCAACGAATGCAGTTTGCCGGCGAACCCACGACATACGAAGAAAAAATGCGGGCGGATTGAAAAAAAATTGCTCGTATAGAAAAAAAAATCTTTCCAAAAAACGGAAAGATGATTTTCGGCCGCAGCAACTTGGTGTTATCCCGACAATAAACGGGAAAAAGCTGCTGATAAGTAATCAAGAAGCCTCGACCAATGGACAGCGGAGCTGAGCAGACTTTTTGCCTTCGGAATACAGCGAAGCATAGGCAACGGCGGAGCTCTATCTGTAAGTCCAAAAATGGGAACTCAAAATGGCTGCTGAAAGCGCGTTTTTGGGCGATGAAACCATTTTTTTGCCGGTTTAAAAATTATTCAGTGTAGCAAAAGAGCTGTTGCAATCGTAGATTTGTAATGTCTTATCCTAGCACCCTAAAACGACCTTCCGTTTCTGCCTGCGAAAGCAGCGCAAGGCCCGAAGTAGGTCTATAGCCTATTGTTGGTCTGATAAACAGAAGCTTGTGAGCACAGGTAAGCAGCCGCCCTTCCATTAAGCTATGAAATAAACTGCCGCCCCGGCTGCTGCCGTCTGTTTCGAGACAGGTAGGGCCAGCTTCAAAAAAGCCCGGCGGAGTGATTGATTGAAATGCAAAGCCCGGCTGCCTGTATTAGCGCCGGATTCCTGAGTTTTTATACCCCTAATTCTTAACCACCCAACAATGGCATACTCTGCTACTTCCGCTGCCGGCAAAGCCGTGCAAGGCATCATTTCTGACCTGCCCAGCCTGCTGGCTGTGGCGGTGGTCGACGCTACGTCGGGCATGGCCCTGGCGTCGCACTCCAACTCGCCCACGCTGAACCCCGAAACGGCGGCCGCTTACAACGCCGAAGTGGTGAAGCAGAAGCAAAAAGCCATGAGCGCCCTGAAGCTGCAAGGCGAGAAAATCGAGGACATCCTCATTTCGCTCAGCAACCAGCTGCACCTCATCAAGCTGAACGATAACGGCTCCAAGTTCATCTACCTGGCCGTGAACCCGCGCGATACCAATCTGGCCATTGCCCGCGAAGTGCTGCGCTCGCACGTCGACGAGCTTAACTAATTATTTCAAGGCCGGCGACCGTGGGTGCAATTTTTTACCCGGGTCGCCCCCGCAGTCGCCGGCTAAATTTCTCTTTTACACCTTTTAGCACGCAAACCACGTCATGAAACTCACTGCTACACCCTTCGACCCCCAAACCGGCGAATTGCTGCCGGTGTACCGCGACGCCTACCTGCGCGGCGACCTGAGCCGCGCTTCGGCCCGCCAAGTAGAAGAATACCTGCGTAAGGACGCCGGTAAAGCCCACGCCACCGTAACGCGCTGGTACGAGATGAAATCGGAAGAAGAAACGGCCGCTACGCCCAACTGGGTGCAGAAGCAGCTGACCTTCATCCGCGAGCAGCCGCAGCGCTTCCGTCAGCGCGCCCTGGGCATGGTGGCCGTGGCCGCCCTGCTGGCCGGCGCCTCGATGGCCGCCACCAACCTGCCCACCGAAAACCTGCCGACCGACGCGGCTACCCCCGCCACCTTCGCGGCCATGCCCGAAAGCGCCACCCGCATGGTAACCGTGCAGGGCCGCATTCTGGACGAAAACGGCAAGCCCCTGGTAGGAGCCACGGTGCTGCGCAAAGGCACCGCCTACGGCACCAGCACCGATGCCAACGGCAGCTACGCCCTGCGCGTGCCCGCCGCCGAAGCCCACAGCGCCACGCTGCAATACGGCTACGCCGGCTATAACGACCAGGAAGTGAGCGCCGCCAGCACCACCGAAGCCGTTACGCTGCAACCCCGCGCCACGGCCAAGAAGCACCGCTGGCTGTTCTTCTAAGGTGTAACCCGAACCGCCGTTTCGGCGACGAGCGCCGGGAGTTCCGTGCGGCTATTGACGCCAGAATTCACCAGGCTCGTCGTCGAAACGGCGGTTCGCGCTACCCGCAGGTAGTGAAAATTTAGAACGATGTGAAAGCAAGAACCTACCGGAAGCACGTCGCTAGCAAACTCAAAGAATCACAAGAACAATCTTCATCCGCCACTATGGCTTATTCCACTAACAGCGCGGCCGGCAAGGCCATCGAAGCTATTATCAACGACCTGCCCGGCCTGCTGGCCGTCGCCGTGGTCGACGTGACCTCGGGCATGGCCCTGGCCTCGCACTCCAACTCGCCCTCGCTCAACCCCGAGACGGCGGCCGCCTACAACACCGAAGTGGTAAAGCAGAAGCAGAAGGCCATGAGCGCCCTGAAGCTGACCAACGAGTCGATTGAGGACATCCTCATCACCCTCACCAACCAGCTGCACTTGCTGAAGCTGAATTCGGCCGGAAATAAATTCATCTACCTGGCCGTGAACTCGCGCGAAACCAACCTGGCCATTGCCCGCGAGGTGTTGCGCTCGCACGTCGACCAGATTAGCTAAGGGTCCATTGTTGCATACAGCCGAAAAACCCATCCGCTCTGCGGGTGGGTTTTTTGCATCGGGGCCGGGCGAAACCAGCGGGCTTTCCCGGTGGTTTTAGGCCGGGTTTCCCTTGTACCTTTGGGGCACTATCACGAACGCGCTTTTTCATGACTACATACGACGTTACCGTCATCGGCAGCGGCCCCGGGGGCTACGTAGCCGCCATTCGCTGCGCCCAGCTGGGCTTCAAAACGGCTTTGATTGAGAAGTACCCCACCCTGGGCGGCACCTGCCTCAACGTGGGCTGCATTCCGAGCAAGGCGCTGCTCGACTCGACCGAGCATTACCATAACGCGCACAGCACCTTCAAGGAGCACGGCATCGAGCTGGACAACCTGGCCATCAACATGAACCAGCTCATCGACCGCAAGAACGGCGTGGTGAAGGCCAATACCGACGGCATCCAGTTCCTGATGAAAAAGAACAAAATCGACGTGCTGCGGGGCGTCGGTTCGTTCGTTGATAAGAATCACATCAAAATCACCCCCACCGAGGGCGGCGAGGAGCAGCAGATTGAGACGAAAAACGTCATCATCGCCACCGGCTCGAAGCCGACGGTGCTGCCCTTCATCGCGCAGGACAAGGAGCGCATCATCACCAGCACCGAGGCGCTGAATATCCGCGAAGTGCCCAAGCACATGGTGGTGATTGGCGGCGGCGTTATCGGGCTCGAAATGGCCTCGGTGTATGCCCGCCTGGGCGCCAAGGTGAGCGTAGTGGAGTTCATGGACTCGCTCATTCCGACGATGGACCGCGCGCTGGGTAAGGAGTTGAAGCGTATCCTGGGCAAAATCGGCATCGAGTTCTACCTCAGCCACAAAGTGACGGGCGCCAGTCGTGAAGGCGACGTGGTGACCGTGACTGCCACCTCGCCCAAGGGCGAAGAAATCAAGCTGGAGGGCGACTACTGCCTCGTGGCCGTGGGCCGCGTGCCCTACACCGCCGGGCTCAACCTGGAAGCGGCGGGCGTGGAAATGGAGGAGCGCGGCCGTATCAAGGTCGATGCCCACCTGCAAACCAATGTGCCGGGTATCTACGCCATCGGCGACGTGATTAAGGGCGCCATGCTGGCCCACAAGGCCGAGGAAGAAGGCGTGTTCGTGGCCGAAACGCTGGCCGGGCAGAAGCCGCACATCAACTACCTGCTCATCCCGGGCGTGGTGTACACCTGGCCCGAGGTGGCCGGCGTGGGTTTCACCGAGGAGCAGCTCAAGGAGCAGGGCAAGGCTTATAAGACGGGCTCGTTCCCCTTCCGGGCCAGCGGCCGCGCCCGCGCCAGCATGGACCTCGACGGCTTCGTGAAGGTGCTGGCTGACAAGGAAACCGACGAAATACTAGGCGTACACATGATTGGGCCGCGCATCGCCGACCTTATCGCCGAAGCGGTGACGGCTATGGAGTTCCGCGCCTCGGCCGAGGACGTGGCCCGCATGAGCCACGCCCACCCCACCTACGCCGAGGCGATGAAGGAGGCCTGCCTGGCGGCGACGGACAACCGCGCTATTCACATGTAATAGTCAGGCGCTAGCATGTGGCTTTCTGACCCCGCCAACTACGGCCGCCTCCCGCTGGGGGCGGCCGTATTGCTGTCGCTGCTGGCCTGCGAACAGCGCCGCCCCCGCACCACCGAGCAGGTGGTGGCGGCAGCTAAAACGGCGCGGCTGGTCGTTGAGCCAGCGCCGCCAGCGCCTCCGGTTGCGCCCGCGCGGGCGGCGATTCTTGATGCACCACTCGAAGACACCGGCCCAGAGGTGTCGGAGGTAACCGACCGCACCGCGCCGGTGCGGCTGGCTACCCAGCAGCTGAAGCCGGGTGAATGGGACAGCCTCAACGTCGAGTGGGCAAACTGGAATACTGTTACCAGATTCGGCCGGTTTTGCCTGGTGGAGCGACATGAGCTGCCGCGCTTGTTTTATCAAACAGCTACCCACGATTCTACCTGGACGGAAATAGAGCTGGCTTTGCCTGACGAGGAATCAGCCTGGGGGGCGGAATCAGGCGACACCGAACTGGATATGGTCAATCTGGACGGGCGCGGGGCAGCGGAGTTGGTGCTGCGGTTTCATCAGGCTAGGTATGGGTCGGGCGGCGGCTCTGCTTGGGACCACGTGAGCGTAATAGATGTATCGGCCAGACCGAAGCTCATTTTTCGTGCCTTACTGGCAGAAGAGAACGAAGCATTTGGCGGCTATGCCAAGCTGCACGGCTACACCATTGCGCCGGGTGAGCAGTTCACGGGCTGCAAGCGTAGCTTCAAGGTGCGGGGTCGGGAGCTGGTGCTTGGGCCAATCAAGACCATTGGCAATACTGAACGTGGGGAATGCCGATTAACCAGCTTACCGGCTGGCCGCTACCGTTACCGGAATGGCAGGTTATTGCGAGTTGGGAAGTAGTTTGCACGGCGACCCGAACAGAAGGCGGCGAGAAATGTAGTAGCTTCTGCGGCCTTTGTCAGATACGCTAAGGCATGAAAATTGTGCTGGTAGCGACAGTAGCTGTTGGTAAAATCCGATTTAATAAATTTTTGCGTATGCCCCTTTTCTACACGGCTTCTTTGAAGCTGCGCCGCACCACGCTGGCCTTATTTAGCCTGCTGGCTGCCATGCCCGCGCTGGCCCAGACCATCTACACCCCCGCCGCGCTGACGCCCGCCAGCTTCACCGCCGACGTGGTGGCCGATGGGGCGGGCACGGCTGTTAGCTCCACTACTCACGGCTTCGATACCGGCGGCACCGACGTGCAATATTGCCTGGTAGCGCCCAACTTCGTGAGCCCCACCACCGGGGCCACCACCCGCTCGCTGCCCGCCAATCGCATTCTGCAAAACCCGGCTTCGGCCACGCCTACGCTGACGTTTCAGCTGCAGCCCTACAACGGTCTGAACTCGCTGCGCATCTCGGGTTCGGGCAACGGCACCATGACGCTGGCGACGCCCCAGGCGGCGCACAGCGTGTGGCTGGCCGCCGCCACCGGCAACGGCGCGCCCACCGGCAACAACCCGGTGACGCTGACGGTGCAGTTTACCGATGGCACCATCCAGTTGTTCAACGTGGATATTTCGGACTGGTTTGGCGGCACCAATTTCATTGCCAGCAACCTGGGCCGCGTAGGGCGCACCAACGACCGGTTCGACACGGCGCCGAATGAGCCGCGCCTCTACCAGTTTGAGCTGGTGCTGAGTGCGGCCAACTACGGCAAGCTGGTGCAGGGCATCCAGGTGTTCAAAACCCAGCCCAGCGGCGTGACTACCGCCACGGTGTTCAATGGCATGGCCATCACGCTGGCCTCGCCCTGCAACCTGCCGGTGGCTACGGCGGCCAGCAGCGTCAGCAGCGTGTGCCCCGGGCAGTCGGCGCAGCTGACGGCTACGCTGGTGGGCGGCAGCGGCACGTATACCGGCCAGTGGCAGGCCTCGCCCGATGGCGTGACCTGGACCAGCATCCCTGGCGCCACCGGCCGCACCTACACCGCCACGCCCACCGCCACCACGCAATACCGCTACCGCCAGGTATGCGCCGCCGGCCCCGCCAGCAACAGCAACGTGCTGACCATTACCCTAACGGTGCCCAGCGCCACGCTGGCCTACGCCAACGCTACCTACTGCCGCAGCGGCCGTAGCGGCGTGCCCACCGTCACGCCCGCTGGCGGCACGTTCAGCGCGCCGGCCAGGCTGGCCATCAATGCCAGCACCGGCGACATCGACCTGGCCGCCTCCACCGCGGGTAATTACGTGGTCAGCTACGTGAGCGGCGGGCCATGCTCGGCCACTGCTACTTACTCGCTCACGGTGCTGGCGCCCAGCGCGGCGCTGGCCTATGCGGCCAGCCGCTTCTGCCGGGTGGGCACCAGCGGCTTGCCCGCCGCCACGCCCGCTGGGGGTAGCTTCAGCAGCAGCCCGCAGGGGCTGACGCTGAATGCCAGCACCGGGCAGATTGACTTGGCCGCCTCCACGGCTGGCAGCTACGTAGTGAGCTACACCAGCACCGGGCAGTGCCCGGCTACCGCCACGGCCAGCATCGAGGTGAAAAGTGACGCCCTGCCCACTTTTCCCAACGTGCTAACCCCTAACAGCGACGGCGTAAACGATGTCCTGAAGCTGAAATTCAGCTACCCGCTGGCCGACGTGAGCGGTTTCCGCTTGATGGTATTCAACCGCTGGGGGCGCAAGCTATTCGAAGGGAGTGACCCGGCGACGGGCTGGGCGCCCGACCAGGCTTCGGGCGGCACGTACTACTACACCATTGATTACAGCGACTGCGCGGGGCGGCCGCAACACTACACGGGGTGGGTGGATGTGGTGAAGTAGCACCGGTGACTGAAACGCAAAAGCGGCTGAAGCTAGGGGAGCTTCAGCCGCTTTTCTATGTTTTATGGCGTCATGTCATACTGTTGGCCTTGCGATTGATGCTGTTAAGCGTGCGAACGGTGCTGAACTGACGTCATGTTATACTGGCGTGCATGCGATAGGTGCTGGTTAAGTGTCAACGCGTGCTGCTGAGGCGTCAAGGGGTACGGGAAGTCGTGCGAGTGGTGCGGTCGGGCGTGCGAAGGGCACGGGCAGGTGTGCTACTGAGGCGACCGACGCGTCAAGTGTTACGGGCGGCGGTGCGACAGCAATAGGGGCCGACGGATTAAGCCGACTCAGGGACGGTATTGGACCGGTCGGGGTCGAGCACGTCGGTGATGCCGTAGGCTTCGAGGCGGTCGAGGAGGGCATCGGTGCCGGCTTCGAGCTTGAGTTCCATTTCGGATTGGTAGAGGGGCCAGAGGTTGAGGAAATGGATGGTTTTGTCGGGACTGATGACGAGCTCCTGAAACTCCTCGGGCAGGCTGAGGGCGGGCAGCAGGAGCATGCAGCCCAGGCCGGTGTGGTCGGCAAAGGGGGCAGCCTCTTCGCCGTTGGGGATGCTGTGGCCGTAGCCCAGCCAGGTGTGGTACTCGTGGGGGAAGCGGGCCAGTATTTTGAGCCAGCGGATGGGCCAGTAGTTGTTTTCGTCCTCGAAGGCTTCGCCGAGGGGCTCGCCGGGGGCGGGCATGGGCCAGGTGCTGGGCAGCAGGATGCAGAGCTCGAGGTAGGAGGGCAACTCGTCTTCGGGCGTGGCTTCGGCGGGCAGGTGCATGGGCCGGTCGCTCATGCCGGAGGTCACGAGGGTGTAGAAGGGGAAGTCGGCGCTGGGGGCCACGATATGCACGTCGATGTGGACGTGGTCGGAAATCATCTCGTGAAATACGCCGCTGATGGGGCCGACGTGGCGCTCGATGTGGTCGGAGATGGCGGCGATGGCCTCCCCGTTGCCCATCGCCAGCTCGAAGGGCGGGGGCGTGACGTCATCGTAGTGGTAGATAGGGGAGCCGGTGGGCGTATGGTCGGCGGGCTCGGGCGCCGAATTGGGGGGTAGGGAGGTGTCAGACATAGATTTTCCTACGACGAATGCGGGCCGAAGGATAGGGGGGCGCAGGTTACCATTCGCGCCACTCGGAGGCAGGGCCTTCGCCGTCGCCATAGTTGGCGGGGTTGAGGCCGGCGGCGGCGGCAATGCGCTAGGTGAGGTCACAGAGGTCTTCGCGCTCACCGGTTTCGATAACGTCGGCGTGCTCGTTGGTAGCCTCGATGGCGTTTTGGAAGCGGGCCAGCTTGTCGGCTTCTGAGGCGTTGGGACCGAGGGTGATGAGCTCGGCGATGAGCTGGTCGAAGATGCCTTCGAGGGCCGTGCATTCTGCGGCGCCGCCGGGCTCCTGCTGCCAGTATTGGCGCATTTTTTCGAACGGGTATTGCTGCTTGGTGGCGTTGAGTTGGTCGGCGAATGTGCTCATAGCGGTTTGTTAGGAGGCAGGTAGTGTCGCGGCAAGGGTACTACGTGCAAATGACGCCAGCAGTAGCAACTCGGAAAAGCTGCTGCCGCTGGCGTCATTGGGGTTAGTGCGTACTTCCGGCGACACGCCGTCGGAGGCGGGCGGGTTACTTCACGAAGCGCCGGGTGATGGTCTGACTCTCCTTCGTCACCACCTGCAGTGAGTAGATGCCGGTGGGCAGAGCGGCCGTATTCAGCGCCTCGCCGGACATGGAGCCGCTGGCTACCACTTTGCCATAGCTGTTGAGGATGCGGTACTGGCTGCCGCGCAGGTCGCCGTCGGCGTTGAGACTGAGGCGGTCGGCGACGGGGTTGGGGTAGATTTCGACCGAGCTGGCAGGGCGGCTGGGTTGGGCTTCGCTGAGTTCAGCGGCTGAGGCGGCTAGCTCAGAGCTGGTGGTATTGGCGGCGCGGGCGCTACCGTTGCGGGTGATGCGGACGTAGTTGATGTTGTAGCCGCCGGTCTGGGCGTAGATGCCGAAGTTGTAGGTGCCGGCGTTGATGTTCACGGTTTTGGTGACGGTGGTCCAGTTCTGCCAGCCGCCGGTGGCGGGGATGCCGGAGTTGCCGAACTGGATGGAGCCGGCGTTTAAATCGGACGAGATGGTGCCGCCGTTGGCGCCGCTGGCTACACGGTACTCAATGTTGTAGCTGCCCGAGGTGGGGAAGTTGATGCCGTTCCACACCAGGTAGTCGCCCGGGTCGATGTAACCCATGTCCTGGCCGCCTTCGGAGCAGTTTTCCACGGTCATGCCGTTGTTGACGTTGGCACTTTCGGCCTGCAGGGTGATGCTAAAGGGCGGGGGCGTGGAGGTTTTCTGGTACACCCGTACGTAGTCGACGAACATGGTAGCGGGGAGCTTGCTTTCGTCGACGGTCTGGCCGGGCCAGTTGCCGGCCACGGCCAGGTTCAGGAGCAGGAAGAAAGGACGGTGGAATTCCTCGGTGCCGCCGGCGTTGTTGGCAATGGTAATGATGTGATACTGCACGCCATCCATGAACCAGCGGATGCTGGTAGCGTCCCACTCCACGGTGTAGACGTGGTAGGCATTGGCCGTCATGGTGGTGTTGCCGCCGTATTCGGCGTGGCCGTTGCTGTCCCAGTGCACGGTGCCGTAGGTGCGGCTATCGGTGTTCACCTGCTCCATGATGTCGATTTCGCCGCAGGCGGGCCAGCCCACCTGGCCGATGTTGGCCCCCAGCATCCAGAAGGCGGGCCAGAGGCCCTGGCCCAGCGGGTTCTTGATGCGGGCCTCGATTTTGCCGTAGGTGAACTGGCGCAGGCCCTGCGTTTTCATGCGGGCCGAGGTGTAGGGCAGGCCGCCGACGCTCTGCTTGCGGGCCGTTATCATCAGTTCGGTGCTGTTGACGGTGGCGTTGGCCTGCTGGTAGTACTGCTTTTCGTTGTTGCCCCAGCCGCCGCCGCCGGTTTCGAATTGCCAGCCGTTGCTGATGGAGCCGTTGAACTCATCGGCCCACACGAGCTGGTAGGTCTGGGCCTGGGCCTGGTGGGCGCTGCCGGCAAGCAACGCAACGGCGCCCAGGAGAGAGGTAAGGAGTTTTTTCATGGGGTTGAATTGGTTAGGTGGGAGAGACAAGTCAACGGGGGAAGAGCAGCGGGCGCGGCCGGAGTGGCGGGCGCACCGGGGAAAGCAGCGGTTTTCGGGGCGGCGGTGGCCGGGGAGGGGCTGCTTCTGCCGGTGCAAGTACGTGGGTTTTGGGGAGATGGCAAGCGGCAAAAGGGCTGCAAAAGCCAGACTTTAGGAAACGCTTAACGCTTATTGCACACGCTGAAAACGGCTGGATGCTAGCAGGAGTAGTTTTAGTGCAATGCGCTGGTAGGGATAGATGCTATTGGTGAAAGTAGGATTTCACTTAAAAAACAATCGGACTTGCGTAAGTTTTTTTGCCAATTCAGCAATTGGCCAGCGGCCGCACTTTCTCACCGGCTACCTCGGGCGCACAGAGGGCTGACGGGGCCGGCGCAACAGGCATTTCAGCGCCCGCGAAAAACGCAAAAACGTGTTCGCAGGCAACTCACGACGTGCAACCTTCAAGGCGCAGTCACCGGTCAGGCCCCCGAACCCCAAGGGCTATCAACTACCCATGAACATCCGACTACTACTGACGGGCGCCCTGCTGCTGCTGGGCAGCGGCGCGGCCCGGGCCCAGCTGGGCTTGCGGGCGGGCGGCAACTTTGCTACGCTTGCTGCTGACAATTCGGGGAGGGAATACCGCACGGCCCACTCGGCAGGACGGGCGGGCTTCGTGCTGGGCTTCTTCTACGAGCAGCCGCTGGGCGGGCGCTGGTCGCTGGCGCCGGAGCTGCACTACAGCTACCAACAGCAGCAGGTGGACGTGGGAGAGCAAGGCATACCCGACGGCGGCTACGACGGCCACTACCGCCTCACGCTGGGCTACGTGAATCTGCCCGTGCTGGCGCGGGCTACCTTCGGCAAATGGTACTTGGAGCTGGGGCCGCAGTTGGACCTGCTGGCCCAGGCCCACGAAAAAGGGGAGGAGATACTCGGCAGCATAGCGGGCCCGCGCCGTCAGGCAGTAGACCGGGCCGCCACCGACCGCTACCAGCGCACCGACCTGGCCCTGGTGGCCGGGGGCGGCCTGAAACTGCCCGGCGGCTGGGGCCTGGGGCTGCGGGCCAGCACCGGCCTGCGCTCGATTACGGCAGAGCAGCCGGTCATACTATATAGATACGGCGGCAGCCTGCACAACCAGGTAGTGCAGCTGGCCCTCACGTACCAGTTGAAGCCCAGAGCGGTTTCGGGGCAATGAGGCAGAGACCAGTAGCGCGAACGTTGTAGTTCGCGTCCCCGCGCCAGTAGCGTGGCTAATGCATTCGGCACGGGGCCGCGAACTACAACGTTCGCGCTACTGCCACCAACCAAAAAGCCGCCGCAGCTCCTAGAGCTGCGGCGGCTTTTTGGTGAAACGACGAGGGCTACTCGGCAGCCGGGGCGGGGGCGGCGGGCGGGGCGCTGCCCAGGCGCACGCGCACGGCTACCGGGCCTTTCTGGCCGGGCTCGGTTTCGAAGGTCACCTTGTCGCCTTCGCTGAGCTTGAGGCCGCCGAGGGCGTTGACGTGCACGAAGATGCTTTCCTGCGACGCCAAATCCTTGATGAAGCCGAAGCCTTTGCTGTCGTTGAAGAAGCTCACGGTGCCGTA
>Ga0247804_10001119_pt1 | contig 12493 bp, 7 predicted proteins | sample UWRJL029104C1_FD_181142 | JGI IMG/M metagenome (GOLD analysis project Ga0247804, IMG submission 181142) | Plant litter microbial communities from Arlington Agricultural Research Station in Wisconsin, United States - UWRJ-L029-104C-1 | ecosystem: Environmental > Terrestrial > Plant litter >...
AATAATACACCAATAAATGAGATTAATTTTACTTATATAAACCGAAATAAACCAGATACTCAGCTTGTTGGAGGTCTATCAATAAGAGATGAAAAGGTTTTGAAAGATATAAAAATTATAACAGGAGGCATAGGTTTTCGAAATTATTCCCTTGATTATGATTTGTCTTCTCTACGATATGAAAGATTAATAGCTATAACAGAGAAATCGGGCGACAATTCTAAAAGTTTAAATCCTACATTATTTTCCTATGTAGAAAATCAATCGACAGTGGATTCTCAGATTGATTGGAGTGGAACGAGCCAACTTTTTAATATATCTACGACTGATAATAGAATACTAACTGGAGATTTTGATGGTGATGGAGATTCAGAATTTATCAATGTCTTGCAGAATGGAGGTATATCTATGAATAAAATTCTGGATGATTATTCAGTAACAGGATTAGCAACATTGTCTAGTGGTTTTGTAAGTTCAAATAATAAAAAGTTTGCTGTTAATTCTCTAGACAGTGAATTAAAAATTTCCAGTAAGCAAAATTTATGTATTTATACACTAGACAACCCTTTAAATAATCAGTATTCTTTTAAGATTTATAGTTACAATAAAAATACTGGCATGTTAGATTTAGACTATCAGAAAGTTGTTCCACAGGGAATTAGTGCTTCGCTGGCTGGTGATTTTAATGGTGATTTTCTAACAGATATAATTAGCTTGTCTCCGCCTGATACAAATGGGATTTGTGAGGTCAAGCTTGTAAATTTAGATCGTCAGCAAACTATCGATTTTGTAACTGGTTCAGGAAAAATTGATATTGGAATATCTAACAATACAAATCCTCCAAGTGGTGAGTCTTCCACAACAATTACCGGAAGCTCTTTAATCAAACAAGGTGATATAAACGGTGATGGCAAAACTGATATAATTGTTTTCAGAGGCAGTCCATATAATGATGTTACAGTTTATTCTATGGTTAATAATGTCTTTGAAAAGATTATAACATGGACACAAAATATGCCTGGTAATATAGGAAATATGAACTTATATCGTTCTGTTGAATGGCCTATAATATTAAGTGATTTTAATGGTGACGGTAAAAGTGATATTTTATTTGCAGCATTGGGTAAAATTTTTATATCAACAGGCGGAGTATATTTTATTGAAGAATATTTGCCTTCATCATTTGTTCCACCGACGTACCCGTATGAACCTTTGGAACAGATTACCGCCATGGATTTTGATAATGATGGCAAATCGGACATTTTACGTATCAAACCAATCAAGGAAAATTATCCCGTAAATAACGGTGTATTACAGAATTGTGATGCAATCGAAATAAATTATTTTTACAGAAGAGGTGCAAATTCTAACTCATGGTCAAATCAGCGTTATTCAAGAGTGTTAATTCCATCTCCTTCTGAGAATCCTTTTAAACTGGACGATAATTATTTTACGGAAAGAGTGATACCTCTGTTCACAAGAAAAAGTAAAACTAACCAAGGTAAGACGGATGTAGCAATTTTAGGCGGTTTAGCTGGTGGTGGAAAAATTTCATTTTTTTCAAATAATAGTTTTTCAACCGATCAACATTTGGTAAAAACAATTACATTAGGAAACGGAGTAAAAAATACAATAAGCTATAGCGGTTTAAAAAGTGGTAATGGTATTTATGTGTCAGGCGGCCCTAATGCTTATCCTTACTTAGATATTCAAACAAGCCCTGAGTTTAAAGTAGTATCACAATTTGACCAAAGAGCTGGGACAGAATTTAAAACGCAATTATTTAAATATTATGCTGCGATAATGAATGTTGAAGGTTTAGGTTTTGTAGGATTTCGTGGAACAATGAGAACTAATTGGCAAAATGATGTTAATACCAAAATCGTTTCAAATATTTTAAAAAACGATTTTCTTTTAAGGGGTGCAAATGTTGAAAATTACAGCGTTGCGGGATTGTCAATGCCGTGGGATGAAACACCCACAGTATTTATTTCAAAATCAAAATACAGCTATAACCAGCTTACGGAAATATTACAAAGTAATAAAGTTTTTAAACTTAAAAATATATCCAGCATACAATTTAATGGATTAACAAATACGAGTAACGAAACGGTTACGGACTATGATCTTTATAATAACGTTACAAAAATTACAACGGAAATAAAAGATAATAACAGTACTGTGCAGAAAACGGTAACCGATATAGCTTATCAGGATCCTACAACATCTCCTTATATTGTAGGAAGACCGCAAAGTAAAATTCAAAATGTTTATTATGATGGAGATACTGCCACCAAAGAAGAAAAATACTTTTATAACGACCAACATTTAATTTCCCAAATTAAAAAGAGAGCAGATGCAACAACAAATTATATTACGGAAGATAACGGTTATGACTTATTTGGGAATAATATTTCAAAAACAGTAACTGCCGGATCGAATTCACGAAATTCCAGCTGGATATATGATTCGTCTGGCCGTTTTTTGATGACAAAAACCGATACAGAATCTTTACCAACAATCTTTACCTATTATGCAAATGGAAATTTAAAAACAGAGACAAATCCGTATGGACAAACAATTTCTTATGAATATGACTCGTGGTTTAGAAAGTCAAAAATGACAGATTATCTCCAAAAAACTATCACTTACGATTATACTGAAAAATCCTTTGATCATTTAACAATTATAACTGCCAACTGCAGTGATGGAACAGCTACTCAAGACACTTATGATGATTTGGGAAGAAAGCAAGTTGAAGGATTAAAGGCAAATATTAACGGAACCTTTCTCAATAAGCGGTTTGATTATGACCTTGAGGATAGGATTGTTACCGAATACGTACCGGATGTAAGCAGTTCGGGGAGACAAAGTTCTACCATATATGATGTTAATGGGAGGGTGGAGCAAGTTATTTCGCCAACCTGGCAGCGAACGAATTTTACTTACAGTGGTCTCTCTACTACAGTGAGTGATGGATCTAAGTCAAAAAAAATAACAAAAGACGCTGCTGGAAATATTATAGAAATAATGGATAGTCCCGGGGGAACAATTAAATTTAAATATTATGCCAATGGAAATTTGAAAGAAACTGATTACGATGGTATCAAAACAAGAATTGAACAAGATAAATGGGGAAGAAAAACATTAATGGAGGATCCGTCTGCAGGTATATTTAAATACACGTATAATGATTTTAACGAACTAATTACTGAAGAGAATAGTAATGGGACGACTAATTATAAATTAAATTCAGTTGGTCAATTAGAAGAAAAAACAATTATAGGCATTAACACAAACTCAAAGACAAAATATATTTACAACTCTTTAAAGCAAATGACAAGTAGTCAATTTGTCGATAATGCAAATGGCGGAAATTCAATAACTAATACTTATTTTTATGACAATAAAAATAGAAATTATAAAATAGTAGAGACTACTCCATATGTCACTTTTACAAAAAATCTAACGTACGATGAGTTTGGTAGGACAGAAACACAAACTTTAAGTGCTTTAGCTAATGGAAAATCAAGTTCTAAAACTTTCAATTGGACATATAAAAATGGAAGTCCTTATCAGATTTTAGATGGTGCAATGCTGTTATGGCAAAATGACAATATGAGTTCACGCGGGGCGCTTCTTGGTGGAACATATGGAAATGGAGTACATTTGTCAAATACGTATAATGGAGATGGTTATAATACCAAAAGAGATTTTTTAAAAGAATCATCAAGCTTAATGAAACTCGAGACTTCATTTAATTATGAAAAAGGAAATCTGGAGAGCAGAAAAACAAATCTTTTTGATTACCCAGAATCTTTTAAATACGACCCGCTAGACAGGCTGACAAGCATTATTACTGATGGACAGTTTATGAATGATACTTTCAGTGGTTCAGGTTTGGAGGGTTATCAATCAGAAAATGGTGCAGTATTAGTTGTATCAGGTGGTGCATTGAGCGTTCAGGGATCAAATGCAGGGAGTGCTGTAAAAAAAACATTGATTACAAATCAGGTTATTGGGGATGGCTTGACTGTAAGTCTTAAATTTACTAAGATCATGGCGTCTGATAATTTTAATGTCTATATACAGGAAGTTGATCCTATTTCGGGTGCATCTGTCAAATATTTAAAGGCATCGACTTATGGATCAGTGTCTCAAACCATTTTTAATATTAGCCATACTGTTACTCAATATCCTAATGTAATTTTGAGAATTGAAAAAATAAATACAACTTCACTAAATGTTTATATTATTGATGATGTAGTTGCCAAGGGAAAAATTGTGACGTTGCAGGGATATGATGATAAGGGAAGAATTACATCTAATGAAATTGGTACTTATACTTATCCAAATACGGGGAAGATATATCAAAATTCATCTGTAGAATTAAATACAAATTCACTTAATTATTATCAAGGTAGACCAACACAGGCTATTACGTACAATGCTTTTAATAGTCCTGATCAAATAGAAGAGGTTGGTCTAGATAAAATAAGTTTTAATTACAATGATGATAATGAGCGTAGTACTATTTTTTATGGAGGACTGCAAGATAAACTTTTTAGACCCTACCAAAAACATTATTCAGCAGATGGCACAATGGAGGTCAAAGTAAATACAACATCAGGAGCGATTGAATTTCTAACTTATGTGGGAGGAGATGCATATTCTGCACCGGCTGTATATAAAAGCGATGGGGCAAATAATCAAAATTATTTATATTTACATCGTGATTACCAAGGATCAATAGTTACAATTACAAATCAATCGGGCGCTATTGTTGAAAAACGTCAATTTGATCCGTGGGGTGGTATTTTGAAGATACAGGATGCTTTAGGAAATAATTTGAATGGTTTAACAGCTATTGATAGGGGATATACTGGACATGAATATTTACAAAGTGTAGGAGTTATTAATATGAATGGGCGTTTGTATGATCCTAAATTACGTCGTTTCCTGCAGCCTGATAACAACATTCAGGATCCTTTTAATACTCAAAATTATAATCGTTACAGTTATGTTTTGAATAATCCGTTAAAATATAATGATCCTAGTGGTGAATCTTGGAATGTTCTTTTTGGTTATCTTTTTGCAGCTTATGTCAAGGGAGCTTATGCTAGTGGAGGAGAATTGAATCCTGCAAAATGGAATTCATCTGCTGTTAAAAATATTGCTGCAACAGGTGTATCTTTTGGAGTGTCAAATATTGCTACTAATTTTACAAATAATTATTTGGATAATTATAATAAACCCCCACAATTAGGAATTAGCGCTGTAGGAGGTCCTGGAATATTGATAGAAACTATTCAGGATGGTAACCAGTGGATGGAAGAAAATTTTATTAAAACTGCTCCTAATTGGTATCCAGGTTTTTTTCCATGGGATGCTCGAGGATATGAACTTTATTCTCACTGGAAATCGGGATCTGGAACAAATCTTAGCCGTGTTGAAGGAAATTGGGGCGATTATATGAGAGCTAATAATACAATTAATAATATTCTTAAAAGTGCAGCTGATGAAATGGCTACAGCCATGATAATTTCTCATAAAACAAGTTATGTCTATGCCTCGGGGAATCATCATATCGATATTGAAAATGGTTATTTTAGCGGATATGGCTTATTACACGGATCAGATTATTTTAGTTATGCCGCTATTGGGAAATATAATTCTAAAACAGAAAGTTATAATTTTAATTTCTCTTTAAAATGGTATGATAAAATCGATAAAAATTCAAAACAAGGTGATAATTTATATGCAGATCCTTTATTAAGATTAGGTGCAAAAGATTATTATATCTCAATAAAATGGACTCAGGGAATAAATCTTAAAGGGTCAGAAATAAAAGGTAATAATATGGAAACCGGACAAACAACACAGGGAGGAAGAAGAGGATTTAGAAGATAATAAAAATGAAAAAATATATAATAATAGTCACAGCTATCTTTTTAGTTTCTTGTTCAAAACAAGAAAAAGTATATGAATTTATGCCTGCAGCTGGTTTTATGAATAATCCTGGGACATACATATCAAAATCTGCCATCATTATCATAAAAGAATATGATGATGGCAGTTTAACTTTTGGAGTTTCAGATAGAAAACATAAGATTATCTATCAGTATAATATCTTTAGTTCATTTAGTGATCAACAATATTGGTTTTTATATAAAGATGATCAGGAGAATATTTGGTTTTATTCAAGCGATATTCAGGAATCAATTGTATTGTTAAAGGATACTTTTCACAATACCTATTCCGTTCATAATTTTTGTAGTGAAAAGATAAAATTACCAGCAAGGATACCAAAGGATCATACGTTTTGTTTATAAAGAAATAAACTTCTATATCTATTTTTATAAAGTTTCGAGCCTAAATCTGGAAAGCGTTGATTTTGCTTGAATTCTATTTTTAAAAAAAACATGTGCCACGATTTGCCATAAAACTCAAAACGTGAACAATTAAGATAATAATTAACTTGACAGCCTTAAATTTTTGTGGCAGAAAAGGCAGTAGTTCTACCACTATAGTGCTTAAGTAAGACAAGAATCTCTGGGACAGCTTGCAAACTAGCTAATTATATTGGCGTTAAGACCGAGCAGAGTAAAGATGAGGATGTAATATAAACCAAGAAAATCCGTTTAGTGATCTACTAAATCCAGTGGTAGGGTTTATCCTTTCGGTTAATATAGCAGTACATTTCTTCCTTTTTGAGTTCGGGAAAGAATCTTAAAGCACGGTCAATGGCATAATTGGGAAGGAAATAGATTTCGTCACGAGTAGTTCTGATAACTTTTTCATGTCCATAAAAGCGCACGATTTCATCTATTTCATCCTGTCCACCACGCTCTATGATACGGGCAATAATAGTTTTGTAGGCTTTGTCAAAGTCCATAGCATCTATATCGAAATCCCAAAAAAAGACCCGATCCAAATTAGGAACTCTGTTATTTTTTTTAACTACTGCCATATAGTAAAAATACGATTTTTAAGCTTATTATTCAAATTTTTACCTCCCTAATCCGCGCTTTTTATTAGGCGGTGGGATTTGATTTTTTGGTTCAGAAAAATCAAAAGAAGGGTTTAAAACTGCTTTTTTTAGACGCTGGGTCATTTTTGCCCAGCTGGTTTCTTTTCCTTTCAGCAGTTTAACTTTTTCTTCTCTGTCTATATTTTTATGGTGTAGTAATGAAATGAGAGCCAGTCCAGGACTTCCGTTGTATTTGTTTTGATAAGCATCCAGATAAATCTTAAGTGGATGATGTTCTAAAAGAAAATACATATCCACAAAATCTTTTATTCTTGTACCGTTTTGAAATATAGCATGTAGCTTCATAGCGCCTATGTCACGTAAAGATACAAGCCTGACTCCTTGCTGTGTTTGAATAGATTCTTGCCATGGGTATTTATGGGCTATAATATCTACTTTGACCCGACGTATATCCAAGAGCAATGTATTATCCAATATCTCCCTGATTTTAACTGGATGTTCACTTCTTAAATGAGAAAGCATAGATTGTACATCAAAATCTTGCGTAGAGAACAGGTCTAAATCGATACTTAATCGATGTCCTATCATCAGGCTTAAGGCTGTACCTCCTACAAGATTAAATTCCTTTAGTTTTTCATCTTTCATAAGCCTTTGCAGAAGTTCCCACATCTGGGGAGTTACAGTTTCTTTGTAGAGCATATTTTTCAAGTTTTCAGAAAATTAATTCTGAAAAATGCCTGTTCTTTTAAAGTGTCCTCTGCTGGCTTCATTTGACAGCGGATGTCCAATATTAGCGGTTTAAGATTGGATCAGGAACAAATAAGCCAAATGCTTCCAAACACTTCCAAGTACTTCCACATTAGGTAACTAATGCTGATTATAAAATAAATTGGTTTTAAGTAATACTATTAAATGAAATCATGGAAAATGAAGAAAAAAAGAACCCACATAAAGGAGGCAGACCTTCCAAAATAGATCCGGCCGTTTACCGCTATTCCATCAGTCTTACTGCTGAAGAAAATGCCCGTTTCCTGACTCTTTTTGAAACATCAGGGATGCATGTAAAGGCACACTTTATTACAGCGTGTGTTTTTCAAAAAGGAATAAAAACAGTTAAGATCGATAAAGCGACAATGGATTATTATATGCGCCTAACCGCATTTTATAGCCAGTTTAGGGCAATCGGGGTGAATTACAATCAGGTTGTGAAGATTTTATATCAAAAATTTTCCGAAAAGAAAGCTTCAGCATTTCTGTACAAACTGGAAAAGCAGACAATAGAATTAGTTGTTTTATCCAAAAAGATAATACAGCTTACAGAGGAGTTTGAAGAAAAGCACATTAAAAAACCTTGACATAACAACAAAATTTCAAGAGCAGTAAGTCTACAGACGTGCTTAATTCAAGTTTAATGTATAAAACACGATTTTTTCTTGTACCATATATAAAGAATTGATAAGATACATTCGTAAGATTTTATTAATTGCTGTTTATCAAAAAAATCCACCTTTCGGTTATGTTCTGCTAAGCTTTAATTTATTGAATTGGGTGTCGGTCGGCAATTTTTGTTTTGAAATATTATGACTTTAAAAGACAAAGAGTACCAGCGGAACCATTAACGTCATGGCTTCAAATAAACATAATTATATTTATTTTAATAAATTTAATTATGTGTAATCAGTAAAGATCGTGAAAGCGGTCTTTTTAAGTTTAGAGCAGGAGGTGCGAGATGGCAAATGAAGAAAAAGATAAAAGAGAAATCAGTGTAGACAGAGACTTAATAAATCCAAATACTGAAGGCATAAATAGAATGCTCGAACAAAGAGAAAATGTCTTTAACGATCAGAAAGAAAAAGCCAAAAACAATCAGGTAAAATTAACTATTGAAGAGCTACGAAGCTGTAAAGGTTTTGAAACAGTTTCAGAATCGGAGGGACAGGATATAATTGAAAGCCTGTTTCAATTAGCAGTAATAGTTTATAATTTTTAAAACTAAAAATATGAGTATTGAAAACTTCAAAAAATTTCAAAAAGAAAAACTAGCTCAAAAGGATGAGGTAAAAGAAATTTGGGGCTACACTCGGGTAAGCTCCAAACTGCAGTTAGTAAATAATAGTCTGGAAGAACAGCGAAGTGAAATAGTTCAGTTTGCATCTAGGAATGGCTATACACTTAAAAATATACTTGGAGGTACTTATGAAAGTGCTTCGGGAGATTTCACAAGAAAAGAGTTTACAAAACTACTGGAAGAAGTTAAAAGTGCAAAGCAGAAACCTTTTGCAATTGCCATCAAATTTATCAGCAGGTTTTCGCGAACAGGAGGCAATGCTATTACTATTGTACATGAACTAGTGGATAAACTGGGTGTTCATTTGATTGAAACATCATCAGGGCTCTGCACCAATGATGAATACAGTAAACTGGATATTTACAGCAAGCTGTTGGATGCCAGAAGGGAAAATATGGATAGATTGGAGAAAACAATTCCAGGCATGAAAGCACTGTTAAGGTCAGGGAACTGGCTAGGAAAAGCTCCCAGAGGCTATACAATGCGAGGAAGAAAAGTAGGAGACTATGCCTTGATGCAGGACACGCAGTCTATTACAATCAATCAAGAAGGAGAGATTTTAAAGAAAGCATGGAAATGGAAACTTGCAGGAGAAAGAGATTATGTGATCAGACAGAAACTGGAAAAACTTAATTTGATTATTTCAAAGCAGGGGATTAGCTCAATGTGGCGCAACCCATTTTATTGTGGGATCTTAGTTAATGCATTAATTGAAGAACCAGTGAAAGGAAATTGGACGGGTTTGGTTAGTGAAGAAGATTTCCTGAAAGTTGATAACATGCTTTCGGAGAACAACGTAATTGTAGTTAAAGAATATTGTAAAACTAAAGTTAATGAGTTTAGACCCCTTACAGGATTTTTAAGATGCGAGTGCGGATGCTTGCTGACAAGCTATGAGGTTCGAAAAAAGAAAGCGCACTATTACAAATGTCAAAAGTGTAAAAATGCCAGTTTTAATGCTCTGACTACTCAAAAATCAAAAAAAGAAGGTCTCAATGATTCTTTCGAAAGGTTATTATCAAAATATACATTAAACTCAAAATTTGTAGAGCCTTTTAAAATTCAGTTGAATAAATTTTTTGAAGATGTGAACGCAGAAGCTAAAGAGGAATTGAAAAGCCTGCATGCAAAGAAAAAAGACATTGAAACTAAAATTGAGAATTTGGATAAACGCTATTTTGAAAACCCAAATTTTGGAGATGAAAAATATAATAGATATGCGCTTCAGTTTGAGACCGAATTAAAGATGATTGAAAGCCATATATACTCCAATGCAAAAAAAATATCTAACCACAACAGACATATCGATAAGGTAGTAGAAAAAGTTTCGAACATCAGTAAATACTGGAGAGAAGGAAATATTGAGAGTAAAATCAAAATTCAAAACTTGGTATTTCCAGAAGGCTTGTCAATTAGGGCTGAAAACAGAGAGTATCTAACTAAAAAGGTGAATCTCATTTTTATCTTAGTTTCAACATTTGCAAGGCTTGAGCGAGGTAATAAAAAACAAATAACCCATCAAAATTTTGATGGGTTATTCTCTGTAGCGGGAACAGGACTCGAACCTGTGACCTTCGGGTTATGAGCCCGACGAGCTGCCTACTGCTCTATCCCGCGATGTTTCGGGTGCAAAGATAAGTACTAAATACGGTTATGCAAAGAAAATTATGAATTATTTTTAAATTGAGATGTTTTTGTGGTAAATGCTTAAGTTATAGTATTTTAAATGTGTAGAATGTAAAGCTTACAATTTATAGTCTAATAATTCTACGTAAGGATCTCCCTTTAAACCTAATAAAAAAGCAAAAGCAGGCTCGGTTTTGTAGCCATTTTGTTTGAGCTTGATGATCTCTAATCTAAAATTTTTGCCTTTCGATTGTAGAATTTCATGTTCGATGATCATGTGTTTGTATCCGTTTTGATCTTTGGTCGGAATGTTTTGTCCAAAGACTTCAATTTCAAAATTATCTATTTTGAAGTTGGCAATAATAGATTCCTTATTATCAATGATTGCCTCTCTGATGCTGAAATCATTTTCTTTTTCGAAAACTGAATTTAGTTTTTCTGTAAAATCGGTTTTGTTTTTCCAATAGCAAATTATATCCAAATCACTGTTTTCAATATCAATGTCGATAGGAATTGTTCCGACCAAAATGGGATCGAATTCAGCAAGATTCAATAAAATCTTATTTCGGGTTAAGATTTCAAATGCCTGTAGTTGTTTTTGATTTCCGTTTTTTAAATATTCAATAGTGCCAAAGTCTATCATTGCTGTAATTTTAATCAAAAATCTAAAATAGAATTTTTACTTATTCCTTGATATAATTCTTTTCTTCTTTAATCTCAGCCTCAATTCTTTTATTAATATTGATTTTAGCTTTTGTAAAAACAAAAATAGTGGTTTTGTACTCGCGTGCGTATTTATTGGTTATTTCGCCTGCAATAGTAGCTGTTTGAAAATACGGACTTGTTTCTTTAAATTCAGTGCTGTTTTCTTCGTGATTTTTAATTCGGATGAGGTTTTTATACTGAATGTTAAGATCAAACCAATTGACATAATCAGCATTAAAAGAAACCGCTTTTATTCCTTTTTTAGAATAATAATTGATGGCACCTGCTTGTCCGTAATTATCGCAAAGCACTAAGGTTTCTTTTTTGTTTGGGATTAGGGCATAAACCGAATCTGTTTTTCGGGCGAGCTCTTTCCATCCCAGCATGTCGGCAAAATCTTGTGGTAAATCATGATCTTTTCCGTCTTCCCAGCGAAGCATTCCTAGCTTTTTATATTTTTCAGGATTTTTTATAAAATATTCCGGGCTTTTATTGGGAAAAGACAGATTGTACATCGGAATAAAAAATAATAACGGGATGATAATAAATACTGTTTTTAAGTAACGTTTCCAGCCTGTTTGCAGTATTTGCGAAAGAAAAACAGCACCAAAAGCAATGTAAACAGGATATAAGCCAACTGCATAATAGGCTTTGGCCTTAAAATACATAAAGATGACAAGCGTAAAAATTAGCGATGCAAAAAAGAATTTGAATCTGGCAAAAGGTTTGTAAAACAGCAAAGCATACAAAGCCGCAATGATAACAAAGAAAGAACCTATAAAAAACAATACTTGTTCTTTTAGAAATCCCGTTCGATCTACATTCACCAATTGTGTTGCTGACAATTCTTTCATATGATGCACAATAGGAAAATGATTGTTGTATTGCCAAAAAATGTTTGGAAGTATTAAAAGCAATCCCGTAATCAGCGCCAAATAAAGTTTTTTCTCTGTGAATACTTTTCTCTGACTTGATAGCAATAGGGCAGGTAAGAGGCCAATGAGTAAAAACATAATGTTGTATTTATTTAAAAAACCTAAAGCAAATACGATAGCGCTTATAAAAAGCCATTTAGGTTTTTCTGTTGAAAAGTATTGAATCAT
>Ga0247804_10001120_pt1 | contig 12488 bp, 17 predicted proteins | sample UWRJL029104C1_FD_181142 | JGI IMG/M metagenome (GOLD analysis project Ga0247804, IMG submission 181142) | Plant litter microbial communities from Arlington Agricultural Research Station in Wisconsin, United States - UWRJ-L029-104C-1 | ecosystem: Environmental > Terrestrial > Plant litter >...
TAATGCCGATGATTAAGGGTGTGAAGAACAATGCTGCATTGCCATCGCCCGAAGTCTCCCCGAGGCTGCTGAGTCCGAAAACGAGGCCACCGAATCCAAATGCAGACAGAATGACCGAAGCAATATCGATTGGTGCTTTGTTCGTTTTACCAACGTTTCTCATACGCTTCGCGCCGATAATCAACATCGTTATCGCAATCGGGAGAACGAAAACGAAAAGGAATCGCCAGTTGAGCTGACTCAAAATCAATCCAGAAATAGTCGGTCCGAGGGCTGGTGCTACGGAAATGACGATAGAAATATTTCCCATACGACGGCCTAATGTTTCGTGGGGTTCGAGGCTCATTACAGACGTCATGAGGAGCGGCAACATAATAGCTGTGCCCATTGCTTGAATAATGCGTGCGACAAGCAGGACTTCAAATCCTGGTGCCACTACAGCGAGTGCCGTCCCTGTAACGAATAATCCCATCGCAATCACATATAACCGCCGAGTCGTCACCCGCTGAATTAAAAAGCCAGTAATCGGGATCACAACTGCCATCGTCAGTAGAAACGCAGTCGTGAGCCATTGCGCAGCTAGTGCGGTGACGCCGAGATCTTCCATGAGGTGCGGAATCGCCACGCCCATGACCGTTTCATTTAGTATGACCACAAAGGCCGAGATGAGGAGCAGATTAATAATAAGTGTGTTGCGTTTTGCTGTTGGCGTGGTCAATGAGAAGTCTCCTGTAAGTAACCTTATTAGTTTAGGGACTGCGGGGACTTAAAGCAAACGCATATTCTCGCTAAAGAAACTTATCATTCCTGGTCTTTTGGCTTGATCTCATCTGTGTCGTCTACTGGATGCTCAATATCGAGCCATTCTTTCAACATGTCTTTGATTTTATTAACATCATTGGTCATTGCCCATACTTTGAAAAATAGGACAATACACAATACCCACCATAGTATTCCAAAGAAAAATACAACCGTTGCGAAACTTATACCTAATCCTTGCATTTGTTGAACTGTTTCGTTGAACATGTCCAGCCTCCATATATTGCTTCTGACCTTAACTATACTCGCAGGGGCAACTAAAATACACATTTACCATAATCAGAATAGTCTAAGGAGTAAACATCGGGACTTCCTTGTCTAACCTCCTACCATGCTATACTCTAAACAACCATAAGCATAAAACCTGGAGACCTCTTCATGATACAAAAGCATCACCAACAGAAAGTAAACCGCTCTCAAGGTTTTACGATTGTTGAACTGCTTATTGTGATTGTTATTATAGGTATTCTGGCTGCTATCACGATCGTCTCATACACAGGTATCACCCAGCAGGCCCGCAAGGCGGTTCTGCAAAGTGACCTCTCGAGTAACCAGAAAAAATTAGCCATCACAAATATTCAGAATGGTAAGTATCCCGCTGACTCAACTGAGGCTGGACTCCCAACAAATAACGGAACTAACTATCAATACACCTACACTCCTGGAGATAACACGTATTGTCTCAGCGCGAGTAGCGGCGGCGTTGATTACTACGTTTCGACCAACGGACCAGTTACCGCTGGCGTGTGTCCCGGACATACGGCCAGTCCTGTAGCAGGAGTGCCGTTGCCAGGTGAAGTATGGACTTCGCGTACAGCGGCGGTCGTGAATTCATGGTCTTCGGTTGTGTATGGTAATGGCCAATTTGTGGCAGTGGGAGGCTCGATTGCTACTCCTATTATGACAAGCCCTGACGGTATCACCTGGACAGCTCGCACTTCTCCTGCTGGTAATGTGTACTGGGTGGCTGTAACGTATGGAAATGGCTTATTCGTCGCCGTGGCGCAGCAAGGTGGTGGTACGGGTTCGCAGATTATGACAAGCCCTGACGGTATCACCTGGACAGCTCGCACTGCACCGGAATTTAATAACTGGCGTTCGGTTACCTATGGAAATGGTCGCTTTGTCGCTATTGCCTATGATGGAACAAATCGCGTTATGACAAGCCCTGACGGTATTACGTGGACCGGTCGTACGGCCGCAGAAGCTAATTCTTGGTATGCAGTTACCTATGGTGGTGGTCAATTCGTAGCGGTCGCTAACTCTGGAACAAATCGCGTTATGACCAGCCCTGACGGTGTCACATGGACCGCGCGTGCAGCTTCTGAGGCTAATTCTTGGTTTGCAGTTACCTATGGTAATGGTCAGTTTGTGGCGGTTTCGGCTGATGGTGCTAACCGCGTCATGACCAGCCCTAACGCCATTACATGGACTGCCCGTGCTGCGACGCAGGCGACAATATGGTATTCCGTCACGTATGGTAATGGTCAGTTTGTGGCGGTGACTAATTCTGGCACTAACCGCGTCATGACTAGTGCGGATGGCATCACATGGACCGCTCGTACTGCTGCTCAGGCTAATTCGTGGGTAAGCGTTACCTATGGAAACGGTATGTTCGTTGCGCTTTCGGTGAATGGCACGGACCGCGTGATGACTTCTCAATAATTTCAAATACGCCTATGTTTGCAATATAAGCGTTTCTCATCTATAAAAAGCATATGAGTATATGGGATGAATCTTTAGGACGATCCGCTGCAGCTGAACGCGGCGTTCATGAATTTGTTGCGGCGCAAGAACGTGCCAAGCAAGAACTTCTCCGAGCGGCCGAAACACTCGATCCTCTATCGGCGCGCCTCGATCCATTTGTTGCTGATTATGTTGCGAGAACAGGTATTCAAGAAGTCGTTACTATTGAGCTCGCTTCTGAAGCATATTTCCAATCTCCACTCCCTCAACATTTCACAGAATACAATACGCGTTACCCCTACGAATCTTCTTCTCACGGTATCTATATTTCCGTGAGTCCACGAGGCGCGTGGGAGGCTGGAACGATCTTCTATCATGACGGACCTCGCCTAGACCCTCTTCTATCGAGGGATAATGCAGCGCGCATGAGACGAATTCGTATCGAAGGAAAAGATGCATCGCGATTTGGATATACACAAAATCCTGCTACACCAGGCGCGGCTAGTAAGGCTGAAAGAGACCTTGCGTATGACTTGGAAAAGATCGGTCTTACTTCACGCTTAATGCCTCAAATTATTCCTTATTACACTGATATCTTGCTCCAAGATATGCAACGCCGCGGCCTCGTCTAAGGTTTTTCCTTAAGCACGTTGCTATTGACAAAATGAGTATTATTTGCTATTATATACATTGCACAACCCGTGCCAGAGATTAAGGACCTTTCATGAACAAGCTCACCACTGCCCTGCTCGTCGTCATCGGTGCTCTCGTGGCCAACAAGGCCATGAAGATCACCCTCGAGACCGCAGGTGGCCCCACGGCGTTCGCCTTCAAGGCTGTCGGCAAGGTGCCGATCGTCGGCCCCGTCGTCAAGCTGCTCGTCGAGACCGCCGGCAACCCGCTCGCGCTCGCGCACAAGGCTGTCGGCCTCCTGCCGATCCGCGTCGCCGTTCCGGGTGCTGTCTAGGCGCTTCGGCGTCATCGTGGTGAGAGACCTTTCTCTAAAAACCACCGAAAAGGACCATCGAATTGATTCCAAAGATCGATTCAATAGGAGCCCGCTCGGTGGTTCTTTTCGTTGGTACGAAAAATTTGATATGATAAACACATGACAGAACAGACTCCTCATACACATTCAGCAACCCATGCACAAGCAGCCAAAAGTACAACAAAATCAATTGTTCTTGGTTTTGCTATTTTCGGTGTCATTCTTGCGCTTATTATTTGGGCTATCGTCGCACTAGCTGGTTCGCTTGGCGGTGACCGAAAAGAAATCCTCAAGAACGGTGTGTCGGTTCAGGGTACTTCAGACGGTACTGTGTTCCAAGGAATCAAAAAAACTGGTCGAGGTGGTTCGGTCACTAAAACATATCAGGCGCGGTATGATTACACCGATTCGGATGGCCGACGCCGGAGTGTGATCGGTGAAAAAAATTACGGTTCGCCTGAAGGCGCCCGCGCAGGAATGAAAGCAACCGTCACGTACCTCCCTGATGATCCTGAAAAAGCCGAAGTCACGGACGAAGAATAATTATCATGCGAGAAATTGAAGTAAAAGCTAAAGTCGCCAACAAACAAACTCTTCTCGATGCCATTGCGCAGGCCGGCGTTCAACTCTCAACTCCCATCAAGCAACACGACGTTGTCTATGGTCAACAAGGCATTGGTGATAATGCACCGGGCTCAATCTGGCTGAGAATCCGCACTGAGAATGATACTCAGGCAATCTTTACCCTCAAGCAACAGTACGATGGTGGACTCGATAGCATCGAACATGAAACAGAAGTTGCCAATGCAGCGGAACTTGAAGCAATCATCGCAATCCTCGGCTTCGGACTTTATTCTGACTTGATTAAAACTCGCCAAAAAGCGAAATACAATGATATCGAAATTTGTGTTGATGATGTCGAAGGACTCGGTGTCTTTATCGAAGCCGAATATCTCGCCGACGAAGACGCTGATCGCGACCCTATTGTTGCGAAATTGTGGGCTGAACTTGAGAAGTTCGGTGTTGCTCGATCTGACGAAGTCTTTGAAGGGTACGACGTGCTGCTGAATCGAAAAAACACGCAACAATAAAGGAGTGTTCCTATGTTTAGGTTTATCGGTGGTCCGGCTCGATGCGGCAAGAGTACGCTGCTTCAAAAAGCCAGTCGACAGTATGACGGCGAACTTATTTCTCTCGATAATTTACGCTCTAGTTATCTAGCTATTGTGTCAGACGAAATGCGTCTGCAGCTCAAACCAAATGCCAGCATAAAAGACAACACGGTAGATGAATGGATCGATATTCTGCGTAAACGAGATCGACTGCTATGGGACGGTGCAAAAGGATATCTCGAGGCAGCTGCGGCTAATCACGATGACGTCATGATGGAAGGCTGTGTCTGGCCGGATTATGCCGATGAATTAACAGGAGAGTTTCGGGCGGTCTATGTAGTCGACACTTCTGCGGAACATGTCGACAGAATTATCGCTGCCGCACGTAACGAAGCAACCCACAACAACTGGATGAAGGATCGAGACGAAGCATGGCTCCGCCAGTGGGCTGAATATAATATCGAGCGTAGTAAACTCTACGTTGAACTGGCGAAGAAATACAATCAACCGGTGTTTGATGTTGGTGAACTTGGGTTCGAAGAAGCGCAGGCGCGAGCTTTGCGGTATTTATTTGAAAGCTAACGTTGCAGTGTGATTATAGCGCAGGCGATGTTGGCTTCTTTTGTTTCTTGATCGCCTTTTTGTGTCCAGTTCCTTTTGTCATGAGAGGTTTCCTTTGTTTATTGCTTTCAGTATAGCAACAAATTGATACGCTTATGTTGCTTATGTTTGTTTATGTAGCAGTATCTTCATACAATAGACATAATGTCTGAATACTACTCAGAGCCAGTTTTGCCGTATGACACTCTCTATTTTTCAGAATGGTGTCGACAGAATGGGGTTGATAGTCACGAATTTGGCCATGAGCTTGATTTTGGTGCATTTCTGATAGCTGTTCTCAAGTCTAAAGAGCTCGACGCCAAAGCACAACTCCGCCAAGAAGTTGAAGATACGCTCCCGCTCGAAAATGCACTAAGGATCAATGACCCACGGCTAAAACCAGAATTTTGGGGTACTGAGCCGAAGGTATACGAGGCTCCGAAAGGGTTTGCCTTTGAAATGAGTGTTACGTGGGATGAGGAATTTGATCCTTATAGTGATTTCAAACTGATTACTCCCGACGAAAATAATCGATTAACACTCGCCGCAGAGTTTTTGGCTATTGAAACGACGTATGAGAATAATACAGCTCAAGCGTCTATAGTGCTTCGCGAGCGTGCAAAAAAGCATGCAGTGCCGATTTTGCACGATGGAAATCCAGATGAAGGTGGTTCGATTAGGCTCCCCTCTCGTTTTGATCCAGACAAAGACGGTGCTTATGTGACCTTTCCGCGCCTTCAAGGTTGGGAAGTTGTTGAACAAAAATCAAAAATGCTACGTGGTCGGTACGGTAATGTTGAGGTAAAGCTTGTACCTTTCGAAAGAGTGCAAGAAACCGAGGTGTATGTTGCGGATTTTGGACGCTTTAACGATTTTGCACTTGATGATTTTATTTATACGGATGAAACGATAAGTTTCCCTCCCGGCTATCTAAATGTACGTCAACAAGGTGGTGGCTGGGCTCTAGTACATAAACCGAGTATCCGGTTGATCCTCCCTCCAATGTCGCAGGAAGACCAATATGACGTCTGGGATATTGTTCGTTTTAATCACTCAACTTCAGATGTTCGCTTAGGCTCCCGTCGGTTTCATCACCTTCGTTTTAACGATCGGCAAGATACACTTGCATTTGATATTCGCCAATTCAATACAAAAGAAAAACATAACAAAGCGTTTATGCGAGCGCTAGCTATCCAAGACCCAGGGTATATGACGAGTTTGAAAGATATCTTAAAGATAGCGCTTTCTGAGGTTGAACTCGAAGGCGAAGATATAGAAAAATTCGGGTGATGTAACTAAGCGGTGCGACTAATCGTTGTACCGATAGTGCCGTCATCAATGGCGCGAGCAATGTTGCCATCAGCTAAAAGTTCGAACACAATCACCTTTGTATTGTGTTCCATGGCGAGTCCGAGCGCTGCTTTGTCCATGACGCCGATTTCGCTATTTGCGAGTGCTTCGTCGTAGGTAATGTGCGCAAGTTTCACGGCGTCGTCGTATTTGTGCGGGTCGCGGTCAAAGATCCCATCAACTTTCGTTGCCTTGAGCACCACTTCACAGTCGAGCTCGAGCGCTAGGCTGACGGCGGCAGTATCTGTTGTTAAGTAAGGACGGCCAATACCACCGGCTGACACGACGATTCTCCCCTTTTCGAGGTGAGACAATGCGCGTCGGTGCGTGAACTGGTCGACAACTTGATCGGCTTTGATATTTGATAAGGCCCGAGCATCGACACCTTCGGCATTGAGTACGCTGGTGAGCGCGAGTGCGTTCATGAGTGTTGCTAACATACCAATATTGTCCGCGGTGACGCGAGGAATTTCTTTACTTTCAAGTTGTGCCCCGCGCGCATAGTTGCCGCCACCAATCATGATGACGATTTGCTTGCCCTCGGCTTGTAGAGGTTTTAATTGAGAAGCAATCCACTTTGCGCGTTCGATATCGAACCCGCCGTCGAACTGACCTTGCATTTGTTCCCCTGAGAGTTTGAGTAGGACTCGGTTGTACATTGTTGTTTAGTATAGGTAGTTATCGAAGATTTGTCCAATACGAACTAGCGAGCTTGACGATGAAGCGTCCCGCCGCTGATTCGTCCCATTACTTCGTGTGCTCTGGTGATAACGATATAGGCGTGAGGGTCGATTTCGAGCGCTGCATTCTTTATTTTTTCTTCTTCGAAGCGCGTAATGACGGCTAACATGACACCGTGAGGTTCTGCGTGTTTCGGATTACTTTCCTTGACGAACGTAACGGGCTCTTCGATCAATTCGTTAATCGCTTTACCGATTTCTCGCACGTGCATGCTTACTACCCACACACTTCGTGATTCGTTTAATCCTTCAACGGTAATGTCTATCGCTTTATGAGCGACGAAGTACGCTACCAGTGAGTAGAGGGCCGAATCCCACCCAAAAACGAATCCCCCGCAGGTAATGATAATCCCGTTGATCACCATAATGGCCTCTCCGACTGAAAAGATAGTCACGCGGTCAATCAGGAGCGCGATCGTGTCGGTCCCATCAATAATGCCACCATACCGGATGACGATACCGACACCAATTCCGACGATAATGCCGCCGAATATCGCTCCCAGAATAGGGACATCAGTCAGCCCGTATGGCGCGTGGAATGAGGTTAGAGTGGCGAGCGTGAGAATGCCAACAGTCGACAAGACGGCAAATGATTTGCCGAATTTTTTGTATCCGAGGATGACGAACGGAATATTAATGATAGCTAAGAAAAGTCCAATCGGCAGGCCGGTTAAGTGCGAAATAATAATTGAAGTACCGGTTACTCCCCCATCAATTAAATGGTTCGGCAAAAGAAAAAACTGCAGACCTGCTGCAGTGACGACCCCTCCAAGGAGTACGAGACCAATATGTTTTACGCGAGTTCGGTTAATGATTTACCTCCTGACGTCTTATGGTTCTATTGTAGCATGGCGCCGGAGAGCTAGGTATTTTGGTATACTAGAGATAATGGCTCAGATTAAAAAAACACCTTTCTTTCGACTTGATGATAATGAATTCGTCGGCTTTATCGCGCATGATGGCACGACATGGCAAGCTTTGACTATCTTTGGATATCAAATCTCTCGCGAATCAACCGAGTCTGCTGCAGAGCGTGTGTTGAATGAAGAAGGTCTGACTTTCTTGACGGGAATTTGGCAGTACTATGACACCGATGACAAAGAGTGGTTTCCTTGCGTCATCAAAGAGGCGTACGAGCAGCGAGTGATTGTTAATCGAACGAATGTCTTCGGATATAAAGATCCAGATGATTACAAGCAAGTGGTGATTGAGAACCCAACGGAAAACTCTTTGATTAAGTCAGCGTAACCCCCTAAAAAGGGCAATCCCCGCGACCGAGGGTCGCGGGGATCATCTCCCTGTAAAAAGGAGGCGACTCATATCGAGTCATTGAGGGTGGTCGCGTCGTCGGTGCGGATGAGCACCGTGACGCGCTGGGGCCAGACGTAGTCTAGCAGGGCGACATCATCTTCGAAGTAGCTGTAGAGGCTTCCGATCGAGATGCCGATCGTCTCGTGGGCTGTACCTGCGTGCAGGACAACCTTCTCGGCGATGAGGGCGGTGTTGATCCAGTTGAGGCCGATGTTCGGGTCTGAGAGAAGTTTCTCGGCCGCCGTAACGATCGCCTTGATCTTATCCCGAGATCGCTGCTGCTCGGGGATTTTACGCAGGAAGCGCGGGTTGTACGGTTCGACAGGAGTGTCGGGACCGAGCTCTTCCTGGATCTGCTGCAGCGTCGGGGTGACGCGCGGCGTTGTGGACATGTACGCTCCTTGGTTGGAGGGATGATTTGCCGAATGACATATCGTCAGTATTTTACCATAAAATTATCAATAAGTCAATATACCCTCCCCTGTTGAGGATATCCTTGCTATACTAGAGCTATGACTAAATCCACTCCCCTCAAAGGCACTCCGCTCCAAGATTTCACACCACTCGGTAAAAAAGGAAAAGTTGAAACACTTGAAATCATCGATCTCACTATTGGTGACGGTGCGGAAGTACCTGCTGATGCAACAATCACTGCTCACTACACCGGCGCACTCTGCGTTGATGGAACGATTTTTGAAAGCAGCCATGACTACGCCGGCAATCCTGCGACCTTTGGCCTGAATCAAGTAATTGATGGCTGGACACAAGGTGTTCCTGGTATGAAAGTGGGAGGAACTCGCCGTTTGATTATTCCTGCCGACCTCGCGTACGGACACCGCCGAGCATCAGCAATGATCGCGCCAAATAGCGACCTTGTTTTTGATATCGAACTACTTGCTGTTAAGTAGTTTATTCTTCAGTAATAAATTCAGGGTGGTACGGATCGTCGGCGAGATAGCGAATCGTCGCTTTCATGCCAGGTTTTACATTGCTCTCTGATTTGTAATCTTTTTCACCAGGAACGTCATAGGTTTTTCCGTCTTCTGCGACGAAAGTGTATCGTGCCAAGTATGCTTTGGTTCGGGATAGTTTGCTCATTCGTCGTTCGGTGACGAAGGTTTCGCCGTTTGAAGTTGCCGTTACTTCAATACCGTTCTTTTCGACGTTATTTCGTTCTCGGACGGGTATCGTAATCAGGAATATAAACGTACTGACAATCGCGATGATTATCGCTAATCCAATAAACAATTTTAAACCGTCTTTCTTTGTAAATTTGCCTGGGTCTGTTGTTGGCGTATGGATGTATGGTTTCATAATATATCAATTATTATGAACGTATATGTGGTTATAAGCAACGCTGGTGTACCATTAAAAGAGATGATAATTTTAATCCACTCTTCAAAAACAATGCGCGATCCCTCAGAGGACAGCAAACGTGTTCTTGACGCCCCACTACTACTTTCTCGTGCAACTGAATTAGCGACGTACTTAAAAGAGTTGTCAGTTGCTGATATTCAAAAAACAATGGCTATTTCTGAAAAGTTGGCAATAACGACGAATACTCTTTTCCAACGATGGACAACCGAGCCGTCTCAACAACGCGAAGCGATCGATAGTTTCCTCGGTGATATCTATAGTGGATTGCAAGTTCACCAATGGTCAGCCAAGGATAGATCCTATGCAAATGACCATCTGAGGATTCTGTCTGGATTGTATGGCATTATAAAACCACTTGATGGTATTTTTCCGTATCGCCTAGAGCTAGGCTATAAACTACCTGATCCTGCCTATAAGAATCTTTACACTTTTTGGGGGACTTCGATTGTTGAAACGCTCCCGAAAGATGAAATGATTGTTGATCTTTCAGCCGTCGAATATGGAAAGACAGTCACAGCTCATCGCGATACGGACGCTATTATCACTCCCCGTTTCTTGACCGTCAGTCCAAAGACTGGCGAACCGACGTTCGTGGTAGTTCATGCCAAGATTGCTCGTGGTGCATTTGCGAGTTGGATGATCCGCAATAACATTGATGATCCCCGCGAATTATTAAATTTTAATGAAATTGGCTATACCTACGATGAATCGCTAAGTACCGACCAATCACCTGTTTTTGTTTGTAAGAAATTTGGCGGACTCGGCCTCAGCGTTCGTCTTTCGTAAGGAGCGTATAATAAGAGGGTATGTTTGAGTATCCTGTTGTCTTTGTGGACATCGAAACCACTGGAGGAAGTTACCGTAATAGCCGCGTGCTGGAAGTCGCTGCGATTCGTTTTGAGAACGGTGAAATTGTAAAGGAATACTCAACGCTTCTTAACCCTGAGTCGTATATTCCGGCAAACATTACGTCCCTCACGGGCATATCTGAGCATGATATCGTTGGCGCGCCTGTCTTTGAGGATATTGCCGATGAGCTTTTAGAAATCCTCGATGGTGCGGTGTTCGTTGCGCATAATGTACGGTTTGATTATTCTTTTCTTAAACAAGAGTTTGCGAATATCGGCACGGCGTTTTCGCCGAAATTATTGTGCACCGTGCGCTTGTCACGATACCTTTATGCCGATCAAAAAGGTCATAGCCTCGAGAAATTAATTGCTCGTCACTCAATTCCTGTATTGGATCGCCACCGTGCTCTCGAAGACGCACGAGCGATTCTCTATTTTTCGCAATTAGCCTATGACCAACATGGTCAGGAATTATTCACTCAAGCACTCACCCATCAATTAAAATCCCAATCACTTCCACCAAATCTTGATCTCGCAGAAATCGAAAGTATCGGCAATGTACCAGGCGTGTATATTTTTAAAGATGAAACAAATCAGCCTGTCTATATTGGTAAGAGTATTACATTGTATAAACGTATTCTCTCGCACTTTCAAAGTACGAGCCTTCGAGAACTTAAATTAAGTCAGCAAGTCTATCATGTCGAAACGATTCCCACTGGCAGCGAGCTCGCTGCTCTACTACTTGAATCAAAATTAATTAAACAACTAAAGCCGATTCACAATCGCCTCCTTCGGCGCGTATCGTTGTATGCGATGTTAGTCAAAAAAGAACACGACGGTTATGCGAATCTATCGGTTGTGTCGGGGAATGTTGATAACGAAACCGACCTTTCGACGATTTATGGCGTGTATACGAATCGTATGAAAGCTAAACAAGCTATCGATGAGCTGACTCGATCCTATCAACTCTGTCCAAAACTTATGGGACTCGAGAAGGCTAAAGGTGCGTGCTTTTCTTATTCGATTGGTCGCTGTAAAGGGGCGTGTATTGGCAAAGAAGATGCACTTTCGTATAATCGCCGATTTGAAACTGCATTAGAGCGTAGTAAGTTGTCGGAGTGGCCATTTCCTGGTGCTATCGCTGTGCCCGTCAATGAGGCTGGTGAACGAGCCGTGATTCACAACTGGATTATTCAAAGCTTTCTCGATGAGGAGGGAAACGTTACTATTGATGACGCTGAACCGAATTTTGATATCGATGAATACAAAATCATTCGGAGATTCATTAAAGAGAACAGACAGTTTATACTACACCTATGACCTATCAAGAATTATTACAAGCAGCCGTACGAGTGCGCGAAAAATATAATCAACTAAACGCACGCGATAATGGCGCTCCGTGGGATGGCGATAAACTTATGGCTGGTTTCGTCGGTGACGTTGGCGATCTGAGTAAAATTATCATGGCGAAAAGCGGCCACCGAGCAATGGATAATATTGATGAAAAATTAAAGCACGAACTGGCGGATTGTCTGTGGTCTGTCTTGGTGCTAGCGAATTATTACGATATTGATCTCGAGAATCAGTTTATAACTTCGATGGATGAGCTCGAAGTTCGAGTTGATAAGGAGCTTGCTTCATGACTACTACGAAAGAC
>Ga0247804_10001121_pt1 | contig 12486 bp, 9 predicted proteins | sample UWRJL029104C1_FD_181142 | JGI IMG/M metagenome (GOLD analysis project Ga0247804, IMG submission 181142) | Plant litter microbial communities from Arlington Agricultural Research Station in Wisconsin, United States - UWRJ-L029-104C-1 | ecosystem: Environmental > Terrestrial > Plant litter >...
TTATGATGTTTTTATTTTGAAAGTTTGTCCAATAAATTCCAATACAAAAATTCTTCTTTACTAAATTCTAAGAATTTACAAAATGCATTTCATCTGATTAAAGTGTCTTTTAAACGTTTATTGTTTTTAAGCGATATTTTACATACCGCTTAAAAAATGAACAAAATAAATCATATTTAAGGTTTCATTTTATAATATGAAACATCCTCAAGCCCAATTCATGCATTTTTTAGGTCTTTTATTAATTAATTTTGAGACACTTAAGAAAATGTTAAGAAATTTCTTGGTTTAATATTCCCTAAAAATAGATGTTGAAAATAAGTGGAATTGATAAAATAAGAATGCGTTTTTTCTTCTCGGCAGATTAAGAAAACCAGTTTTTCAATAATACCATACAAAAGAATTATTAACAAATTTTATCATCATGAAACAAATCAGATTTAAATGTAGATTTAAGAATGCGATATTATTAGTTGCATTATTGTGTTTATCAGCCACTGCAATACAGTCACAAAACACTAAAAAGCCCAATATCTTAATAATTTGGGGAGATGATATCGGAACTACAAATGTTAGTGCCTATAGCGATGGGTTAATGGGATATACAACTCCTAATATTGATCGTGTTGGAAATGAAGGAATTCGTTTTTTACAATATTACGGAGAACAAAGCTGTACGGCAGGGCGCGCCGCATTAATAACAGGGCAGCACGGTATTCGAAGCGGATTAACAAAAGTTGGTTTTCCGGGTGCCCCTATGGGTATGAGTCAATTAGACCCTACTATTGCAGGAGCACTTAAGGCGCAAGGATATGCAACAGGTCAATTTGGGAAAAATCACCTTGGGGACCGTAACGAAAGTTTACCTACCGTAAATGGTTTCGATGAATTCTTTGGAAATTTGTATCATTTAAATGCTGAAGAAGAGCCAGAATTACCGGATTACCCAAAAGATCCTGCTTACCTGAAAAAATTTGGACCAAGAGGAGTGTTAAAATGTACAGCAACAAATGTTGATGATGCAAGTATTCCGGATGCTCGTTTTGGAAAGATTGGAAAACAAAGAATCGAAGATACAGGTCCTCTTACCAAAAAGAGAATGGAAACCATAGATGACGAAACATCTGCAGCTGCTATAGATTTTATTAAAAGACAGAATGCAGCAGGAAAACCATTTTTTGTCTGGTGGAACGGAACCCGTATGCACCTTCGTACTCACGTAAGACCTGAACATCGTGGTAAATATACACATGGAGACAGTGAATATATTGATGGTATGATCGAACACGATATTACGGTGGGAGATCTTTTAAAAGCTTTGGATGATTTAGGTATCGCTGATAACACACTTGTGGTTTATTCTACAGATAATGGCCCTCACATGAATACATGGCCTGATGGCGCTATGACACCCTTCCGTTCTGAGAAAAACACAAACTGGGAAGGTGCTTTCCGTGTTCCATGCATGGTACGTTGGCCTGGCGTTATCAAACCAGGACAAGTTACAAATGAATTAATGAGTCATAACGATTGGTTTCCTACTCTTTTATCAGTAGCAGGTGAACCGGACATTGTAAACAAAATGCTAAAAGGTTACGCTGCTAATGGCAAAAATTATAAAGTACATTTAGATGGATTTGACCAGTCGGCGTTGCTTCGCGGTACCGGAAAAAGTGCAAGAGATAAATTCTTTTATTCTGATGATGATGGTCTTTTAGTAGGTATGCGTCAAGGAGATTATAAATATGTATATGCAGAACAGCGTATGTTAGGTACGATGGGGCTTTGGGCAGAACCATTTACAGAACTTCGTCTTCAAAAAATATTTAATATCATGCAGGATCCTTTTGAAAGAGCAGATATTACTTCTAATACTTATTGGGATTGGAATCTTAACCATATTGGCGCTGTGTACGGCGCAATGCAGGAAGTTTTTGCTTTTGCCGAGTCATTTAAAGAATATCCTCCGCGTGCATTTCCACCAAGTTTTAACCCAACAAATGTGCTAAGACAAACACTTAATGGTATAAAAGCAAAGGCATTTATTGAGAAAAATATTATGCCACATGATGTAAAAGAAGATGTTGATGATGCAAATGCAAAAGCAACAAAAAAGAAAAAATAAAGAATAGTGTAGAGAAGTATAAAGCTTGAGTTGTAAAAATGATTCAGGCTTTTCACTAACCTTAAAATCAATATTATGTATAAGAAGATATATATATTGCCCCTATTTTTATTGTTGCTGGTTTCTTGCAAAAAAGCTGAAAACACTACAGCTGAAAACTCTAAAGATAGTACAGCTGTTGTTACAGCCAACGGCGATCCTTTACCAAGTTGGAATGATGGCGCTTTGAAAAAAGACATTATTGCCTATGTTGAAAAAGTGACCAAAGAAGGCAGCCCTGATTTTATTCCGATAGAAAACCGAATTGCGACTTTTGATAACGATGGAACACTTTGGGCTGAAAAACCTTATGTTCAGGAATTGTTTGCTTTTTACAGAGTTAAAAAAATGATTGAAAAAAATCCTGCTTTGGCGCAAAAACAGCCTTTTAAGGCAGTTGTAGAAAAAGACAAAACTTTTTTTGAAAAAGGAGGCGATAAAGCTTTGATAGAATTAGTTGCTGCAACCCATACCGGCATGACCGAAGATGAGTTTGAAGCTTCGACAAAAGAGTTTTTTGCAGGGGCAAAATATCCCGGCAAAAATGTTTCCTTAAAACAGATCAGATACCAGCCACAATTGGAGCTTTTAAATTATTTGCGTGCAAATGGTTTCAAAACTTTTATTGTAACCGGTGGTACGATCGAATTAGTAAGAGCAATATCAGCTGATTTCTACGGAATCCCAAAAGAACAAGTTGTAGGAACTTCATTCAAATACACCTTTGATGATGCAACAAATAGCGTAAAAAGAGAACCTGCTCTGGATCTTTTAAATGATAAGACAGGAAAACCTGTCGGCATACAATTGCACATTGGTCAGCGACCAGTTTTTGCCTGTGGTAATGAGGGCGGAGCCGGTGATCTGGCCATGCTTAGATATTCTTCCGGAAGCAAGTATCCTTCTTTTCAGTTAATTGTAAATCACAACGATTCTATTAGAGAATACAATTATCAGGAAAAAGATAATTTATCATTAAATACTGCTGCCAAGTACAAATATCATGTAGTAAGCATCAAAGACGATTGGAAAAAAGTCTTTGCAGATAAATAGTTTTGAATTAGTTAGAATGTAAAATGAAACAACTTTCAACTTACAAAAGTTGTTTCATTTTATTTTAAGGATTGATTAAATCTTTTTAAAAGAAAAATTATGAAATTCCAATCCCCCTTTATTCCAATCAGATCGTTGTTTATTGTGCTTTTTATTTTTTTAAACTTAAATGTTTTTGCACAAGAAGAGAAAGCCGGAGCAAGTGCTCAGGAATTGGCAGATAAATTAGCAAATCCTGTTGCGAGTTTAATTAGTGTTCCGTTGCAAAATAATCTTAATTATGGAATTGGCCCTTTCAACGGATCAAAATATACTATTAATATACAACCTGTAATTCCGTTTAAATTGACTGATAATTTAAATTTAATTACGCGTTATATACTTCCGGTTGTAGATCAGCGCGATATTACTGGAGAAAACACACATGAGTTTGGTTTAGGCGATGCCACAATAACTGCCTTTTTTGCCCCTAAAACGAAAGGAATTATTTTTGGATTTGGTCCCGCATTTTTAGTTCCAACAGCTACTGACGATTTTTTGGGAACTCAAAAATTTGGAGTCGGGCCAAGTGTTTTGGTCATGCACCAGGGCAAAGGGCTTTCTGTTGGTTTTATTGCCAATCAAATATGGTCAGTTGCAGGAAATGAAGGTCGGGCAGATGTTAATCAGTTTTATACCCAAATATTCATGTCGCATAGTTTCAAAAGTGGCGCAAGTCTAGGTTTAAGTTCAGAAATTACTCAAAACTGGCAAGGTAATACAACTGTAATTACAATTAGCCCAAATATTGGAGCTGTAACAAAACTAGGAGATCAGGTTGTCCAGTTTGCGATAATGCCTTTAATCCCGATTGTAGGTCCGCATGAAATTAAACCAGACTGGGGATTAAGAGCGGTATTGGCTTTTGTGTTTCCGGGGTCATAAATTGAGTTCAAGTTTATCTTATCTTTAAAAAATTCAGACATGAAATTAAAAATTTTATCAATAGTAATATTGGGTTGTTTGGTAAGCTGTACACAATCGACTACAAAAAAAGAAACAATACATATAGATACTGCCGACACTACGAATGTAGCCGTATTTAAGCCTGCTAATTTTGAGGAACAATTAGTGTACAATCGTGCCATAGAGGCTGTTATATGGGGCATGCCGGCAGTTAATTCTGAATTGATGCATGAAAGCCTTGTAAAAGTAAAGGGAGATTACAATCAGGTTGTTTATTGGTCAAAATTAATAAGTTCCAAAAATCAAACTTTGACTCCTAATCCGGATGTAATCTATATCAATCCTTTTTACGATACCAGACAAGGACCTGTAGTATTAGAGATTCCGGCAGTGGAAGGTATTTCTTCTCTTACCGGAAGTTTAGATGATGCCTGGCAGACAGCTGTAGAAGATATTGGTCCGGCAGGGGTAGATAAAGGAAAAGGAGCCAAATACCTTATTTTACCGCCAAATTATAAAGATGCAATTCCGGTTGGCTATATTCCAATGCCTTCATCAACATATACGGGTTATGCAATTCTTCGTTCAAATCTAACTGATGGAAGCCCAAAAGATGTCAAAAGAGCTGTCGATTACGGAAAAAAAGTTAAAATTTATCCGCTTTCTCAAGCTGATAACCCTCCCGCAACCACTTTCGTAGATTTAATAGACGTTCCATTCGGTAATATAATTCCTTATAACATCCATTTTTTTGAAGTATTAAATCAATTTGTTCAAAGAGAACCTTGGTTGACAAGAGATTTGATTATGATTGATCAGTTAAAAACGATTGGTATTTTAAAAGGAAAAATTTTTTCGCCAGATGAAAGAACAAAAGAAATTCTAAATGCAGCAATTCAGGACACACACCGTTGGATCGATAAAAAATTCGAAGCTATTTTTACGCCGCCTTTTTATGAAGGAACGCATTGGGCACTCCCGGCATCTCAGGATGTAGTAAAAGCTATTATGGCAAATTATGAAGTGCCAAATATCTATCCGGTTGATGAAAGAGCAATAAGTTATTCGATTGCTTATTTCAGTGCAAAACATTTAGGAACCGGGCAATTTTATTTAATGACTCCAAAAGACAATAAAAATGAAGCTTTTGACGGATCAAAATTATACAAACTGCATTTACCGCCTAAAGTTCCTATAAAATTGTATTGGTCCATAACAGCCTATGATCGTGAAACCCACAGCTTAATTGTAGGTATGAAATATTTTAGCCGAGCTTCTACAACGCCCGGACTTCAAAAAAACAGCGATGGCTCTGTTGATCTTTATTTTGGAGCAAAAGCGCCTGAGGGAAAAGAATCAAATTGGATACCGACCAATCCTGAAAGAAAATTTGAAGTATTAGCTCGTTTTTATGGTCCGGAAAAGGCATTTTTTGAGAAAGCCTGGAAAATGGGAGATGTAGAAGAAGTGAAATAGTAACAAATAACTATGACTGATGAAATAGAACATAAAGCGAAAAATTTATTTGATCCCACAGCATCAAAAGCAGCTCGTTTTAACAAAGGTGCTGCGATTAGAAAAGTTACGCCTCGGTCTGTTCATCAAGAGTGGAATCCATCAGAAAATCGTGAAGACCCTATAGCAATTTTGATCAAAACAAGTATTGGCAGAATCGAGAATTTATTGCCTATTCGATATAGTAGAATGATGGAATCTCCATTTGCATTTTTTAGAGGAGCAGCCGCAATTATGGCAGCAGATTTAGCACAAACGCCCAATACCGGAATTCATCTTCAGCTTTGTGGAGATTGTCATTTAATGAATTTTGGAGGTTTTGCTACTCCCGAACGCAAGCTGGTCTTTGATATTAATGATTTTGACGAAACATATCCCGGACCATGGGAATGGGATTTAAAAAGACTGGCCGCAAGCTTTGCTGTTGCAGGAAGATGGCGAAAGTTTTCGAATAAAAACTGTAAAGAGTTTGCCTGGAATGTTGCTGATAGTTACAAAAGGCATATGTTAGAATACAGCAAATTATCGGCACTGCAAATTTGGTACGCCCATATTGATCTTGCAGAATTAATTGAAAGAGGTGAAGATGAGGAGATAAAATCATTTCAGCAAAAACGAATTAAAAAAGCGGCTGAATATACTGCCCACGAAAAAGAGTTTGCAAAAATGACCTATCAGGAAGGTTCGCAAGCCCGCATAAAAGATGATCCGCCCTTAATATATCATCCAACGGGAGAAGAAGGAAAACGAATTATAAAAGAAGCAGAAATAGTGCATAAACGTTATATAGATTCATTACCAGATGATAAAAAAGTGCTTTTAAACCGATACACATTGCACGATTTGGCCATAAAAGTGGTAGGTGTAGGAAGTGTTGGCACGAGTTGCGGAATTAGTTTGTTGATGTCAGCAACAGGCGAACCTATTTTTTTGCAATTTAAAGAAGCCCGAAAAAGTGTTTTGGAGGATAATGTCAAAACTAAAAATAAATATCCGCATGAAGGAGAGCGTATTGTAATGGGACAAAAGTTAATGCAGTCTGCTTCGGATATGTTTTTAGGATGGACAAATGACAGTCAGAATAAGTTTTTTTATATCCGTCAGCTTCGTGATGCAAAAGTAAAACCGGTTCTTGAAATTATGAAATCTAAAAACATGATCGATTATGCAAAAGCATGTGGCTGGGCATTGGCGAGAGCACACGCAAGAACAGGAGACCCGTCAGAATTGTCAGGGTATATGGGCAACAACAGCGAATTTGCCAATGCCATTGCCAGATTTTCTATTTTATATGCCGATCAAAATGAGTCGGATTATTATAAAATGTTAGAAGCAATAAAAGAAGGGAGATTGCCAGTTTCATCAGAAATTTAATTAAAACCATTATTCAGCTAAAGATGAAACAGGTAAAGGTTATGAAATATTTTTTTCATTATTTATGTAAGAAATTTACGTTCTATATCTAATTATTAAAGAAAATAAATTATCTTTGAATGTTTTGTAATGATTTGTTTTATAGTATTTTAACAAATTGTTTAAGCGATATACGCCATTCATTCAATATTTAAGCATGATTTAAGATTTCAGGTTAAAAAACGAATTTAGTCATTAATTTAAATACCAAAAGATGAATATTACAAGCAAAACTCTTCGTATAATCCCAATCTTATTTTTGGGCTTTTTTTACAGCTGTTCCCCAACTGTAAATGTAACATCAGATTATGATCATGCAGCTAATTTTGGCGAATTTAAAACCTTTGCCGTTTATGACTTAAAGGCACAGGAAGGCCAGGTAAATCAACTAAATGTAGATCGTGTTACAAATGCCATTCGTTCTGAAATGATCGCAAAAGGTTTTACAGAAACAAGCAGCAATCCTGATTTAAAAGTAAACGCCGTTACAATCTTAAAAAACAGACAATCAGTAACAGCAAATTCTGATTTTTACGGTTATGGCGGTATGTATCGTCCTTACGGATATTGGGGCGGCGGTGCCATGATGGGCGGCGCAACAACAACATTTAACACATACGATTATGTTGATGGCTCTCTGGTCATTGATATTGTGTCTACAAAAACACAAAAATTGGTTTGGCAGGGCATTGGTAATGCGCAAATCGACAGTAAACCGGACAATCCGGAGGAATTTATTGCAAGTTCAATCAAAAAAATCCTGACTGGTTTTCCTCCGGGAGCAGTAAAAAAATAACTTAAAAATTTCTACACAAAAGTTGTTATACTTTTCTTTTTAAGATTAGTATGGCCTTTTTAGCGACCTCATTATTTTCCTTTTGAAATTTATATTTTCAAAAGGAAAAGGAACACCCTACAAATAATTTAGCTTAAAATACATGATCGATATAGTCCTTTCCCTTTTCTTTTTTATAGCCACTATAATTGGTTTTGCGACATCATTTATGGTTCTTTTTTCGAAAAAAAACTATTCCAAAAGTTTTTTTCTCGGACTGTTTTTGTTTAGTCTTGCCATTGTTAGTATCTATAATTTTTACTTATCGGCAGCTATTTTTAAGCATTTTCCGGATCTGTTTATGATCACGAAATCCTTTATTTTTCTGGTTGCTCCTTCGGCATTTCTCTATGTGAGAAGCATTTTATTTTCAGATAAAATATTATTTAGAAAATACGATTGGCTGCATTTTCTGCCTTTTTTGCTCTATTTAACCTTAACGATTTTTGTCTGGATTGGCAATTTTACAAACTTACATATTGCTGATGCAATTGCTATTAAAATACACAATCCGTTTTCTATGTTGAGCCTTACCGTCTGGCTGCTCTATGCGTTTTGTCAGACTATGATGATTTTGAATTATGATTTGAAAAAACTCAAAGAAAATCATTTTATTAAAGTAAAAATACTAAGCTGGATCAGAGTGTATAATCTCATGATATTGTTTTTGTTTTCAACGCTTTTTGTGCATTATTTTTTAATAAACAAGGTAGGCAATATCGATTTCTCGTGTTATATTTTAATTTCATCTGTACTGGTTTTTACCGTAGGATGGCTTTATTTCAAGCCTCAGGTTTTTTATGATGTTAATAATGATGTCAATAATAATGATAACAATGAAAACCCTGATTTTGCGGCTGATCATTCATTGACACTTAAAACTAAAGAAAGTAAAAATAATTTAACGGTTGTCAAAGAATTAACTTCAGATAAAAAACAAGAATATCTGGAGAAACTCGATTATGTTTTTTCGACCAAAAAACTGTTTTTGAAAAAAGATTTCGTGATTCGTGATTTATCAGATGAAACGGGAATATCAGTACATCATCTTTCTAATTTAATCAACTCAGAATTTAATCTTCATTTTCAGGATTATGTCAATTTAAAAAGAATCGAATATTTTAAAGACAAAATAAATGATCCGGAATGGAAAGATTTATCGCTCGAAGGTATGGCTTGGGGATCAGGGTTTAAATCCCGTACAACCTGTTTCAGGGCTTTTATAAAACATACCGGAAAATCGCCCTCGGAATATTTTAAAATAATAAAAATTAGTCCCCAAAAGACAAATGCTTTTTATTAAACAATCTTCCAAACTATCAAATCAGTTTGTAAGGTTGAAGGATCTCATTTATTTTTAAACATATAATTATGAAAACGAAATGGAATAAAACAAGACAAATAATAAAATCAATTATTACACTATTTCTTCTATTAATTTATCTTAACAGTCACGCACAGCTCAAAGGTGGTCATATATTAGGGGCAATGGGTTTACAATCCGGAACGCAGGCACCGGAAAACACTTTAAGCGTTTATGTTCCGGGTTATCTTTATGATGCTTGTTCTTTGCGCAACGCGGGCGGAAATAAAGCGGTGGCAAATCCGGACATCACAATGTTTATAACAGGCGCCGGAGCAGCATATGTAAGCGAATTCAAAATTCTGGGCGCTAACTATGGCGCAAGTATTTTAGTAGCTTTTGCATCAAACACCATTCAGGGAAATTCGCTGGATGCAACCAACTCACTTGCCTTTACAGATATGTTTGTACAACCAATACAATTAGGCTGGCACAGCAAACGAGCCGATTTTGTATTCAGTTACCAAATGTATCTTCCTACCGGAAGATTTAAAGCAGGAGCTTCTGACAATGCAGGTCTGGGAATGTTTATGAATGAATTTTCAGCAGGGACCACGATATACTTCAACGATAAAAAAACCTTTCATTTTTCGGCATTGGCAGCATATGAAATAAACGGTAAAAAGAAAGATACAGATATAAAAACCGGAGATATTTTAAGTGTCGAAGGAGGTTTGGGAAAAACGTTTTATTTGATGAATGCAGAAAAAACAGCCCCAAAAGGAATACTCAATGCCGGAGCAATTTATTATTTACAAGGAAAATTATCATTTGACAAAATACCGGTTGGCAATACTGTTGTTGAACCTGCAAAAGACAGAATTGCCGGCGTTGGAGCCGAAGTAAACTATTTTCATATAGGCTCTAAAACTTCTGCAGGATTACGCTGGGTTTCTGAATTCGAAGCTGTAAACCGTTTTCAGGGAAGTACCTTTTTCCTAACGCTGGCACACGTCTTTAGCCTGGCAAAAGTAAGAGAAGAATAACGTTTAAATTGCTTTTTCTGTTGAAATAAGATAAATCTTAAATGACTTTGAAATGAGAAATACACCTTTAGATTATATCATTAAAAAAAGAAAATTAATTCAGAGAATGGTTTTCATATTTATAATGTGCTTTTTTTCATTTCAAACTATATCAGGGCAAAAAACTCATATTACCACCAAAGATTCGCTCGATGGTGCTTTCGATTTAAGCGATTACATTATTTATGCACACGGTTTTATCGTGGTTCCTACCGTTATTACAGAGCCTGCACTAGGTGGAATTGGCGGTGCAATTGTTCCTGTATTTCTTAAAAAACACGCTCCCGTAATTGATGAAAATGGTAAAAAGCGAATCGTAAATCCGGATATTACCGGAGCCATCGGAATGTATACGGAAAACAAAAGCTGGATGGTTGGCGGATTTAGATCCGGAAGTCTCATAAAATCAAGAATATTATACCGTGTTATGGCCGGTTATGGCGATATGAATTTATCTTTTTATGCTAATAATTTGCCCAGCGGAAACGATCAGGAATTTAAACTCAATTTTAAATCGACTATTTTTTATACCCAATGGTTAAAGCAATTTAACAACCCAAAATGGAGTGCCGGGCCACAATATCTGTTTTTAAATTCTAAAATAAAATTACCAGACTTAGATCTTCCTCCTCCATTTGTTGATCCTAAGGATATAAAAAGTACGATTAGTCAATTAGGAGGTGCTATTCAGTTTGATGGGCGTGATAATATTTTTACGCCCGATAAAGGAATTCGGTTACAATCAGATTTCTTTTGGTCAGATGATGCGATAGGAAGCGATTACGATGCCTGGCGATTGAATTTATCTGCTATTGGCTATTATCCGATTGCTAAAAAATTAATTGGCGGACTTAGGGTAGAGGGAGAGCAGGCGTTTGGGAGTCCGCCTTTTTATCTGTTGCCGGGAATCAATTTAAGAGGAATTCCTGCAGCCAGATATCAGGGAAAAACCAGCATTGTTACCGAAGCCGAATTGCGATGGGATGTCTACAAAAGATGGAGTCTTATGGGCTACGGCGGCTTAGCAAGTGCATTTAACGATTGGGATAAAGCTTTTGCCAAACCTGTAGTTTACAGCTACGGAACGGGTTTTAGGTATTTACTAGCCCGAAAATTTAAACTTAGAATGGGCGTCGACGTAGCAAAAGGTCCGGAAGACTGGGCATATTATATTGTTTTCGGAAGCAACTGGCTTCGATAATAAATTGTCAGGCTGAGCGAAGTCGAAGTCTCTTCCTCGCTCTCGTGACTTTTACTTATTTCTTCAATGATGTTTAATAAATTATTGTCAGGCTGAGCGAAGTCGAAGCCTCTTCCTCGCTCTCATGACTTTTACTTATTTCTTCCAATACGGTTTGATGATTTTATTTTCTCTTTGGCTTAAAACCAAAAATATAATAGTTCCAATAGCGCAAAAAACAATTGCCTGTATTGATCCTTCAGGACCAAATTCTCCACCGGTAATAAATTCCGGACCTTGTATTTTAGCCACTATTAAACTATTTGTTTTTTCGTTTCCGGATGTTATAGCGCCAAAAATTCCAGATTGGGTAAAATTCCATGCAAAGTGCAATGCAATTGGCATCCATAAATTACGGCTGTAAATAAAAGTAGCACCCATTAAAAAACCCGCAGTAGTAATACATATTGCCGAAATCAAGGTGACATTAGGATTTGCTAAATGCAGAACTCCAAACAATACCGAAGAAAAAGTCAGCGAAATATAGCTTCCTAGTTTTTCCTCCATAATTCTAAATATAATGCCGCGTACCAAAACTTCTTCAATAATCGCCACCGTGAACATAAGCGCAAACGGAATCAGAATAAACGAAATAGGATTTATTTTTACAACGCTATAACTTCCGTTGAGGTAAATTACTAAAATTGTTAAAGACTGCAGTATAAAACCAACCGCAAAACCAATGAAAAGATTTTTAACCAATCTGTTTGTCGCAAATTCTGTTACAACTCTTTTATCGTATTTTTTAAAGAAAAGAATATAACTAAAGATGCAGGAGATAGAAACAAAAAGTCCTTTTAAAAGATTTCTGTAGTCTTTGTCAAGCGAGGTTAAGTCCAGTAATTTTACTGCAATTTGCTGCCCAATAATCACAACTGCCATAAAAGTAAGCAGAGCAAGAATAATTTTGACTACTGGAAAATTAAATATTTT
>Ga0247804_10001124_pt1 | contig 12469 bp, 15 predicted proteins | sample UWRJL029104C1_FD_181142 | JGI IMG/M metagenome (GOLD analysis project Ga0247804, IMG submission 181142) | Plant litter microbial communities from Arlington Agricultural Research Station in Wisconsin, United States - UWRJ-L029-104C-1 | ecosystem: Environmental > Terrestrial > Plant litter >...
TACAGGGAACTCTGGTATCTCCACCAACGAAGTGGTGACGGTTGGCTCCCAATCCATGGCATCATCAGCAGCAGAAGACACAGGGAGCTCTGGTGTCTTCGGCGATTGCATGGTGACGTTGGAAGATGGGTAAGTTGGACCTACAATCGGAGGAAGGGTATTCTTTTCAAAATAGACCTTCCTCTGAGGCATAGGTGCAGGAGTTGGTGCCACTGGCACACGTCGGATAGGAATCTTGTAGATAAGAACAACTGCAAGAATACCCATTCCGGTGAAAATCAGATGAGCGGCAAAAGACATGATGATGGCTAGAGAGCCGGGCACCAATGTCTCGTAAGTAGATGTTGCATGAGCAGAGTGGTCAGTTCTGAACAATGCAAAAAGGGTGAGGGCAATGAGAAGAGCAGTGACGTTCGAGATGAAAGACATTGCGAAGATGATGATTTTGATGATAATAACAGTGAGAAAGTGCGATCTAAAGACGTGAAATCTTAAGTTGCAACGAGTAGGAAGTTCCTGAGAAGAAAATGTAAACAAAGCAGCGCGGGCTGTTTATAAAGAATCAGCTAGGAGACTAGTGGCTGTTAGTGCCGCCACTTTCCCAAAACGGAAATCGGGTAGACGCCCAACACAACTTTTACCTGGAAATTTTCTACCTTCCGTAACCACAATAACTGGCAAACGATCATAGAAGCACATATTGGAAGGTGGCTATTTTACAATCAGAGAATATTTTTCCTGCCTAAAACACCAATGGGATACTTTAGGGAGGCAGGGATGACGGCATAGAAAGGTATGATTGCCCTTTACTATGAGCACTGACTGACCTGACATAGCAGCTATTTGACGTGCGTGAGACAACCACTTCCATATCACGAAAGTACCCAAGGATTCAAACGAAAGCAATACCAACTATGAGCAGTGAAGACGCTGCTAGACACATGTTGATGCAACGTAACGCAGATTTCTGGTTGGCAATTGCGCAAAGTAGCTTGTTTTGGAACGGCACTACACCTGCATCGAGTATCAAGTCTGTAAGCTTGAAAGACGATGGAGCTTCTATCAATATAAATTACATTCGCGAATTCTAGACTCATTTGTTTTAGATTTTAGATTTTAGCTAGCACTCTAATCTATGCTGTTACTGTTTCTGTATGAATAAACAATTTCTAAAGCCATAACACCGTCGTGAAGATTTAATTGACACATGCATTGTTAAGCTGACAATACGAAGAGGTAAATCCGGATAGAAACCGCTTCCTTAATTTACTCAGTGTCTTACATATGTACTGCAAAATGGAAAATGTTAAGATTATTGATGTATTGGTAAAAGCGATTCAACTCTATTGAGGTACCTAATGCACTTCTCTTCTTTAAAGTATAGAGATTGATTTTTGATTGAGCATTAACGACCAGCTCTTGAATATGAAATAAGGTCTAGATGTGGTTCTTCAGCGCTTTGCAGTAATCTTTCTTCCCTATTCCAACCGACTAGCCAGCATGTCGTAAAATGTTGGCTGAATTGGCTTCCAGCCAAAAGACTGAAGCCTTGATGCCTTAGATCTAGAGTTTGAACCCCACATCAGAAGAGCATAGGGATGAATACTTACCGCCTCTTCTTCGGAAACCTTCTCTACTTCTTGTGATTGAATCAGACCTTGTCTGCTCAAAACCTCAGCGAGCTTTGTGACAACATCTACGAGAACGTATTCTCGGCCGGAAACATAATAAACTCCATCGTCACCCCATGTCATTCTCGTTCCATCTTGACGCAATGCATCCTCGATCAAGAGAATAACTACAGAAGCCAGGTCTTTGACGTGAACACCGCTCCACGAATTCTTTCCTTGGCCAACAGTAAATCCTTTCCCACGCTTGATGATAGCTTCCTCGAGCCAAGGAAACGTCATGCTCTTCGTTTTGATGGGTCCATCACCTTCTCCATATACGAGACCGGGAACAACTAGTGCAGTCTTTACCCCTAGATCCCTTCCTTGTTTAATTGTTGCCTGATCAGCGTCCCAATGCATGTGAGAAGAATCGAAAGTTGTGATTTCGACTAAATCTTTAATGTCATCGTAGACGCGAGAAGATGCGTTTCCATATCCATCGGGCGCCTCACAATTACTCGCGCTTCCTGACATCTGGATGAATGAGCCACCTTTCCCACCCTCCGAAAGACCCTTGATGAGACTCTCCACAACCGAAACATTGTCGCAGTCAGCACACTGTACAACTATGTTGGACTTCTTGGCTTCTTGGAATAAGAGATCGAGAGACGACAAATCGCCCAAGACAGTTTGTATGGATGGGAGTTTTGATCTGATCATCTGCGCCTGTTCCTCGTTCCTCACAAGGCCGACAACTTGCCATTCAGAATGCTGGCGAGAGAAGTCTGTAGCCAATTGCCCTCCAATATATCCACTAATACCAGTGATAAACACTCGAACTGCCATGTTGAAGTTTGCTATTAGATTGAAGTGAAAGGAGACTAGTAAGCCGCGATGGTGTATGGCTATGAATTGATTATCACAAGAGAATGAAGCTTCTTGACTGCGAGCTCTCGGGTTTTTATACTTAAGATAAATGTTGATTTCAAATGGAGGATTCATCAATGTTATCTAGCAGTCCACAAGAAAAATCGAAATGGGTTGATTATTCATCTCGTTATCAGGGGTTTCGCTTAAGGTCTGCGGAATTTTACCTTTTTGGGTCTTTCTCCGCAACTTTGTCATTATTGCGGCCCCGCTTTTTGTCCGCAGACCCATCCGCAACATCTTATCGCCGAAATGGCTGTTGTCAGCTGCTACTTATTCCCATCTGCATCTTCGTGGGCATCGTCGTATCTCTAGGCCCAACCAAGAAATGCCGCTCCAACAGCTATCAAGGCTTTCTTGTACGACATGTAAATCACGGAAAAGAAAATGTGATAGAAACTTGCCCAAATGTGGCATGTGCACAAGGTTCGTAAGCTGAATCTACCTTACTCGTCGACCACCAGACTTGCTCACCTTTCTTTGCAGAAAGAATCTACCCTGCAATTATGCCTCACAGTCCATGTCTAGCCGGCGGTTTGATGAAGACCAAAGACGTCATCAATCTATACTTCGACAAGCGTACCCGGCTTCCGCCACCCACCAGGACAAATCAACAAATCATTTTACACAAAGTCTGGACCACGATACAAAGGCATCAATAGAGTCTGATATTGGAGAACATTCATCCGTATACTTCTTGGCCTCTAGAATATCACAGCAGTTTCAAGTCAAGCTCCCAATCCCTAAGCATCCAATACCTCATTACGTCAGCTCGATCGTAGGTGACAACTCTCAAAGACTGGCAGTAGCGACGACTTTCTTCGAGACCATTCACAAGTGGGTACCTATAGTTTCGAAGAAACGTTTCTATGAGAATGTCAATCCTCTGTGCCTACTTCGTCCTGACTATGCACTTTTGTTAATGTGTATGGACCTTTTGTCCTGGCTCCCAGAGTCACACATTCATGACGCACGCATCCCATTATATCTTTCTATCAAAAGATACCAGCTCGACCTCGACATTTCAGGCTTCCTTTCAATCCAAGCTTTACAAGCCAGTGTATTTATTGCTATTTTTGAGCTTGGTCATGCCATTTACCCATCAGCCTTTCTCTCCGTCGCGACTTGCGCCAGATACGGCTCTGCTTTGGGTTTAGGTTGGAATCCAACTCGGCCAAGAGAAGATTCATATTCTTGGATTGATGCAGAAGAGCAGAATAGGGTCTGGTGGGCCATTGTACTTTTGGATAGGTAAGTTTTCATTTGAATTGTTCAAATCACCTTGGCAACTTTATACGGTTGCCCGTGGCCACAGTGATTGTCTTTAAATGTCCCACGATCCTTGGTCTAGTTCTAATGTGTATTGAATCAGGATTGCAAACATAGGAATGCCCGAGCAACAACTACTAATTCCAAACCCTGGAGTTGATGTTCGCCTACCTGGAAGCGACCTTGATTGGGACAACGGTGTGCGTAGCTATAGTATATGTCTAAACTTATTAATGATTATCTAATTCATAATAGGTGAATTCTACTCACACTATGTATACTTTGACAACCCCAACAGTTGAATGGGGAGATATGGGACCATTTGCACTGGTAGCTCAAGCAACAAGACTTTTGGGGTTAGTGTTGGAGCACATAGCAGACCCTTCAAACTTAGATGAGGAAGAAGCACTCCTTCTTGATGGGGCTTTGACTGGATTGGCTAAGGTCATCGTAGCCGAGGGCGAGCTCCAGTTTTTACACATGATGAATCAACAAGCTATTTGCTCGATGTAAGTTTGTCCTTGTATGAGAGATTTCAAATTGACCCAAAACAGCGCCTTGCTCCTTCTGCACGAAGCTCACGCATCTCTCCCGGCGGGTAGACAATCTTCGGAGTACTTCCGCAGCGCTCATTATGTCAAGAACTGCATTTCCGACCTCACAAGGTCAGTCGCCAATATGTCAGAACACCCCGCTATCTTACCTGTAGGGGTCTGCGTGAAAGAAAGCTCCTCCTTTCTAGTGCCACTTCTATACCTGGAAGCTTGTGTAGTGGATCGAATTCATAAGGAGAACCCTACTACCGAAACTTTGCAGAATACTGTCATGTTCAGGTGGGTCTTGGAAATTTTTGATCAAAGATGGAAAGTAGCTGGCAAGTATTCCTTATCAATAAAGTAGACTTATACAAAAGCTTATTGTGTGACTAGGGGCGTATCTGAAAATACTCGAAGCTATAAGGATGGCAGGAACAATGTGATACATATATACCAGTCCTATGATACTAATTGCTACACAACTGAGCTTCAGTAAATAAACCTTATACATGGTGGTGATAGAAGAATCATTAAGAAGCCCGCCTGAGACAATTGCGGTTCTACATCATCAATATAATAGACTTGATATGGTTGGTGAACCATTCCAATCAAGAAGCACGAATAGGATGCAAAGCAGTTCATTCTAAGCCCAATAGGAATGATTCTTACTACACCATCTCCAAAAAGAAAATTGCTGAGCATCTACCGCTTGCTTTGGTCTAGTGCCGACATGTGTTGTAGGTGACACTCACTCATCTCACTCCCTGCTTTCCTCCATCTGTCCTCTAATAAACATACCCAATACTACTCAAGTAGCCAGCTCACTTGACTAATACAACTGACCTTGAAGGTTTATGATTTATTTGATATTGATAATTATCATAGTAATGGAGCTAAGCTGTTAAATTCGAGTAGTTTGATCGCTGTTTTACGTAAGATTAAACGCTCGCTTATTCTTCAGCTGACCCTCAAGTGCTTTTCTGAGAAAACCGCGGGGCTTCCTAAAGTTCCCTCTTATTTGCAACACGATGACCCATCAATGAACCCAAACTGTTGATCCCAAGATTCAAATTTGGCCCTCTTTCTCTCACTAGTAATGAAGAACCAAGGCGTCCTGTATTAAACTGCCCTTCGAGCTAAAGAAGTTCTCACACTCTCCCCTCTCCCTTCTCTTCCATAATTACTCCTTCGAGCTCCCTTTCTACACTGCCCTCTTCTCGCATCCGCTCTCTCTCAGAAGCATTGAGCTTTGGACAAAGGATTTCTGGATTCGTGGCGTTGTTTGTTGGTGTTGGTGTTGGTGTTGGTGATTTAAATATGGGTTTGATGGTCAGATTCTTACTTGGATTGACCCTCCAAGTGAGGCATATCTATATTAGGCTACTTAGTATTCTGATTTAGCGAAACACAACTCTGTCACATTGAGCCATGCTTTCCAGCCTCTTCCTTTTGATCCCATTCTTATTACACCTGAATATGATTTGCAGTGCGGTTTCCAAAAAAGAATATATAAATCAAGTGTTGAGCGGTGTTGATGGAGAAAGCAGCAGCACAATACCATCTCTATTCTAGATACATCTGCTCAGAACATCATGACTGTGTCCAATTCCTTAAATTTCTCGTAGAACATAACAATCGATATGGCTTGGCACACTCGAACTTTATTGATCCTGACAATAATAACTATCATTTTCAACCAAGTCTCGTATTCAAAACCTACGCCGCCCAATGAAGACAACAAAGATACCCCGACTGGAGAGAAACGCCCCGGAAGCCCTAACCCCGAGGGCCCCGCAAGCTAGTCACCAACAAATTTGCAATGGAAAAGGCTCATGACGTCTGGACGACCTACATAAAAGCCAGCCCATTTGACGGCCAGATAACTTACAAATATATGCTGGATCGAGCCGAGAGCCACTTCACTTGGCTTACCCAGAATAACGTTGTGTCCCGTCACCCCAGGAATGAAGATAGCACTTTTAATACCGAAAAATGCGTGTCCTTATTGGTTGCAGCTTCGTACTGGCCCAAACTTGCCTTCAGCGCCTCAACCAAACCCATGGGAAGTGGAATACGTGAATTTAGGGGCACGGTAAGCCCTAGTCCTGATGGAATGGGTGATGTTAAGGATTCCAAATGTCGTCTTCTGAAAGCCGCACTCGCAGGCGGAGTCACAGACCCGCATGCAGAAGATAACTCTTGGAAAATCCTCGAGCTTCATGCAGGCAAGAAGGAGATAGATAAGTATCCCGATGGCACAATCACAGCTGTGTTTGGAGCGCACGCGAACGAATGGGACCCAGCTCAAAATTGTGCCAAGCTTAAGAAGGGGTTTAAAGTAAGAGAGCTACTTCCGTGTGGAGACGCGGACGGTGAAAGTAGTAGAAGAACCCCTACTTGCGTACAGGTGGCCCAGAAGTTAAACGTGCAAGTTAAAGGCGGTGCTGCGTGATCTGCTTCTAATAATTCTCCACCTGAACCCTAGAACTAAGTTGCCACTAAGTTAGACTAGAGATTATGAAGACGTGGCCTAGTGGCTATGGCATGCGAAATATACTGATCTTTCGAGGACTATGCACAGGCGTTTCATAATTTATTTTCCAGTTCTCTGTTTTTACTATTATGTTTTAGAATCTAGTCATGCCTACAATTTCAAGCATTTCTTTTCCACTTTTTTTACTCAAGACCCCGCAGAACTTTGAGCTTCTTAAAAGTAACCAAAGGAATTGAACCGCGATCTTGCAAAATAATGTTGACTTGCAATATATTCAATAACCCATGGCTTCCCAAGGGGAACTATATGGAATCCTCTTACCCTTGCCAAGCTTCTCAGAGTTATAGCTTTCTCCCATCACCAAGGTCTCCAAGGCTTGCTCCTGCTCTTGTCTGCCATCTACAACCCCAAAATCTTTGTTCCAGTTCATCCAGATAAAAAGCGCCTTCAAGCCCCGTAACATTGCCACCGGCGCACAAAACTGGGTATAAGTTTCACGCATATCTATGGCGTACCTTGCATCCAAGTTCGCAGGGTGTATATCGATGGAAGAATGCCAAAACGGCTCCTCCATGCGAATATCCATAGTCAGCGCCGGTAGGTTTGCGTTCTGGCGCAGAGTTGCAAGACTCTGAAGCCATTGCTGCCAGCTCTCGGGGTTTCGTAATGAATATTCAGGTATGGCAGAATCAATCTCCAAGACAAGAAATTTCAAAAATGGTAATGACACTTTTGGCAAACACCAGAGGATTGGAAGATTTAAGGCATAATCTCTGTGTTCAGCTTGTGGATGAGGTACATCCCATCGAACACTGAAACGATTTTGACCGTAGAAGACCTCAAGAGCAACTTGTCTATACTCGCGGCTGACTAGAAAATGTGACCAAGGATAGTCTTCGCAAGTACATCGAATATTGAAGGCTGCATGGGCTTGACTACAAAAGCATTTGGTAAAGCTGCCTATACTCTCATAATCCATCACAGAATCCATCGCCACAGCAAATCCGTTGTTGCGGCATGATCTGTATTGATAGAAGCCAGACTCCGTACATATTATATTGCTGTCAGTAACTAGATTTGTGAACGATAGAACCATAAGCTGGAGCTCCCGGGAAAGGTCAAGGAATGGAAATTGATCTTGAGAGCTCGATCTCCCCGTTAAGTATAGTACAGTGCTCTCTGTTAACGACTTTAGTTGTATATGAGGTTCTTTTCCAAGACGAATAGCACAATCCTTCAACGGAGGCAGAGCTAGCAATCCTTCTACAACAAGCTCGGCAGTTTCTCTATTCGTGCAATCGCATATCACGTAGAGTGAAAGCTGATTTGGCTCAAGACAGGTAGCTAAACGACTGCATATTCGCTGCCATTGTGACAATACTTGCTTATCTAAACGGGATTTGTTCCCAAGCTGTGATGTATGTTGTAGTTAGTGTGGACGAAAAAAAAAAAGGTTGAATATGATGTTTCTGTGCTACTTACAGCAGGATCGTGCGAGCGGCGACGTTGACATGGGCGCGAGCTTCCGCATTTTAGAAGTGAATTTCCTTTTGGACAACATGATCGTACACAAGTTGATGAGTTGACTCGAATCGTAAGCTGCCTTAATGCCCGTATCGCTGTTTCACTCATCCTTTCCAGAGCCTGCAACCCACCACATAATCTTCTCGTGATGACAAAAATATTGTCCTCGTAAATGAGCTTTTCAGCCTCGCTATGCACAGTGCGACAAACAAGCAGTAAGCTGAGTGGGAGGTCTTGCGTTCGTGTTACTTTGTTGTCGACGTAAATCGGCTCATCGTCATAGCTTGACGCGTTAATCAAGTCACCAAGTGATTCTATCTTGCCTAAAGATGCACTAAGGTTAAGATCAATATATTGCCCTTGATGTAAACCAGCTTCGCGGTAAATCTGGCGTCGAATGTGAAAGGGAAGTTGCAGGAAGTAACATGGGTGGCTTGTTGTGTTTTTCCGTTCACCCTCTGAAGAGAAGTAAGATGTGATTCTTTGCTGGCCCATGATACTTTGGAAACGCAAGAGTAGGTATTTAATGTTGGTAGACGCTTTGTTTCTTACTTAATTATTCGAAGGTTGTCCTGAATAACGTATGGAGGAGGTTCTAGAGTAAGGCAAGTAGGCAAGTGGCGCAGTCCAAGTTGGAAAGGTCCTAATCCAACTCAATTCACGTGAATGCAGCGAACTTTGTATCTAATTATAGCCACATAATGTGTCTAGTAACCAGCAAAGTCTTATCTCATAAACTCAACCTCAGAAAGTCAGGGAGATGCAACTAATGGCTATCCCGAATATGACTATCTGATGGGTCACGTGACGTTACTCTACCAAATGGTCTTGAGTAATATAATCAGGCAACATTCATGCTAAGTAAATATTAAAGATGAAAAAGATAATTTTTCACATCAGAGTTATTATATAACAAAATTGTCCGCGACAAAGTCCTGTTAGTCACTTATAGCTAGCTGCCTAGCCTTTTCTTTTGTGCTAGAAGCTCTTCTTGTGGTTGCATCGGTTTGCCGCCTCTTTTACCTCCACCCAAGTCGCCTACTGCTCTTACTCCTCAAAGTCTCAAGTTGGAAAATCATATCATGAAATTTCTTGCAGCTCTTCTAATATGCTAGTAGTGGTCTCGCCGCTTTGTTAAGTCTCGATCTGGTTATATGGTGTATCGACCTAAAGGACTAGGGAAGATAGGTATGTTGGCTAATGATAACTTTATTGTGATTGTTCTGAAACCAACAACAGGTTCTCCCCTCCAATTTGCCATATTTTCATCAATCTATCTATCGCCGCTGTCGGATGACTTGGGGAGGGTAAAGAGCGCAGAACATACTGACGTGCTCAGAATAATGTAGTCGATGTTTTATTGGCTGGTCTGATCTTGCAGTGACTTCATAAGTTGAAGGAGGTTCTAGGGTTGGGCTTGTGCAAAAGCAAAAGGCACGTCTTTTCGCTATGAAATTGAAGTCCCAAAAAGAATTAGCAAGAGAGCGCGTATAATCTAAATCAACAGATCAGAACGATTCGCCTTGGGTGTAGCTTTTCCTACTTAACGTAGCTCTTGCTACCATATTCCATCTGTCTTAAAAATATAGTCAACATCGGAAAGAATGGTCGCAAGTCTAAATATTTCAGGCTCTCGCTAGCGTTAAATAAACGAATTGATTAATAAGCTTCCGGAAGCCAAAAGATATTGTTGCAAGACAGTACGCATGATAAATGAAAGAGCACTAATATAGATAGAAAATTTGGTCGTTTATGATAGCGACCTTTTCCAAAGGGGGGAAGCAGGGGGCTGTAGATAAGTTCGATCGACCGGTTGAGTTCAGATCGCCAATTTAGGTATGTGAAATTAAGATAAGTACAAGAATATGTAAAAAGTTCATTCACTTAGTATCGATAATCTATTCGCATTTATATCGATCCGTTTGACTGTCAAGACTTGTGAATCTGGTGTGGCACTTAAAAACGAATGATTCCCACCTCTATTTCAGATAGGGAAAATGTTTTGACTATTGACTTGATATCTATCCATTCATCAAGTGGCACTGTAAATATGAGCAACAAATCAGATTCAGGTTTTATTGTCATTATAAAACTGGGAGGAAAACAAAAGTACTGTAAAGACTTGATTTGATGTTCTAGAAATCCGACTAACGCCATGCTGCAATATCATGAGTAATTATGTCCACGGATAGAAACACCTCGAAAATTCCATAAATACACAGCTTTTCCTATAGCCATTCAGCTGTCCACGTCCCGATTGATGCACATCCCTTTATACACATAACGTCCAACCCCCACGAATCTCATTATCTCTTCACTTCCCATTGAGCCCTTCCTTCTTATTTACCAACTTCTCCAATAGTCTCTTGAGATCCTTCATTTCCTCCTTCAACTCTCTGACTGCAAGTGTAGCCGAATCATCCACGACATTTGGTTTCACTGACATAACCTTTTTGTCCCATGCGGGGTCCTCATCAGCCTTATATGAGGTCTGATTCCATTCCTGATCCGTTTCATCATCGTCTTTTCCATTATCTTTATTCCATTTAACTCTCTTCGCACCTCTAGTCTCCCACCAAGCCGCGACAAACAATAACGGACTGTATATCACGGCCATCACGCAGTCATTAAGCTTCGCGTAAACATCCTTTGGCATCCACCATTCAAGAGGGAGGATAAGGAAAAACAGCTCAATCAGATTGAGAGGGGCTATAAAGACGTTTTCATCCGGTGCGCGCACGAATTGCATTGTCTTTTGGGCAAAAAGAGCCATATATTCATCGTCTGATGCAGAGATTATCTCTTCATAAGCGCTGTTATAGAGTGCAATGAGGATATTGAGGAGCACCACCATAACAACAAAAGTGAAAAGGTAGTAGAGAATTATGCCAAAAGGAGGGGCGAAACTGTCGAAACCAGAGAAATCAGGTGATTGCATAACTGCGTTGGCCACTGATAGGAATTAGTGATGTAAAATAACAAGTTGTAACAGATCCAAAGTGTGTCAATTGTGAGACAAGTACCAATGCATCAGGAATCAACTTAAGACTTACTTGATTGAAGAATAAAGACAGTTGCATCAATATCATTATCGGCGTTGTCCATTCCAATAAAGGCCTGTAAGAACCCGATGATGATAACACTGAGCAACGCAAAGAATATTAGGGACTCTCTCATCATAACCTTGAGGACGACCAGCATGGCACCAAAGAATTTGATGCTATCCAAATATAGCAATAAGCGCATCCAGAACATGGGTGCAGAAAACGCTATGTTGATATTAGCTTGACTGTCAAAATACCTTTATGTGTAACATACCTAAGAAATTGTAGGACAGCTCATTACTCTCCTTTCTTCTTGGGTCATCAGCATTATGAGAAAGTGCAATAAATCTTATCACCAAACTCGTTGTTAGAAGTGCATAGAGAACCACATTGAAAACATTCCAAAAGCCGATGTAATTCCTGCCAACCTTCCACAGTTTACTAGCTTCATCGCATATAAAGCCGAAGGTGAAAACGTAGAGTATCACCTCCACAACATCGATTTCTCCACTGGGATTAACGGTAGCGATTACTTGGGAGAATAGACCGAGATATACAAAACTGAAGATGATTTGGGTTGCGTTCTGGTAGATCGGGGCACGCATCAGATCTGGGTGAACGTGATCCCAGTAGTTGGGCCTGTCCATCTTTTTGTATTCTGTAAAGGTCGAAGCATCTGCCTCATCTTGAATGAGGCGTCCTTTCCAGAGATATTCGACACATTTTTGATACCCAGAAGAACCAGTAACATGAATGGCGTGAAGGTCAACGGCGCGCTCAATAACGTTGGCCGGCTGAGTCTGTTCGTCATCCACGACTACACTGTAACGCTTGAGGAGTACTTCTAAGAAGAACTTGACTTGATTTTCCTTCTCCTGGTTTTCATCGCCCTCGATTCTTCGACTAGTTAGCTCTCATTTCTCTGGAGTTCACCGTGAACCTACATTTGCTTCGCGATGATCTCTGCAGCAATTCCTCTAACTTTATGTAGGTCGGCATCCCATAGCTCCAGTGTCGCTTGCTTCTTAGACCACCGTTGATTGACCAACAAGCAGTAAACGACAC
>Ga0247804_10001125_pt1 | contig 12466 bp, 12 predicted proteins | sample UWRJL029104C1_FD_181142 | JGI IMG/M metagenome (GOLD analysis project Ga0247804, IMG submission 181142) | Plant litter microbial communities from Arlington Agricultural Research Station in Wisconsin, United States - UWRJ-L029-104C-1 | ecosystem: Environmental > Terrestrial > Plant litter >...
GAACGTACGTGTAATTGATATTGCAGAGGAAGGAAAAGGTGTGGGCAAAGCTGATGAGCTGGTTATTTTTATTGATAAGGCTGTTCCTGGCGATGTTGTGGATGTTCGTTTAACTAAAAAGAAAAAAAACTTTGCGGAGGCTATAATTGATCAACTCCATGAGCGATCGGTATTAAGAACTGATCCGTTTTGCCAGCATTTTGGCACTTGTGGCGGTTGTAAATGGCAGCACATGGGGTACGAATCTCAGTTAAAGTTTAAACAGAAAAATGTAGAAGCTGCTTTACAACGCCTTGGCAAAATAGATACTTCTTTCATCGAACCAATTCTGGGATCGGCAAAAAATACATATTACCGCAACAAACTCGAATTTACTTTTTCGAACAAACGCTGGTTGGAAAGAACCGATGTAGAACGCGATGAAGATTTCGATATGAATGCCCTTGGATTTCATGTTCCGTTACGCTTTGATAAAATTCTAGATATCGAACATTGTTATTTACAGGATGATCCATCAAACCAAATCAGAAATGCGGTTCGTAAATATGCTTTGGAAAATGAAATCTCATTTTATGATTTAAGAAACCATGAAGGTGTTCTGCGTAACCTGATCATCAGAACATCGAGCACGGGTGAAATTATGGTTGCGGTTGTTTTCGCTTATCCAGAGCAAGAACAAGTGAATGGTTTGATGAACTTCCTTAAATCTGAATTTCCTCAAATTACATCTTTACTTTATATCGTAAATCAAAAGAAAAACGATACGATTTTCGATCAGGAAGTTAACACTTTCGCTGGTCGCGATTATATTTTTGAAGAAATGGATGGTATCCGTTTTAAAATTGGTGTGAAATCTTTTTATCAAACCAATTCAGAACAAGCCTTTGAATTATATAAAATAACAAGAGAATTTGCAGGTTTTAAAGGCGATGAGCTGGTTTACGATTTGTACACCGGTGCCGGGACGATTGCAAATTTCATCGCTAAAGATGTAAAGAAGGTTGTCGGTGTAGAATATGTACCCACTGCAATTGAGGATGCCAAATTCAATTCAGAATTAAATGGAATTGAGAACACCATCTTTTACGCTGGTGATATGAAAGACATTTTAACTGCTGAGTTTATCCTTGCACATGGTAAACCCGATGTTGTAATTACCGACCCACCTAGAGCAGGTATGCATGCGGATGTTGTGCAGCGTTTACTTGAAATGGAAGCTGATAAAATTGTTTATGTAAGTTGTAATGCAGCAACACAGGCAAGAGATTTGGAAATGCTGAAAGAAAAATACGATGTTGTTCGCATAAGACCTGTTGACATGTTTCCGCATACCCAACATGTCGAAAATGTAGTTTTGTTGAAATTGAAAGGAGAGAATAATTAAATGATAGATGGAGTGAATATTAAGCAGACAACTTATTGACGTTCAATACTCATTCATTCAATCATTCAAAACTCAATTTTAAATATGGATAGAGAAGAATTATTAAGCGCAACACCAGAAGATAGTGGTGCACCAAAAAAAACGCAAAGTCCGCTTTTGAGTTTGGAGAAAGACTTGGAATTTTATTCTGATGCTATTAAAGAAGTATCGATAGAGATAATGATTGAAGGTATTTCTTCACACCCGATTTTTATTGCGCACCAGCACGAGGTTGAACTGGGGGAAATCATTCTAAATAAAGAAGAATTAAATACTGATTGGACCATTCAGGCCTCAACTTTGGAAGAATTTATAGAAAAGGGAATTATTAATAAAGAGAAAAAGGAACAATTTTTAAAGGTTTACAAAAAACCTGAAAACTTTATGTGCGTTTTTGTAATTGTTCCGGAAGGTGCTAATTTTATTTACTACCCTTATAAGAAAGGCAAAAGCTGAAAGCATACAGACCAAAGAAAAACCCGTTATCTATATAATCTTATAATCCCTGAAATTATTTTCATGAAAAATCGCTTGCTTTGAATTCGCAAAGCAAGCGATAGTAAATTAATTAAACTTAAAATTCACTAATTTACTTTTGTCACATCACCACTTTTAGATGCTGATGTTTTCTTTAATGAAGCGTTGCCTTTATAGTGTACATCGCTTCCGCCCGAAGCACCCGCTTCCAAGCCTTTAGTTACATTTATATTCGCATCAGAACCTCCTGATGCACTTACTTTAGCATATTCAACAACAAAACCATAAGCATCAACATCACTGCCGCCACTAGTTTGTAAAATCATATTTTCTGCTCTACCTGTTAAATCGACATCGCTTCCGCCACTGGTTTGCAATTCGATATCTGTACAAACCAGGTTTAGTTTAACATCAGAGCCACCGGAAGAATGCAGTGTAAATTTGCCTGCTTTAATTTGTCCTTGCGAGAATACATCGCTACCGCCAGAAGCGGTAAGGGCCGCCAGTGTTTTAAAAGTTACATAGGCTTTGATGCTTTGGTTTTTAAACATTGATCCCCAATGCACACCTTCTTTCATCTTTATAGTTAGATTGCTGCCCTTTTGCTCAACAACAATATTTTCCAACAAATCTGAACTTGCTTTTAAAGTTAAACTCTCGTTGCCGCTTTGAGTTAAATATAAATCTATGCCACTGCTAACAGTAATACTGCTGAAGTTTTTTACCGATACATTTTTTGATTCCTGTGCGTTTACAACATAACTGCCAGCAACCATAAATAGTAATGTTGCCGTTGTTTTTAAGAAGTTTTTCATCTGATTTTATTTAGATTTTGTTTTTTAAATGATGATTTAGACTCAATTTTATTCATTTTGGTTAGGTATTAGACGCGAAACTGCCCAGAACGTTGCAATGACTTAAAATTATTTTTCAAATAGTTTGAATTTCATCCTTAAAATCGTTCTTTTTGTATTCAAACCCTTTTTTGAAATGGCCGCGACACAATTACTCATCCTGAATAAAAAACAGATACAACAAAAGATAGACCGCATCGCTTATCAGATTTTAGAAGATAATCTGAATGAGAAAGAGATTGTGCTCGCCGGGATTTGGGATAGAGGATACAAACTTGCTATACGTTTAGAAAAAGTTTTAAAGAAAATAGCAGATTTTAAGCTTACACTACTTAGAATCGACCTTGAAAAACAGAGTAGTAAATTGGTTGCCAAAACTGATTTAAACGAAAGTCAATGGAAGAATAAAGTAATCATTCTGGTCGATGATGTTTTAAATAGCGGCAAAACGCTTGCTTATGGTTTAGGTGTTTTCTTAAATACACCGCATAAAAAAATTCGTACCGTTGTACTTGTAGATAGGAGCCATAAAATTTTTCCAATTGCTACCGATTTTGTCGGACTTGAACTGGCGACAATTTTAAAAGAACATGTCGATGTTATTATGGATGTAGAAGGAGAAGAAGACAGGGTTTATTTAAGTTAGAAATTAAAATTTCGAGCCATTCCGGCTGTTTGACCATAGATATTTGCAATTAACCCTATTTTTTTGCAACTTTCCTGAATGTACTATCCACGAAAAAATACTATCATTCATAAATTTTTCTCCTGGTACATTCGGTTTATTATCGATAAAGATTTTGCTGCTTTCAACCACGATAATATCGAACTTAAAAAAGATTCTTCAGTTTTAGTCCTGGCTAACCATTTCAGTTGGTGGGATGGCTTCCTGATTTTCTACATCAATAAAAAAGTGTTTAAGAGGCAGTTTCATGTCCTGGTAAATGCAGAGAATTACAGCAAAGTAAGCTTTCTGAAATATCTTGGTGCTTTCGCCGCTGAACGCTCAGGAAAGGATGTTCTGGAAACGCTGAATTATGCCGGAAAGCTTTTAGACAGCCCTGACAACCTGGTTTTAGTTTTTCCGCAAGGTAAGCTGCATTCCAATCACCTTAAAAATATAACTTTTGAAAAAGGTGTTATGCAGATGGTTAATGCCAGTCAAAAAAAAATAAATATTGTTTTTGCCGCTACCTTTATTGATTATTTTTCGAAGCGCAAAGCCTCTGCTTACACCTATTTGCAAAATTGGGAAAACGAAGAATACATCAGCCTTCAATTATTAAAAAGCGCCTATAATAAACATTACGATAATTCTGTTGTTAAACAAACACAAATTACCGAATGACGATTTTTATTTACGCTGCATTAATCTTTCTTACCATCAGGTTTTCAGTTACGCTTTTTAATTTTTTATCTAATCCAAAACTGCCACGAACAGTTAAGCATTATCAGGATAAAGTTTCTATTCTTATTCCAGCGAGGAATGAAGCTGAAAATATCCTCCAATTACTTCAATCGATAAAAGAACAAGATTATACAAACTACGAAGTAATTGTTATGGATGACAACAGCAGCGATAATACATTTGAACTTACATCAGATTTTTCAGAGTATAACGAGCAATTCTCAATATTAAAAGGGAAGGAATTACCTGAAGGATGGTTGGGTAAAAATTATGCTTGTCATCAGTTGGCAGAAATAGCAACAGGCAGATATTTTTTGTTTATCGATGCTGATGAGATTGTAAAAAGAGGCCTGATTAATAGCCTTATATTTCGTGTAGAAAATAATGGATTAAGCTTGCTTAGTATTTTCACTAACCAGGTAATGTTAAGTTTTGGAGAAAAAATAACGGTGCCTCTAATGCATTTTATTTTATTGAATTTACTGCCTTTACGCTTGGTCCGGTTTTCTAAGAATCCGGCTTTTTCTGCCGCCAGCGGTCAGTGCATGTTTTTCGAAGCCGCTAATTATAAAGAAATTCAATGGCATAAATGCGTAAAAAACCGGGTTGTTGAAGATATTGAGATAATGAAACTGGTTAAGCAAGCAGGGTTTAAAGCCGAAGCTTTACTGGCTAACGGTTTAATTCACTGTAGGATGTATAAAAACCTTGGCGAAAGTATAAATGGTTTTAGTAAAAATTTACTTGCAGGTTTTGGCAATAACATTATAATATTATTACTTTACCAGCTTTTGGTAATCAGCTGGCCGATTTTATTGTTTGTTAATTATGACTTATACTTGCTAGCTTTACCATTCACTTTAATTGTGTTGAGCAGAATAATGATTTCTTTTTTATCGGGACAAAACGTAGTGTTAAATTTAATTCTGCACCCTTTACAAATGTTGTTGTTTTTGTTAATCTCAGTTAAATCAATTTCTAATCATTTATTAAAAAGAGGTTCATGGAAGGGCAGATTGATCAAGCCGATTTAAAAATCAGAAAACTGGCAATAGCCATTATTGTTATTTTTCATTTGGTTGGTTTGCTCGGGTTTCTGATCCCTGTAGCCCAGCCTTATTTTATTCGGTTGGTTCCATTTCACTTGCTTTTAATGTTTGCTGTTATTGTATTTTCTTATAGCGGAGATGTTAAAAGACTTTTACTTTTTGTATGTGGCGTATTTCTTTGCGGCTTCCTTGTGGAGGTTTTAGGGGTTAAAACAGGCAAAATATTTGGTAGCTATTATTATGGCACCACACTTGGATTCAAGGTATTTACTGTTCCATTGTTGATGGGCGTAAACTGGGTAATTTTAATTTTCAGTACCGGGCAGATGATTAAGAGTTTGAAGATTCGTAACGGCGTTCTGGCATCACTAATCGGTGGTTTGTGTTTAATAACATTCGATTTCTTCCTGGAACCCGTTGCAATGAAATTCGATTACTGGCATTGGGACTGGCATAAAATTCCGCTTCAGAATTATATTGCCTGGTTCATCGTATCTGTAATTTTACTAAAGTTTTATTATGCATTAGGCCTGAAGCAACAGAAGTATATCGGTGCAACAATGTTCGTGTCTCAACTTATATTTTTTGTTGTCTTGTATGTGACAAGATGATGTGTATTTTTGCTTAATTTTGCATTGCAATGAGTTACAATTTACAAGTCACTATAGATAAATCATCCGGCTTTTGTTTTGGCGTAGTTTATGCCATCGAAATGGCTGAAGACATCCTGGATACAGAAGGTTATCTATATTGTCTTGGCGATATTGTACATAATGATGAGGAAGTTGAACGTCTGACAAACATGGGCCTTAAGATCATTGACCATGAAGTACTCAAAACGCTTAAAAATGAAAAGGTTTTAATTCGCGCACATGGAGAGGCGCCTTCGACTTATCAGCTTGCTCTGGAAAATAATTTAATACTAATTGATGCGTCTTGTCCGGTGGTTTTGAAACTCCAGAACAGGATTAAAAACTCTCACGATGATGACGAGCAGATCCTGATTTTTGGCAAACATGGTCATGCTGAAGTTATTGGTTTACAAGGACAGACTAATGGTGAGGCAATTGTTTTCCAGGATTTAGCAGAGCTTGATAATGTAGAACTGCCATCTAAATTTACCTTATATAGCCAGACCACAAAGAGTGTAGATAAATTTTATCACATTAAGGATGAATTATTATCCCGTGGATATGAGGTTAAAGCCAACGATACGATTTGCCGTCAGGTTTCTAACCGTTATCAGGAACTGGAGAATTTTGTAAGTCATTACAATAAAATCATCTTTGTTTCTGGTAAAAAATCGTCTAATGGAAAGGTTCTTTATGACGTTTGTAAGAAATATAATAACGATTCTTATTTCATTTCTAATGTGGAAGAACTGGAAAAAGGCTGGTTTAATGAAAACGATAAAGTTGGTATTTGCGGCGCAACTTCTACACCGATGTGGTTGATGGAAAAGGTTAAATCCGCCTTAGAGCTATATTAATTAAAAAATCTATATTAATAATATTTTATTGTATATGAAAGCATTATTGATAATAGATATGCAAATTGGCAGTTTCAAACCATATGCTTTGCGTCATGATACTCCAGGCGTAATTGAAAGGGTCAATACATTATCAAAATTTTTCAGAGATAATCAATTTATGGTTGTGTTTGTTAAACATGACGGTACTAAAGAAAATGTCTTTTTACCAAATACCACTGATTGGAGTCTTTTACCCGAATTGAACAATCGCTCTACTGATTATACAATTTCAAAATCTGCTAATGATGCATTTTATAATACAGAACTGCATGACACTTTAAGTAAAAACGGTGTTAAAGAGTTATTTGTTACAGGTTGTGCAACTGATTTTTGTATCGATGCAACAGTTAAAGCTGCAATTAGCCGAAATTTTAAAGTTACTGTTGTTGAAGATGCACATACAACAGCCGATAGGCCTCATTTAAGTGCTGTTAAAGTTATCGAGCATTATAATTGGGTTTGGAGCGAGATGACTCCGGTAAATTCCAAAATTGAAGTAATTAAAACAAGGGATTTAGTTAAGTTGTTCTGTTAAGAAGTGTTCTAGATTTTAAGCCAATTGAAAATCAACAAAAATTATATTGGAGTTCTTGTTGCCTGCATCATAATCGCCTGCTGGTGCACATCGATTTTTTTCTTGCTGCGCTGGAACTTCGAATGGACTAATCCTTTGATCTATTTGATGATTCTTATCCAAATGCATTTGTACACCGGATTGTTTATAACCGCTCACGATGCAATGCATGGTACCATTTCACTTAACAAAAAGCTTAATAGTTTTTTAGGATATCTTTCTGTTTTTCTATACGCCGGCTTTTTTTACAACAAACTTTACAACAAACACCATAAACATCATATTCATGTACATACGGGAGAAGACCCGGATTTTGCGCCGCATGGCTTCTGGAAATGGTATTTCAGTTTCATGATGAATTATGTAAATGTTATTCAACTTGTAATTATGGCTGTTGCTTTTAACGTTTTGAAAATTTGGATTGATGAAAAAAACTTATTGTTGTTTTGGGTACTGCCATCGTTGTTAAGCACTTTTCAATTATTCTATTTTGGTACTTACCTGCCACATAAAGGTGAACATGATAATGAACACCATGCTTCAACTTTAAGTAAAAATCACTTCCTTGCCTTCATAACCTGTTATTTTTTTGGCTACCACCTGGAACACCATCAAAAACCAGGAATGCCCTGGTGGCAATTGTACAAAACAAAGTAGTAGCTGCATTTGGTTTTAGCCACAGATTAACAGATTAGTTCTGACAATGGAGATTAAAAAGTATAATCATTTTTTAATCTGAGACTAAACCTCAAAAAAGGCGTACTTTTTACCAAATCTTGATACTCGATACTCGATACTTGATGCAAAAAAGCGATATTTGCGACACAAAACATATTCTTTATTTAAATGAGCAAAAAGGGAATTTTACTGGTTAATTTAGGAACACCCGATAGTCCGGCAGTATCTGACGTTAAAAAATATTTAGATCAGTTTCTAATGGATGAAAGGGTAATTGATATCCCTGCTTTTAACAGAACTTTATTGGTTAAAGGTATAATAGTCCCATTCCGAAGCCCGAAAACCGCAAAATTATATAAAGAAATTTGGGGCGAAAACGGTTCGCCATTGTTTTATTATAGCAAGCTTCAAGCGGAAATGCTCCAGGAAAGGTTAGGCGATGATTACCATGTAGAACTGGCAATGCGTTATCAGAACCCTTCTATTGCTTTGGCTTTAGCGAATTTGAAAGCTGGTCTGGTGGATAGTATTCAGGTGATTCCTATGTTTCCTCAATATGCGTCCGCAAGTACGGGTTCAGTAATGCAGTTGGTTATGGAATTGGTTAGTAAATGGCCTACGGTTCCGCCGATTTCTTTTGTTAATTCTTTCCACGATAACGAATTAATGATAAAGGTTTTTGCTGAAAATGCAAGAAAACACAACCCAGAGAATTATGATCATGTTTTATTCAGTTTTCACGGTTTGCCGGAAAGACAACTGCTAAAATGTGATCACACCGGAAGCTATTGCCTAAAAAGTTCTGATTGCTGCCAGACATTGAATGATACGAATAAGTATTGCTACTCCGCTCAAGGACATGACACTGCAAGATTAATTGCAAAAGAACTTAACATTTCAAAAGAAAATTACACGGTTTGCTTTCAATCCCGTTTAGGTAAAGAGCCCTGGGTTCAGCCTTATACGACAGATGTTTTGAAGAAACTAGCTGCAGAAGGTAAGAAGAAACTTTTGGTTTTTAGCCCCGCTTTTGTGGCCGATTGCCTGGAAACACTTTACGAAATTACAGTTGAATACCACGAAGAATTCAGAGCCTTAGGCGGCGAGCACGTTCAATTGGTAGAAAGCTTAAACGACAGCCCGGTATTTATCGAGGCTTTAGCAGGGATGGTGAAGTAGTAAAGTAATTCAAAATCATTTCTGTCGCACCTTTTTTATCATTTACATAGTTTGTCGCCGCAGACGGTGATTGAGCATTATTTTTAAAATGTTCAAAAGCATTAATTAATTCAGAAGCATTTGATATGCTTTTGGCCGCACCAATTTTAATCAAATCTTTAGCTTCCTGGAATTTATTAAATTTTGGACCAAATATTACGGGTAACCCAAAAGCTGCTGCTTCTAAAGTATTGTGAATTCCCGCACCAAATCCGCCGCCGATGTAAGCGACTTTTGCGTACTGATATAAAGAAGAAAGCATGCCGATATTATCAATGATAAATACAGCAGAATCACTTTTTCCTGTATTTTTGAATTCAGAGAATCTGGTCGTCTTTTGAAAGATTGATTCGATACTCAAGATATGGCTTTCATGAATTTCGTGAGGTGCAATGATAAATTTCCAGTCAGGATATTTTGCGGGTAACGCAGCCAGTAATTTTTCATCATCCGGCCAGGTACTCCCACAAACAAGAATTGGTGAATCAGCGCAAAAAAGTTCTATCTCAGATATTCTTTTTGGATTTTTGGCATTTTCAAAAACCCTGTCGAATCTCGTATCGCCACTAATGGTTACATTATTCATTCCGATTGACCTAAGTAAAAAGCTACTTTCCTGATTTTGGACAAAGAAATGTGTAACACATTTTAGTATGCCTCTGTAAAATCCTCCGTAGCCTTTAAAGAAAATCTGGTCTTTCCTGAAAATTCCAGAAACGATGAATAGGGGTATGCTTTTTTTATCGAGTTCTTTAAAATAATAATACCAAAATTCATATTTGGTGAAAATGGCCATCTCAGGGTTTACGAGTTCAATAAATTGCTGAGCATTTTTTCTGCTGTCAATAGGGAGATAAAAGATTCCGTCGGCTAATGCATAATTTTTCCTTATTTCATATCCAGAAGGAGAGAAAAATGTTATAACAATTTTTTTTTTAGGATGTAACTCCTTAAATTTTTCGAGAACGGGTCTGCCTTGTTCAAATTCACCTAATGATGCAAAATGAAACCAGATATTTTCATTATCTGGATCAATTTTTTTGGCTATCTCTTTGAAAATCTGCTTCCTTCCAGAAATAAAAAGTGCCGCTTTTTTATTAAAAAAGGAAAAAATCCAAATTATCGCACTATAAATTTTAATTCCTATTATATAAAGTAAAAGCATTGACTGGATTTTATTATCTTCGTGGCAAGATAAAACGAAAATATTTAAAATCCCTTATTAAATATATGAAAATAGCCGTAGTTGGTACCGGGTACGTAGGTTTAGTTACCGGAACATGTTTAGCAGAAACAGGAAACAATGTAATCTGCGTAGACATTAATGAAGCCAAAGTTAAAAAAATGCAAGAAGGCCAGGTTCCAATTTATGAACCAGGTTTGGATTTGCTTTTCCATAGAAACATAGAGCAAGGCAGGTTGCATTTTACAACTAATTTAGCGGAAGCTATTGAAGAGGCTCAGATTATTTTCATGGCATTGCCAACGCCTCCGGGAGGAGATGGTGCTGCAGATTTATCCTATATTTTGGGCGCTGCAAAAGATATTTCAAAAATTATTAAGGAATATAAAATCATTGTTAACAAATCTACAGTGCCTGTTGGTACCGCAGATAAAGTTAGGGCTGTGTTTGCAGAGCATACAGATATCGAGGTTGACGTAGTTTCTAATCCCGAATTTCTACGTGAGGGAGTTGCTGTGGAAGATTTCATGAAGCCCGATCGTGTAGTTTTAGGTACCAAAAGTGAACGGGCTAAAAAATTAATGACTGATCTTTACGGTCCTTACGTTCGTCAGGGGAATCCGATTTTGTTTATGGATGAGCGTTCATCAGAATTAACCAAATATGCAGCTAACTCATTTTTAGCAACAAAGATTACCTTTATGAATGAGGTAGCAAATCTTTGTGAATTGGTGGGAGCCGATGTAGATGCCGTGAGAAGGGGTATTGGGTCTGATGATCGCATTGGTAAACGTTTCTTATTTCCGGGAATCGGTTACGGCGGTTCTTGTTTTCCAAAGGATGTTCAGGCTTTGGTTATGGCTGCTGATGAAAACACCTACGACTTTCAAATCCTTAAATCGGTAATGGAAGTTAACGAACGCCAGAAAACAATTCTTGTTGATAAGGTTTTAAAATATTATAAAAACGATATAGCTGGTAAACATTTTGCACTTTGGGGTTTGGCATTCAAACCGGAGACAGATGATATTCGTGAAGCACCAGCTTTATATATTATTGATGCATTAGTTAAAAATGGTGCAACGGTAACGGTTTTCGATCCTGAGGGCATGTCGAATGTTAAAGGTGTAATAGGCGATAAAGTTAAGTATGCTGAAAATCAATATGAAGCTTTGGAAAATGCAGATGCCCTTTTAATTGCAACAGAATGGTCGGTATTTAGAAATCCTGATTTCGATAAAATTGAAGCAGTTCTTAAAAATAAAGTAATTTTCGACGGTAGAAACTTATACGATTTAGATAAAATGGTAGATTTGGGATATTATTATAATAGTATTGGCCGTAAATTGGTAGATTAATATGAGTACTAAAAGAATTTTAATTACCGGTGCAGCAGGCTTTTTAGGTTCTCACCTTTGCGACCGTTTTATAAAAGAAGGTTACCACGTAATTGGTATGGATAATCTGATAACAGGCGATCTTACAAACATTGAACATTTGTTTCATTTGGAAAACTTTGAGTTTTACAACCATGATGTTTCAAAATTCGTTCATGTTCCGGGTCAGTTAGATTATATTTTGCACTTCGCATCTCCAGCAAGTCCGATCGATTATTTGAAAATTCCTATCCAAACATTAAAAGTTGGTTCGTTAGGGACGCATAATTTGTTAGGTCTAGCAAAAGCAAAAGGGGCAAGGATGTTAATTGCATCCACTTCAGAAGTTTATGGCGACCCAAGTGTAAACCCACAACCAGAAGAATATTGGGGTAATGTGAATCCGGTAGGCCCGAGAGGTGTTTACGATGAAGCGAAACGCTTTCAGGAAGCAATCACAATGGCGTACCATACTTTTCACGGCGTAGAAACGAGAATAGTTCGTATTTTCAATACTTATGGTCCCAGAATGCGATTAAATGACGGACGTGTTTTGCCAGCATTTATCGGGCAGGCGTTACGTGGCGAAGACTTAACCGTTTTCGGGGACGGCACTCAAACCCGTTCATTTTGCTATGTTGATGATCTAATTGAGGGTATCTATCGCTTGTTAATGAGTGATTACGCTCAGCCTA
>Ga0247804_10001126_pt1 | contig 12461 bp, 11 predicted proteins | sample UWRJL029104C1_FD_181142 | JGI IMG/M metagenome (GOLD analysis project Ga0247804, IMG submission 181142) | Plant litter microbial communities from Arlington Agricultural Research Station in Wisconsin, United States - UWRJ-L029-104C-1 | ecosystem: Environmental > Terrestrial > Plant litter >...
CACCCGCACCCGCAAAGCCGCCAGCGAGCTGCGCCTCGAAATGGGCCGTCGCCTCGGCCTGCGCGACCCCAACACCTTCGCCCCGCTCTGGGTGGTCGATTTCCCGCTCCTCGAATTCCTCGAAGAAGAAGGCCGGTACTTTGCCATGCACCACCCCTTCACCTCGCCCAAGCCCGAAGACCTGGCCCTGCTCGACAACCCCGCCACCATCGGCCAGGCCCGCGCCAACGCCTACGACCTCGTCATCAACGGCGTCGAAATCGGCGGCGGCTCCATCCGCATCCACGACCGCGCCGTGCAATCCCGCATGTTCGAGCTCCTCGGCTTCACCCCCGCCGAGGCCCAGGCCCAGTTCGGCTTCCTGCTCGACGCCTTCGAATACGGCGCCCCGCCCCACGGCGGCCTCGCCTTCGGCTTCGACCGCCTCTGCTCCCTCTTCGGCGGCTCCGACTCCATCCGCGACTTCATCGCTTTCCCCAAAAACAACTCCGGGCGGGATGTGATGATTGACTCGCCCTCGCCCATTGCCGAGGCCCAACTCAAGGAGTTGAGCATCGCCACGGCGGTAGTGGGGAAGTCAAATGAAAAATCAGCATAAAGCTGCTTACGAATACGAAATAAAGTATTCGCGAACCTCCATCTGGGTTGAGGGGGCGCTTGGGCTTTTTTTCGTTTTTGGTAGCGTGGCCTTGGCTATCTGGCTCAAAGAGTGGTGGGCGCTTTTCTTTTCATTAATTGGTGCGTTCATGCTGTGGGAGGCCATCGGGCGTGGCCGTCAGCCGGGACCGCAATTGAAAATTGGCCGCCAAGGTATCTGGACCTTTGAAGCCGGCCATCACCCCTGGGCCAGCGTGCTGGTAGAAGTAAAGACCGAAAAGAATTCCCGGTCCGTTATAACCTGGTTGATAATAGTGAAGCGAACTGACCCAACGCAGGAAATAGCCCGCTTGAGCACCGACCACTTGGATGTTGATGTGCGCTCATTAAAAGCCCATCTCAGAAGGTTTGCTTCGCGCTGACTTTGCAAAAGCGGCGACTGAGGAATCAGTCGCCGCTTTTGTTTCGGTGTTTCAATAATCAGTCTTGATTTCTGCTCAATCCTTACCAGCCACTCTACGGCGGGCTCGCGCTTTAGCTATTTCAATCAACTGTTCAGTATACACGTACATTTTAAGCTCGTAGTCCTCTGAATCAGTAATGAGGCCGCTACTACCCTGATGGACTAAATAACGCAGTCGTTCACGAGCTTCGTCAGAAGGAGCATAGTCAATAAGCTGTGCGGGAGTAAATCCGGCGGCTAGAAAATCCACGAATTCTTCGCAAGCCCAAGTCATATCACCAATTTACAGCAAGTAGTACAAAAAGAAGCGGCCCTTGATGCATCAGGGGCCGCTTCTTTTTGTCGAAGAAATCAGACTTTAGAAGTTTCGCTCGCCCGTTTCGCGCTTGCCCAGCATTACCGAGCCCACCATGGCGGCCAGCAGCAGGATAGAAGCCAACTCAAACGGCAGCGCGTACTGCTGGAACAGCACCATCCCCAGCCGGTCCACCATGCCGATTTGCGAATCGAACGTGGCCGGGTTCACGCCGTCGGGCTGTACGTGGCGCAGCGCCGCCACCATGATGAGCAGCAGCGAGCCGCCCGCAATGGCGGCGGCAAACTTGGCCAGCGCCGGCTTGTGCGGCTCGGTGTCTTCGTTCAGGTTCAGGAACATAATCACGAACAGGAATAGCACCATGATTGCCCCGGCGTAGACGATGATGTTCACCGCCGCCAGGAACTGCGCATTCAGCAGCAGGTAGTGGCCCGAAAGGGTGAAGAAAGTCAGAATCAGGAACAGCACGCTGTGCACGGGGTTCTTGGCGAACACCACGCCGAGGGCGCTGAGCAGGGCTACGAAAGCGAGGAAAAGAAAGAGGGACATGGTCAGTAGCGCGGACTTTGTAGTCCGCGAGTGGGTTGGTTCTGATTCGCGGACTACAACCGAAGGTCAACGTAGTTAAAGTCCGCGCTACTTGCTGGTTACGCCAGCTGCGAGCGCAGCTTGCCCGCCTGCTCATCCGTGAGCTGAATGCCGCGCGCGGAGCGCGCATCCGGCGACACCGGCTCCACGAGCCGGTCTTTGCCGTAGATGAACTCGTCGCGCTCGTAGCGCGGCGGGGCCATTTTGTCGGCCTGCAGGTACACGGCGGCCTTCGGGCAAGCCTCCTCGCAGAGGCCGCAGAAGATGCAGCGCAGCATGTTGATTTCGTAGCTGATGGCGTATTTCTCCTCGCGGTAAAGGTTTTCCTCGCCCTTCTTGCGCTCGCCGGCTACCATGGTGATGGCTTCGGCGGGGCAGGCCACGGCGCAGAGGCCGCAGGCAGTGCAGCGCTCGCGGCCGGCCTCATCGCGCTTGAGCACGTGCAGGCCGCGGAAAACGGGCGAGAACGGCCGCGTTTCCTCCGGGTAGCGGATGGTGGCCTTCTTCATAAAGAAGTGCCGCATCGTGATGGACAGGCCCTGGAAAATGGCCGGCAGGTAAGCCCGCTCAGCCAGGGAGAAGGGCTTTTTTTCGACTTGCTTGGCGCGGTTGCTAAGGGATTGCATGGGCTACTATTTAATCACGCCAAACGTAATCAGCCCGCCGGTGAGCAGGATGTTGAAGATGGCCAGCGGGATGAGGATGGACCAGCCCAGGCGCATCAGCTGGTCGTAGCGGAAGCGCGGCAGCGTCCAGCGCACCCACATGAAGAAGAAGATGAAAGCGAAGATTTTGCCGAACAGCACCACCGTGCCGAGGCCGGTGATGATGTTCTGGGCCATGTCGGTACCAACCCCTTGGTTCGAAATCAGCCACTCGCGCAGCTCGTACTGGAAGGGGAAGTTGAAACCGCCGAAGTAAAGCACGCTCATCACGGCCGAGGCCACGAAGATGTTGATGTACTCCGAAAATAAGTAGAGGCCCAGCTTCATCGAGCTATACTCGGTATGGTAGCCGCCGATGAGCTCGGCTTCGCACTCGGGCAGGTCGAAGGGCGTGCGGTTGGTTTCGGCGAAGGCGCAGGTGCAGAAGATAATGAAGCCCAGCGGCTGTTTCACGATGTTCCAGAAGTGCCACTCGCCGGCGACGGATTGTTGCAGGGTGATTTCGCGCAGCGACAGCGTACCCGACATCATCAGCACGGCAATCAAAGCCAGGCCCATCGCCAGCTCGTAGCTGATGTTCTGCGAGGCAGCTCGCACGGCGCCCAGCAGCGAAAACTTATTGTTGGAAGCCCAGCCGCCAATCATCAGCCCGTACACCCCCAGCGACACGATGCCGAAGACGTAGAGCATCCCCACGTTAATCTCAATGCCTTGCAGCCACACGATGGTGTCGCCGAAGGTGAGCTTGTTGCCGAAGGGGATGACGGCCGACGACATCAGGGCCGTGACCATGGCCAGGCAGGGGCCGAAAATGAACAGCGCTTTGTTGGCGCCGCCGGGGAAGAATTCTTCCTTGGTGAACATCTTCACGGCGTCGGCCAGCGGCTGCAGCAGGCCGTAGGGCCCGGCACGGTCGGGGCCCACGCGGTCCTGCAGGAAGGCGGCAATCACGCGCTCGGCGTAGGTGCAGTAGGTGGCAATCAGCAGCGAAAGGCCGAAAATCACCAGAATAACGAGGCCTTGCCAGCCCAGGGTTTCGAAAGCCATAAGAGTAGTAGTGTCATGCTGAGCGCCGCGAAGCATCTTATCACGTTCGCGCCGCTCGGGAGAATATTCTGGTCTGGCGAAAGCAGCCGTGATAAGATGCTTCCTTCGTCAGCATGACGTTCTTAGTTAACCATTAAAGCCGCCCAGTTTCAGCGGCGGATTCTGTTCGAGCTCGCGCACCACGCTTTCGGGCATATCGGCAATCACCTGCGGGTTGATGACCGGCAATTCGTAGTGGTTAGCCGAGATGACGGAGGAGCGTTCGATTTGCGCCGGGCCTTCGATGGTCCAGTCAGCGGTTTCCTTTTTGTCGAAGCGGCACTCGTTGCAAATCCACTCCTTCACCTCGCCGTACTCATCCTTGCGGGCAGTTACGCGCAGCACGTCGGCACCTTTGTACCAGAGCGTGACGTGGCCGTTGCACTTCTCGTGGCTGCAGTTGCGGTGGGCATTCACGGGCTTCGTGAACCACACGCGCGACTTGAAGCGGAAGGTTTTGTCAGTGAGGGCACCCACCGGGCACACGTCGATAACGTTGCCCGAGAAGTCGTTGTCGATAACGTTCTCGATGTAAGTGCCGATTTCGGCAGCATCACCGCGGCCCAGCACGCCGTGCACGCGGTTGTCGGTAATCTGGTTGGCGGTGTACACACAGCGGTAGCACAGGATGCAGCGCGTCATGTGCAGCTGGATGAGCGGGCCGATGTCGATTTTATCGAAGGTGCGGCGCTCTTCCTCGTAGCGGGTGGTGCTCACGCCGTGCTCAAAGGCGAAGTTCTGCAGGTCGCACTCGCCGGCCTGGTCGCACACCGGGCAGTCGAGCGGGTGGTTGATGAGCAGCATCTCCACGATGCCCTTGCGCACGTCGAGCACCTGGGGATTGGTGGTGTTTTCCACCACCATGCCGTCCTGCACGGGCGTCACGCACGAGGCCACCAGCTTGGGCATCGGGCGCGGGTCCTTAGCCGAGCCGGCCGACACCTTCACCAGGCAGGCGCGACACTTGCCGCCGCTGCCTTTCAGGGGCGTGTAGTAGCACATGGCGGGCGGCACCACGCCGCCGCCGATTTTGCGGGCCGCGTTGAGGATAGTGGTTCCGTCGGGAACCTCTACCTCAATGCCGTCGAAAGTAATTTTAGCCATTATCTGTCAGATTAAATCTCGGCTGTCATGCTGAGCAAAGCGAAGCATCTCGCTTGGGGTAGTAAACTAATTACTCTTACTCTCGCGGGCGGGATGCTTCACTGCGTTCAGCATGACGTTGCTTATTTACGCTAATACGGCTGCGCCGCGATATGCCGCGCCCGGTGCCGTAGCTTCTTTGGGATTCGTCACGTGCCATTCAAACTCGTGGCGGAAGTGGCGCACGGCGGCAGCCACCGGCCAGGCGGCCGCTTCGCCCAACGGGCAGATGGTGTTGCCTTCGATTTGCTTGGCTACACTCACCAGCAGGTCGATGTCGTGCATCGAGCCGTGGCCGTACTCCAGGCGGTGCAGCACTTTCTCCATCCAGCCGGTGCCCTCACGGCAGGGCGAGCACTGTCCGCAGCTTTCGTGGTGGTAGAAACGGCTGAAGTTCCAGGTGTTGCGAACGATGCACGTCGTTTCGTCCATCGCAATGAAGCCGCCCGAGCCCAGCATGGTGCCGGTTACGAAGCCACCGTCGCTGAGCGACTCATAGGTCATCAGCCGGTCTTCACCAGCAGCGGTTTTCAGAATCAGCTCCTTAGGCAGAATCGGCACCGAGGAGCCGCCTGCTACCACGGCCTTCAGGTCGCGGCCTTTCCAGATGCCGCCGCAATACTCGTCGGAGTAGATGAATTCCTCTACCGGCACGCCCAGCTCAATTTCGTAGATGCCCGGCTTGTTGAGGTGGCCGCAGGCCGAAATCAGCTTGGTGCCAGTGCTTTTGCCCACGCCGATTTTGGCGTACTCGTCGCCGCCATCGTTCACGATGGGCACCACGGCGCAGATGCTTTCCACGTTGTTCACCACCGTGGGGCGGGCGTAGAGCCCCTGCACGGCCGGGAACGGCGGCTTGTTGCGTGGGTTGCCGCGCTTGCCTTCCAACGACTCGAGCAAAGCTGTTTCCTCGCCGCAGATGTAAGCGCCGCCGCCGGGATGCACGTGCAAGTCAAGGTCGTAGCCCGAGCCGAGGATGTTCTTGCCCAGGTATCCTTTGGCGTAAGCCTCGGCAATGGCTTTCTCCAAGATGCGCAGCACGTACAAGAGCTCGCCCCGGATGTAGATGTACGAAGTATTGGCTCCCAGCGCGTAAGAGCTGGTAATCATGCCCTCGATGAGCAAATGCGGCAGCTTGCTCATCAACTGCCGGTCCTTGAAGGTGCCGGGCTCCGATTCATCGGCGTTGCAGACGAGGTAGCGCGGCACACCCTCCGGCTTGGCCAGGAAGCTCCACTTCATGCCCGTGGGAAAGCCCGCGCCGCCGCGCCCGCGCAGACCCGACTTCTTCACTTCCTCGACCACTTCGTCGGGCGTCATTTTCAGCGCCTTCTCCACGGAGCGGTAGCCGCCGTGCTGGCGGTACACGTCGAAGGTTTCGATGCCTGCAACGTTGATATGTTCGGTTAATAGCTTGCGTCCCATATTCCTAAGCCAGTAACAGATGGCCTCTCTTCAATAAAGTCTGATTAAAAGCGGCTGGCCGCGGGCGAAGTAGCGAGGCCCGTTTCTTCCCACGGCAAAATGGGGCGATGCACCAAGTTACGCAACTCGTTCAGCATCCCGTCCACCGCTTCCGGCGTGTCGAGCTGCTCGTAGTATTTCTCGCGCACCTGCACGATGGGAGCGAAGCCGCAGGCGGCCAGGCATTCCACTTCCTTCAGGGTGAACACACCGTCGGGGGAGGTCTGGCCCATCTTGGCGCCGGTGATACGCTCCAGGTGCTCGGTCAGCTCGTCGGAGCCGCGCAGCATGCAGGGGCCGGTGCGGCAGATTTCCAGCACATGTTTGCCTACTGGCTTGAGGTTGAACATGGTGTAGAATGTTGCCACCTCGTACACCTCAATCGGCTTGATGTTCAGCGTTTCAGCCACTAAGTCCTGTACCTGTGGGCTCACCCAGCCGCCAAACTCAGCCTGCGCGATGTGCAGGATGGGCAGCAGGGCCGATTTGCTGCGGTCCTCCGGGTAGTGCGTGAGCAGGCGCTTGATTTCGGCCTGGGCGGCCGGTGAAAACTGCGGCTTGGCGGTTGCGGTCGTCGATTCCATGTCAGTCAGATTCAATAAGCTACGCGTCGAGTTCCCCGGCAATTACGTTCATCGAACTCAGCGTCAGGATGGCGTCGGACAGCGTCTGGCCCACCACCATTTCAGTGTAGGCCTGGTAATAGATAAAGCAGGGCCGACGGAAATGCAGGCGGTACGGCGTGCGGCCCCCGTCCGAAATCAGGTAGAAGCCCAACTCGCCGTTACCGCCCTCGATAGAGTGATACACCTCGCCAACAGGAGCCTCAATCTCCCCCATGATGATTTTGAAGTGGTAAATCAGGGCCTCCATGTTTTTGTACACCGCCTGCTTGGGGGGCAGATAGTAGTGCGGCGCATCGGCATGGAAAGGGCCTTCGGGCAGATTGTCCAGTGCCTGATTAATGATGCGCAAACTCTGCCAGATTTCGGCGTTGCGCACCAGGAAACGGTCGTAAGTGTCGCCCTTGGTGCCCACCGGAATTTCAAAATCAAAATCCTCGTAGCTGGAGTAGGGGTTCATCACCCGCACGTCGTAATCGACGCCGGCGGCGCGCAGGTTGGGACCGGTAAAACCGTAATTCAAAGCCTTTTCGGCCGAGATGGGCCCCACGTTCACCACGCGGTCCACGAAAATGCGGTTGCGGGTCATGAGCTTCTCGAATTCCGCCATCACGGCCGGGAATTCCTTGAGCCACTTGCGCAGCTTTTCGAGGGCTACGGGCGTGAAATCCCGCTCCATGCCGCCCACGCGGCCCATGTTGGTGGTCAGGCGCGAGCCGCAGACCTCCTCGTAGATTTCGTAGACTTTCTCGCGCTCCTGCATCACGTAGAGGAAGCCGGTGAAGGCCCCCGAGTCCACGCCTAGGATGCTGTTGCAGATGAGGTGGTCGGTGATGCGCGCCAACTCCATCATAATCACGCGCATGTACTGAGCGCGCTTGGGTACGGTCACGCCCAGCAGCTTTTCCACCGTCATGTGCCAGCCCATGTTGTTGATGGGCGACGAACAGTAGTTCATGCGGTCCGTCAGCGGCGTAATCTGGTAGAAGGGGCGGCGCTCAGCGATTTTCTCGAAGGCGCGGTGGATGTAGCCGATGGTAGGCACGCCCGACACGATGCGCTCACCATCCATCTGCAGGATGTTCTGGAAAATGCCGTGCGTGGCCGGGTGCGTCGGCCCCAGGTTCAGGGTCGTCAGCTCCTGGCTGAAATCGTTGAGCAAGTGCGGCGTAACCTGGTCGTGCCGCTGGGCGGCCGCCTCCTGCTGAATTTTATGAGTGCCGGCGAGGGCGTCGTTTACTGCCATAATACTGTTGTCATCCTGAGCACAGCGAAGGACCTTGTCACGCCTGCTGTGGTACTGCAAAAAGCGAGGAAACGTGGCCGTGATAAGATGCTTCGTTCCTCAGCATGACACATCAATTATCGTCCAAAAAATAAGTCGGTCTTGTCTTCGCGGGTGCCGTCTTCGAGCGGGTATTCCTTGCGCATCGGATGGTAGTCCATGTCCTCCACGTTCAGAATCCGAATCAAATTGGGGTGGCCGGTGAAGATAACGCCGTAGAAATCATAGGCCTCGCGCTCCATCCAGTTGGCGGTGTTGTAGAGGTCCGTCAGCGTCGGCACCACTGGGTCGGCGATGGGGAAGAAGATTTTGATGCGCACCCGGATGTTGTGTACCAGGCTATGCAGGTGGTAAATCATGCCCAACTCCCGGTCCTTGTGGTCGGGGTAGTGGATGCCGCACATCGTGGTCAGGAAGTGGAATTTCAATTCCTCATCCTGCTGCAGGCCGGCCACGATTTCGTGAATATGTTCGCGCGTGGTTGTCACCGTCAGCATGCCGTAGGGCTCGTGCACATCCGTGAAGGCGGTATGGCCGAACAGGCGGTGCAGCAGGTCCAGAATCTTGGCATTCTGGGCCTTTATCGGGTCTTCGGCCACGGCCGCTTCCTGGGCGGCCGGCGATTCTTCTTTGGTGGGGTCAGCCATTTATTCTCAGCTGTTAGCTTTCAACTGCTAGCTCTTAGCTTTTTGCTGAATGCTCCGTGATAAAGAAGCTAACAGCTAACAGCTAGATGCTAACAGCTACTTATTTAATGTTATAAGACGCCAGCAGCGCCTGGTATTCGGGCGAATTGCGGCGGCGCATCGATTCGTTTTTGGCCAGGTCCTGCACGCGCATCAGGCCGTCGAGCACTTGCTCGGGGCGGGGCGGGCAGCCGGGCACGTACACATCGACCGGGATGATGCGGTCGATGCCCTGCAGCACCGAGTAGGTATCGAAAATGCCGCCCGAGGAGGCACAGGCGCCCATGGCCAGTACCCAGCGGGGCTCAGCCATCTGCTCGTACACCTGCTTCACGATGGGAGCCATCTTCTTGGCGATGGTACCCATCACCATCAGCAAATCGGCCTGACGGGGCGAGAAGCTGGGGCGCTCCGAGCCGAAGCGGGAGATGTCGTAGTGCGCGCCCATGGTGGCCATGAACTCGATGCCGCAGCACGAGGTGGCGAAAGGCAAGGGCCAGAGGGAATTGGCGCGGGCAATGCCCACTACTTTCTCCAGCGAAGTGGCGAAGAAGCCAGCGCCTTCCACGCCATCCGGCGCGTCCACGGTTTTGATTTCAGGAACTCTATTATCAGCCATAGTAGTAGCGAATTAAGCAGCTTCGGCCACGGGAGCCGGCCGGTTTTCCAACAGCGGCTTCGGCGCGAAAGTTTGGCGGGCGGGCTCTTCGTTCCAGCGCAGGATACCCTTTTTGAGCACGTAGCCGAAGCCGGCCAGCAGCAGCGCCATGAAAAGCAGCATCTCGACGAAGCCGGCGCGGCCCAACTGGCGGAAGTTTACTGCCCAGGGATACATGAAGATAACCTCGACGTCGAACAGCACGAACAGAATGGCGGTGAGAAAGTACTTCACCGAAATCGGCGTCCGGGCGTTGCCCACCGACTCGATGCCGCACTCGAAGGCTTCATCCTTTACCCGCGACTTACGGCGCGGGCCGATGAGGTGCGAGGCAATCATGGAAAACGCCACGAAAGCCAGCGCCAGCCCAAACTGGATGACGATGGGCAGGTAGTCGGAAGGCTGGTAATTGGCAGCGGGAACGGCTAGAAACATAGCAGTCAGGTTAGTGGCGAACGCGCCTACGGGCGCTGAAGGGCAAAGGTAGCGCCTACGGGCTTGGGGTGCAATTCGAAGCCGCTTTCAGGGGCCTCAGGCGTATCTTTGAACGAAAAAAAGACAACTATGGGTCAGGCAGCAGCACCGTCGCGCCGCTACACGGTAGAGGAATATTTTGCGCTGGAAGCACAGGGGGAGGCCAAGCACGAGTTTTTCGATGGCGAAGTCTTCGCCATGGCGGGGGCCAGTATTCCGCACAATGCATTGGCATTGAATATGGCAACAGCGTTTAAACAATCTTTGCGTGGTCGACCTTGCAAAGTAGTGATAGAGGCCGTGCAGTTGGCTGTGCAAGAGGGCCGTCACTACACCTATCCGGATGTGATGGTAAGCTGCGACCCGGCCGACCGGCAGGCGGACCTGACTATGCGCGCCCCAGTGCTGCTGGTCGAAGTGCTGTCGCCTTCCACGGCAGAGTATGACCGAGGCAAAAAATTCAAGCAGTATAAACAACTACCCTCGCTGCAACATTACCTGTTGGTTTCACAGACGTCGTGGTTGGTAGAATGGTATCGGCGGGAAACGGGGAATATCTGGAGTTTTACTCCCTTGGTGGAAGCCGATGATGCGCTGGTTATTCCGGAATTGAATATCAACCTGACCGTGGCGGAGATTTACGAGGATACGAACATTGCTCCCCTGCGTATTATATCGGAGGAGCCGATGATTCCTTACGGAAGCACTTTAATCTGAAATCCGCAAAAGAAAAAGCCGAGCCTGGAAACAGGCTCGGCTTTTTCTTTTGCGAACAAAGAGTTTTACAGCCCTTTATCTCGGTTCAAATCCTCCTTGGGCTCGGAGCCGAGGAAGGGGTAGCGATAGTCTGTGACGGGCACGAAGGTTTCCTTGATGGCGCGGGGCGACACCCAGCGGAGCAGGTTCAGGATGGAGCCGGCTTTGTCGTTGGTGCCGGAGGCGCGGGCGCCGCCGAAGGGCTGCTGGCCGACTACGGCGCCGGTGGGCTTGTCGTTGATGTAGAAGTTGCCGGCGGCGTGGACCAACTTCTTCGAAGCAAGGTCGATGGCGTAGCGGTCCTGCGAGAAGATGGCACCGGTAAGGGCATAGGGCGAAGTCGAATCCACCAGCTCCAGGGTTTCTTCGAATTTGTCGGCGTCGTAGACGTAAACCGTCACGACGGGGCCGAACAATTCGTCGCACATCGTGATGTATTTCGGGTCTTTGGCGAGGATGACGGTGGGCTCGATGAAGTAGCCTTTCGACTTGTCGTAGCCGCCGCCGGCGATGATTTCGGCGTTGGCATCGGCCTTGGCGCCGTCGATGTACCTGGCGAGCTTGTCGAAGGACACTTCGCTGATAACGGCGTTGATGAAGTTGCCAAAATCTTCCACGTCGCCCATTTTGAAGGAGGCAAGGTCTTCCTTCACGTAGCCGAGAACTTCATCGGCGAGGTTGGAAGGCAGGTACACGCGCGAGGCGGCTGAGCATTTCTGACCCTGGTATTCAAAGGCGCCGCGACTGATGCCCACGGCCACGGCTTTGGCGTGGGCCGAGGGGTGGGCGAGGATGAAGTCCTTGCCGCCGGTTTCGCCCACGATGCGGGGGTAGGATTTGTAGCGGTGGATGTTCTGGCCGATTTCCTGCCAGATGGTCTGGAAGACTTTGGTGGAGCCGGTAAAGTGGATGCCGGCAAAATCGGGGTGTTTGAATACGACGTCGCCCACCACGGGGCCGTCGGCATAAATCAGGTTGATGACGCCGGCGGGCACGCCGGCTTCCTCGAACAGCTCCATCAGCACCTGGGCCGAATAGACTTGCGTATCGGCGGGTTTCCAGACTACTACGTTGCCCATCATGGCCACCGAGGACGGCAGGTTGGCGGCGATGGAGGTGAAGTTGAACGGCGTGAGGGCGAACACGAAGCCTTCCAGGGGGCGCTGCTCCAGGCGATTCCACATGCCGGGCAGGCTTTCGGGCTGCTGCTCGTACACCTGGCGCATGAAATGCACGTTGAAGCGGAAAAAGTCAATCAGCTCGCAGGCGGCGTCGATTTCGGCCTGGAAGGCGTTTTTGCTCTGAGCCAGCATGGTAGCCGCGTTGATGCGGGCGCGGTAGGGGCCGGCCAGCAGGTCGGCGGCCTTCAGGAAGATGGCGGCGCGGTGCTCCCAGGGCATTTCGGCCCAGGCGATGCGGGCGGCCAGGGCGGCCTCAATGGCCTGGTTGACGTGGCTGGCGTCGCCGTAGTGGAAGTGGCCGATGGTGCGCTGGTGGTCGTGCGGCGGGCTGATGCGCTTGCGGTTGCCGGTGCGCACTTCCTGCCCGCCGATATGCATGGGAATGTCCGCCTCGGTCCCGTGCAGGCTTTTGAGTTGCTGCTGTAGCTCCTGCCGCTCCTTCGAGCCGGGCGCGTAGCCTTTGACGGGTTCGTTAA
>Ga0247804_10001127_pt1 | contig 12459 bp, 6 predicted proteins | sample UWRJL029104C1_FD_181142 | JGI IMG/M metagenome (GOLD analysis project Ga0247804, IMG submission 181142) | Plant litter microbial communities from Arlington Agricultural Research Station in Wisconsin, United States - UWRJ-L029-104C-1 | ecosystem: Environmental > Terrestrial > Plant litter >...
AGGCCACGAGCTTTCGGGTGAATTGGTTGAAGCCGATGCCGCTGATGGATTTACAATAGGAGAGGCCGTTACTTTTATTCCATATTTTAATTGTGGTGAATGTATTGCCTGCCGAATGAAAAAGCCAAATTGCTGTGTTAAAATGCAGGTTTGTGGCGTCCATGTCGATGGTGGTATGCGGGAGTATTTGCAGGTTCCGTCACGGACACTTTTGCACGGTGAAGGCTTGAGTTACGATGAATTAGCGTTGGTAGAGCCTTTAGCAATCGGTGCACATGGTGTTCACAGAGCTGATATTCAACCTCGTGAATTTGTATTGGTTATCGGTGCCGGACCAATTGGCTTAGGAACAATGGAGTTTGCCAGAATTGCAGGAGCTAACGTAATAGCTTTAGATATCAATGAAGATCGCCTGGCTTTCTGTAAGGAAAAGTTGGACGTTCCTCACACAATAAATGCAATTTCGCCAGACGTTATTCAACAGCTTAGCGATATTACCAATGGTGATATGCCAACAGTTGTAATTGATGCCACAGGAAACCAAAAGGCAATTAACAACGCCATAAATTACATGGCTCATGGGGCAAGGTTCGTATTGATAGGCTTGCAAAAAGGGGATTTAATTTTTAATCATCCGGAGTTTCATAAAAGAGAATCTACTTTAATGAGCAGCAGAAATGCAACGATTGAAGATTTCGAACACGTCATCAAATCAATGAAAGCAGGCCTGGTAAATCCTACAAACTATATCACACACCAGGTGAAATTTGAAGAAGTAAAACACGAGTTTGAGAAATGGCTAGACCCAAAGAATGGTGTTATCAAGGCAATAGTTAGTATGGATTAGTTTTTAACTCTTAGTCCTTTACTGTCATTCTAGCGTATGCAGAATCTTAAATGCTATTAAAATCAATCGAATTAAGATCTTGAAAGAAATTCAGGATGAAGACTTTTCATAGAAAAGTTATAACGAACTGGACTTAATTGGGTACTTAAAATAAAAGGGGCAATTTTCATAACGAAAATTGCCCCTTTTTTTACAGTCAATTAGCTTACCTACCAGAATTTTACGTAAATAAGCGTAATTAATAATAAAGTAATTACAATTAACACCAATGTAGATGGAGCCACTTTGAACATCGATTTATCTAATTCGAATGCTTTTGGGTTTACTTTTGGTCCTAATAGACTTAGTCCTACCATTACTACCATTGTGAACATAAATGATAATCCCATGCATATCAAGAAAGGTATTTCATAAATACCATCCTTATTTATGTAGGCTGTGTACAAGAAATTTTCATGTCCAAACCAACTTGTCGCATAGTTGTTGAAAACGACAGAAAGCAAAAATCCGGTTATTAAACCTGCAATTGCCGCCGTACCTGTTGTACGTTTCCAAAACATACCTAAGAGAAACATGGCGAAAACACCCGGACTAATAAAGCCTGTATATTTCTGGATAAAGGTAAAGCCACCTTCTCCACCAATGCCAAGCAAATCATCCCAGGTTAAAATAACTGACATCACGATTGCCACGAAAATACTTATCCGGCCTACAACAACTAATTTCTTTTCATCTGCATTTTTATTGATGTATTTCTTGTAGATATCTAAAGTCCAAATGGTTGAAATACTGTTTGCCTTACCCGCTAACGATGCAACAATCGCTGCAGTTAACGCCGCCAATGATAAGCCTTTCAATCCGTTAGGTAAAAATGTTAAAACAGCTGAATATGCATTATCAGCAATAACTTTTCCGTTTGGAGCCATTTCATGTTGCAAAGCACCATTTTTATGTAAAACGTAAGCTGCAATACCTGGTAACATTACGATTATCGGCATACCTAATTTCAGGAATCCGGCAAATAAAATGCCTGTTCTTGCAGTTTTTAAATCGGCCCCCAACGCTCTTTGTGTAATGTATTGATTGCAGCCCCAGTAATTTAAGTTCACAATCCACTGACCCGCAAAATACATCGCTATACCAGGCAAAGCCAGATATTTGTTTACATATTCCTGCGATGAATTTGCATCGGGTTTCGCTAAAATCATTTTAAAATGGTCAGGAGAGTCTTTCATCAACATTTTAAAACCTGCAATTGCATCTTTCCCTAGTCCGAAATGGTCACTCACCATTGTTAGTGCGATGTAAGTGGTAACCAAACCACCTGCAATTAAAACAATCACTTGAATTACATCCGTAAAACCAATTACCTTCATTCCACCCAGGGTGATAATCAGCGAGAATGCAGCTAAACCGACAACAATGTATTTGAAATACATTGGGTCAACCATGCTGCTAATCGCAATAGAACCCAGGTATAAAATAGAAGTCAGGTTTACAAAAATGTATAAGAACAACCAAAATATGGCCATGATTAAACTCACTGTTTCATTGTACCTCGTTTGCAGAAACTGAGGCATGGTGAAGATCTTGTTTTTGAGGTAAACAGGAATAAACCAAACCGCCACGACAATCAATGCAATTGCTGCAACCCATTCATAGGCTGCAACGGCCATACCAACCTGAAATCCCTGGCCACTCATTCCAATAAATTGCTCAGCTGAAATGTTAGAGGCGATTAGTGAGGCACCTATTGCCCACCAGGTTAGAGAACCTTCGGCAAGAAAGAAGTCGTGACTTCCTGATGTAGCTTTATTTTTCTTACTACTATAAATCCAATAGCCGTATGCGGAAATCAGGATAAAGTAAAAGATAAAAACGGTGTAATCGACCGTTGAAAATCTGTTCATAATTTGATTAATTTATTTGGTTATTTGTTTTATTTATAAAAAACTTCATTCCATTGAAGTTCGTTTCTAAACTGGTTTATTTTAGTTTCTTCGCCGATGTTAATATACTCGATACCTGCGATATTTGCAAAATCTGATAAATGTTCTGTTGTTAAATTCTGACTATAAGCTGTATGGTGTGCACCACCAGCATAAATCCATGCTGCACAACCCGTTTTCATATCAGGAAGTGGTTTCCAAAGTACTCTGGCAACAGGCAGGTTTGGTAAATCTTGTTCCACCTCAACTGCTTTAACTTCGTTAACCAATAAACGGAAACGGTTGCCCATATCAATTAAAGATGCATTTAAAGCATCACCACCAGCAACGTTAAAAACCAAACGAGCAGGATCTGCTTTTCCACCAATACCTAATGGGTGAACTTCCAAACTTGCTTTTCCTTTTGCCAATGAAGCATCTACTTCAAGCATGTGCGAACCTAAAACCATAGCATTTGCCGGATCAAAATGGTAGGTGTAATCTTCCATAAAAGCATTTCCACCAGCCAAACCTGAACCCATAACTTTACATGCGCGAACCAAAGCGGCTGTTTTCCAGTCACCTTCACCAGCGAAACCGTAACCATCCGCCATTAATCGTTGCGCAGCAATTCCGGGTAGTTGGATCATGCCGTGTAAATCTTCAAATGTATCGGAGAAACCGTTAAAGTTGCCTTCTTCTAAAAATTTTCTTAAACCTAACTCAATTTTTGCAGCTTCGTAAACGGAAGAATGTCTGGCTCCACCAGCCTTTAAATCCTCAGCCATTTCATAGGTTTCTTCGTATTCCTTTAACAAATTTTGAATCGAATTTTCATCAACAGCATTGATTACTGCAACCAAATCGCCTATCCCATAGGTGTTTACAGAGAAGCCGAATTTCATTTCTGCCTCTACTTTATCACCATCTGTTACGGCAACATAACGCATGTTATCGCCGAAACGTGCAAATTTTGCACCTTGCCAGTCATGCCAGCCTGCAGCCGCACGGCACCAGGTATCGATTTGTGAAGCAACTTCTTCGTCCTGCCAGTGTCCGACAACAACTTTTCTGTCTTTTCGCATACGTGTTACCATAAAACCAAATTCCCTGTCGCCATGCGCACTTTGGTTAAGGTTCATGAAATCCATATCAATCGAACTCCATGGAATATCACGGTTAAATTGTGTGTGCAAATGTAATAATGGTTTCTGCAAAACATTTAAGCCTCTAATCCACATTTTAGCAGGAGAGAAGGTATGCATCCAGGTTACTACGCCGATACAATTTTCATCGGTATTCGCACTTTGCAGGGTTTCAAAAATTTCGTCTGTATTTTTTACAATCGGTTTGTAAACCACAGAAACAGAAATCTTTTCATTGTTATTTAGTGATTTTGCAACTTCTTCGGCATGTATTGCCACTTGTTTTAAGGTTTCTTCGCCGTATAAATCCTGCGTTCCTGTTATAAACCAAACCTGTAACTTTTTTAAATCAATCATTTTATTATTGTGGTTAGAAATTAACTCTACTTATTATTTATTTTACACTTATGGTCTGTGTCCTCACAAAACATTAATTTATTCCGGTCTGTGAGACACAGACCGGGGATTTAGTTAACTATTGTTTTAATTGGTTAACTGAAAGTTTACATCATGGTCTGTGTCCCACAGACCAATAGTTTATTCCGTTCTGTAAGTCACGGAACGGCGACTTAGCTTATCCATTCTGAAACAGTACTGGATAATTTATACCTACTTCTGCCCGTAATAAGCATCAGCACCATGTTTACGTTCGTAATGTTTCTTTATTAAAGAATCTTTTAACCTTGGTGCATTTGCATTAATCTGCTCCGTTAGTATGGCCATTTGGGCAACTGCTTCCAAAACCGCACTATTGTAAACAGCTTTTTCTGCCGTTTTTCCCCAGGTAAAAGGCGCGTGGTTGCCTACCAGGATCATTTCCACTTCTTTATGGCTTAAACCTAAACTTTCAAAGTGATTCATAATCTGGAAACCGGTTTCATATTCATAGTTGCCTTGGATCATATTGTCATCCATTGGCGGAGCGCATGGAATATCCACAGTTAAATGGTCGCCGTGTGTAGTCCCGAAAATTGGAATAGCCCTTTGTGCCTGTGCCCAGGCCGTTCCGTAGGTAGAATGCGTATGTACGATTCCACCAATATCTTCCCAATGTTTGTAAAGCACCGCATGCGTTTTGGTATCAGAGGAGGGGCGTAGGTTTCCTTCAACGGTGTTTCCTTCAAAGTCTACAATAACCATTTTCTCGGGAGATAAATCGTCATAAGGAACGCCACTCGGTTTAATAGCAAAGACACCTTTGCTTCTGTCGGCTGCGCTAACGTTTCCGAAAGTGAAAAGTACCAATCCCAACTTGGGCAATTGCATGTTTGCAATATAGGCTTGCTCTTTTATATCCTGATAGTTGCTCATGATATATATGGTTTAACGTCTTTTTTATTATATTTTTCAATGTATCGGCCTAAACCTAAATACTGCTGGTAATGCTGACGGTAAATTTTTACGTTTTTAAGCTGTGGCTGGTATTCTTTCTCAAACCCGGTTCCCATTGCAGCCATTGCAGTTTCGATATCAGGATAGATGCCGGAAGCAACAGCTGCGAACATTGCTGCACCTAATGCACAAGTGTGTTCAAAACGGTGAATACGGATTGGCATTTCCAAAACATCGGCCATCATTTGCATAATATACGGTGATTTTTTTGCCACACCACCAATGCCGATAATACCTTTCACAGGCACACCTTGCTCTATAAATCTATCCACAATGCTTTTCGCTCCGAAACAGGTTGCAGCTGCTAAAGCCCTGAAAAATCTTGGGGCGTCGGTACCTAAACTCAATCCGGTAATGGCACCTTTTAGTTCCTGGTTTGCATCAGGCGTTCTTCTGCCATTCAACCAATCTAAGGCCAGTTCAGGGTAATCGTCCAGAGGCAATTCGGCAGCTTGTTTACTTAGATTGGCGATAATCTTTTGTTCCAGTTCTTCTTTCAATGCCTGGGCAGTATGCTCATCAATTATGGTAGATTCCGATAACAAATTGTTAATCGGCCAGCTGATCAGATTTTTAAACCAGGCGTAAACGTCACCGAAAGCAGACTGACCCGCTTCTAAACCTGCCATGCCAGGAATAACGGAACCGTTAACCTGTCCGCAGATACCATTTACAAGTTTGCCTTCCATATCTTTGTTTGGCGCAACTAAAATATCGCAGGTACTGGTACCCATAACTTTACTTAAGTAGTAAGGCTCGATTTGACCGCCAACGGCCCCCATGTGTGCATCAAATGCACCAACTCCTATAATTACATTTGTGCTTAAGCCTAATTTATTGGCCCATTCGGCACTTAAATTTCCTGCAGAAACATCAGAGGTATAGGTGTCTTTAAATAGCTTTTTACGATAACCTTTTAATAAAGGATCTAAGCTTTCAAAAAAATCTTCAGGAGGTAATCCATCAAATTCTTCCGCCCAAAGGGCTTTATGGCCTGCAGCACAACGACTGCGTTTCATTTCTTTTACATCGCTTTTCCCGCTAAGCAAAAACGGGATCCAATCGCAATGTTCTACCCATGAATCCGTATTTTTCCTTACCTGCGTATCCACCCTTAAAATATGCAATAATTTAGACCAGAACCATTCAGATGAATAAATTCCGCCAACGTATTTTAAATAATTGACCGCAAATTTCGTTGCATGTTTATTAATTTCCGCTGCTTCTTTTACAGCTGTATGATCTTTCCATAATACAAACATTGCATTTGGATTTTCTGCGAATTCAGGCTTTAATGCGAGTGGCGTACCGGTTTCATCAACTGCTACAGGGCTGGACCCTGTGGTATCAATGGAAATTCCTTTTACCAGAGCAGCAATGGATTCGCCACCTGCTTTGGCTACACAATCTCTAATGGTATGAGTTAATCCTTCAATATAATCTAAAGGATGTTGTCTGAATTGATTGAGAGATGGTTTACAATAAAGGCCTTTTTGCCATCGTGGGTAAAGAAAAACAGAAGAGGCAATTTCCTTTCCGTTTGCGGTATCGACCAGAACGGACCGGACAGAATCTGTCCCGTAATCCACGCCAATTACATAGTTTGCTGTGCTCATAACAATAAATAAATGTCTAATTAACGTTTATTTATTCATATATAAAAATTTTTGTTGCATTTTGGAATTTATAAATATCAACATTTATTAAGTAGGCCCCTTTTCTGCGCTGAAGTCGAAAAGACGATTGGAATTTTTACCTTCATTTCGAGCGCAGCCGAGAAATTTTTTTAAATGGAAGTTACGGTGGAAAGATTTCTCCGTTCCGCTGCGCTGCAGTCGAAAAGACGATCTGTTGTATTTATTCCGTTAACTATTTCGCTAGCAGACTATTTATTTCTGTATTGAATTCTTTTACAAATTCATCGTAATATTTGCCAGTCGCAGGGCCATTATATCCGGTGTGTATTTGAGCGACATTTCCGGTTTTATCGATAATAATGGTTGTAGGGAAGGATAAGAATGAATTCAACGCCGGCAAAGATTCTGCCACTGCTTGCTTATCCGCTTTGCCCGCAATAACCTGTTCATATTCAATTCCGAAACGATTTCTGAAATTAGTAAGTGCTTTTTTTACATAATCTGCATCTGTTTGTCTTTCGTAATGCAAAGCAATTATTTCCACACCACGTTTCTTATTTTCTTTATACCATGGTGCAATAAAACCCGCCTCATCAATACAATTCGGGCACCAGCTGCCGGTAATAGTTAATACGACAACCTTATTTTTGTACTTATCATCTTTTAATGAAATCTTTTTTCCGTTTACATCAGGAAAAGAGAAATTAAGGGTTTTATAACCATCTTTTAAATAAGTAAGTTTATATGCATCAGGCAAAGCGGCATCTTTGTTTTTAATTCCTGTAAAAGGCTGTGAGCCTCTTGCGCCTAAAATTTCACCACGTAAAGTTCCATCCTGGTTAAATATGCCTTTATAATAAGATGGAGAAGAACCTATAAAGCTGGAAAGTTGAAATTCGTTTCCCTCCACAATACCCTCAAGGTAGCGGGAATCACCGGTTATGCGTAAAAATGTTCCGGTAAGTTTGTTGCCTGTTTGCTTGAATAAGCCAACGGTTTTTTCTTCTTTTCCATCAGGAGATTTAAAAATAACATCATAACTACCAGAAAAATCTGTAGTTGCCGCTTTGCCATTCGAGTCGAAACGATAATTTTTCTTTTCTGCTGAAATTTGAATTGGCCTACCAGAACCATTTTGTTTTCTTAAACTTCCATTCAGGCTGTTATCCTTTATTCCCAGAGCCAGCTCATTGTCAAACTGGTCTAATTGAACGAAGAGTGAATCTTCAGTTTGCTTAATCGGTCCGCCTTCAAAGCTTACTTCTGCATTTCGGAAATATAATTTTTTAACACCTGCTTTATCAACAATTTCAAAATTGAAAGGTATTTCCAAACCTTCCTTTATTTTAAAGATACCTCTCCAGTTGCCTTCGGCTACAAAAGCGACAGGTTTCGACTTGCCTTTTTTATTAGCATTTATTTCTGCTGATGTTATGCTTGTTTGTGAGTAGGCAAGTGGCGAATTAATTGCTAGAATTGCCAAAGCTATATATAATGGTTCTTTATTCATTGGGACGAATTAATCTACTAAATTAGTCGACAAATATACCGACCTATTTTCCAAAGAAAAAATATTTTAAAAAAAAATCTATAAAAACTATAGGGTAAATATAATTAATTATATCTTTGCTCCAGTTATTTTAAAATTACTTATCAAGAAAGGTGGAGGGAATGGCCCTTTGAAGCCTTAGCAACCGTCTGGTAAACAGAAATGGTGCTAATTCCATCCGGCAGGAATGTCGGGTAGTTAAGTCAGTCTAATGCTTGTCCTATTGATTAATATGGAGCAATCTGATTTACCAGGTGCTTTCTCTCCGGAAGCTTTTCTGATAAGTTGTTTTCACAAAAAATCATTCAAATGGAAAAAACAAACGAGCAAAATCACAACAATTTTATTTCTTCATGTATCATCGGCTATTTCCGAATGTGTAATCCCTGTCAACGCTCAGGCATTTATCAGGCTCTTTAGGGCATACAAATCTTAAATTTTCAATTGCTAAAAAATAAGAGGTTTAACCACTGTGGAATTGCTATGCTCAAATTTTTACTCTTTTAACTCGTCATTAATTAAAATTTATGTTCAAAAAAATTAAACTGCCGATTTCAATACTTCTGCTTTTCCTAACGCAAAAGATCTCGGCTCAAGACTCAATCGTAACGGGAACCGTCAGGTCGGCTGATGGTGAAAGTATTCCCGGTGTATCTATTTTGGTAAAAGAAACCAAACAGGTTGTTGCTACAGATACCAAAGGGGCTTTCTCAGTTAACGCATCTGATAAAAATACACTAGTTTTCTCTTATATAGGTTTTAAGACTCAGGAAGTTCTTGTTAATAAAAATGCAGGTGCGCTTGCTATTACTCTTCAAGCGAGTGAAAATGCGCTTGATGAAGTTGTTGTAACGGCGCTTGGTATTTCACGACAGAAGAAATCGTTAGGTTATGCTGTTCAGGAATTAAAAGGTCAGGATTTAGCTGAAGCTAAGGAATCAAACCTGGTAAATGCATTGGCCGGAAAAGTTGCGGGAGTTCGGGTTACGAATAGTCAGGGTGACATGGGCTCGTCAAGGGTTGTAATTCGTGGCGAAACTTCAATTTCAGGCAATAACCAACCTTTATTTGTTGTGGATGGTGTTCCTGTCGATAACTCTCAGTTAAATTCGGGTGGTGCAAGAGATTATGCAAATGCCATTTCAGATATCAATGCAGACAATATCGAATCGATAAGTGTTCTAAAAGGGCCAAATGCTGCAGCACTTTATGGTTCCAGGGCTGCTGCCGGTGTTATCTTAATCAAAACTAAAACCGGTAAATCGAAAAGAGGGGTTGGAATCACCCTTAATTCGAACGCGGTAATTGAAACCATCGCTACATTACCCGTTTATCAAAATGCTTTCGGACAAGGTTCTGAAGGTAAATTCAGTTATGTTGATGGAAAAGGCGGCGGTATCAATGATGGTGTTGATGAAAGCTGGGGGCCGAAACTTAATGGTCAGTTAATTCCCCAATTTTATTCTAAAGGCGTCGCTGTACCTTTTATAGCCCATCCCGATAATGTTCGTGATTTTTTTGAAACAGGATACGCTTTGAACAATGGCATCGCAATAGCAGATGCTTCCGAGAAATTCGATTACCGTTTATCATACAACAATCTAAAACAAGTTGGTGTAATTCCGAACTCCGGCCAGGGTAAAAATAACTTCGCGTTAAATACAACTTTAAGAATCACGCCGAAATTGAGTATTTCTGCCAATGCTAACTACAGTAAACTTTCTTCTGATAATTTACCAGGAACAGGCGGCTCAAGGTCTACAAGTACCATGTTGCAGTTTACCTGGTTTGGTCGCCAGGTCGATATTAATCGGTTGAAAAATTATTTAGATGAGAACGGCAATACATTCAACTGGAACAATAGCTACTATAGCAATCCATATTGGGTAGCTTATGAAAATACGGTTTCTCAAAACCGTAACCGCCTAATTGGAAGCTTTGGTTTGAACTATAAAATTATCGATGGATTGGAATTTAATTTTCGTTCAGGAACGGATTATTATAATGACAGAAGGAAAATCAGAATTTCCTATGGTACCAACGGAACACCTTTTGGTTCATATACGGAAAATGGTTTTACTGTAAATGAGAACAATACAGACGCTACCTTAAATTTAAACAAACAATTGAGTTCTGATTTTACTTTAGAAGGTTTATTGGGAAGCAACATTCGTTCACGCTATATTGAGCAGAACGACCAAAGTGCACCAAGACTTGCTGTAGCAGGTTTATATTCGCTTAGTAATTCTAGAGATCCTTTAATTTCATCGAATAACTACAGTAAGCTTAAATCGTACAGTATTTACGCTTCGGCACAAGTTGGCTTTAGGAACTATCTTTTCGCTAACATTACAGCTCGTAACGACTGGTCATCTACACTCGCAGCACAAAATCGTTCTTATTTTTATCCATCTTTCAATGGAAGTCTTGTGTTAACCGAAGCTTTCGATATTAAAGGAGCATTTCTTGATTATGCCAAAGTTCGCGGCGGCTGGTCAAAAGTTGGTAAAGATGCCGACCCTTACCGCTCTGTAAATACGTATGTTTTCGGAGCACCATTTGGTTCTAGTCCGCAGTTAACTACCTCAGCAACAGATTTAAATCCGAACTTAAAACCGGAAACAACAACTTCATCTGAACTTGGCGCTGAAGCTGTATTTTTTAATAAAAGAGTACGTTTGGATTTGAGTTTATACAACACGAACAGTTACGATCAGATTTTAAGTGTCGATGTTAGCCCTTCAACAGGTTTCCGCTCAAAGCTTTTAAATGCCGGTAAAATTAACAACAAAGGTATTGAGGTTCAATTAGGCTTAACACCTGTCAAAAAACAATTTACCTGGGATATTGACGTCAACTATGCGGTAAACAGAAGCAAAGTTGTCGAACTGGATGCTGCCGGTTTACTGCAGAATTACGTAATCGCATCAAATTCTGCGCAGGTTATCGCAGCAGTCGGCCAGCCTTACGGAACGCTTTATGGTAATGCCTATTTAAGAGATGCTAATGGAAATATTATTGTAAATGCCACTGGCGCACCGCAAACCGATCCAACCAAAAAAGTTTTAGGAAAATACACGCCTGATTGGATTGGAGGAATTTACAACACTTTCAGCTATAAAGGCATTAGTTTAGGCGTTTTGGTTGATGCAAGTTTTGGCGGTTCAATCTACAACGGAACTTACGCAACAGGAACTTATACGGGTGTTCTGGCATCGACTTTACCTGGAAGAGCAGAGGAATACGGTGGTATCTCATACTATTATCCTGGAAATGTCAAAGCAAACGGAGCGGTAAAAGTTACAGGAACTGCTCCTGCAGGCGTTACGGTTTATGATGACGGGATAGTTTTCGATGGCGTTACTGCCGATGGCAAGAAAAACGAAAAAATATTACCCGCACAACAGTATTACAAATCATTCAGAACAATTGATGAAGCTAATATTTTCGATGCTTCTTATGTAAAACTTCGTGAAGTAAAATTGAGTTACAACCTGCCTTCAAAATGGCTTAAGCCTTTGAATTTACAAGGTGCTTCGGTTTCTCTTGTTGGAAGAAACCTTTGGATTATCCATAGAAATGTTGAAGATATCGACCCGGAAGTTGCCTTTAATACAGGTAACGGACAAGGTTTAGAGAGTCTTTCAAATCCGACAACACGCAGTTACGGACTTAATTTGAACATTAAATTTTAATCTTCCAGAAAATGAAAAATTATAAACTATATATGCTGGCCGTTTTTACTTTCGCGATTTCTTCATGCGGTAAGGAATTGGATAAAGTGAATATCAACCCCAATGCAACAGAAAACGCCCAGCCAGATTATCTGCTCACCGGTGCAATAAAAAATACTGCTGATGCTTATTGGAGCACGGCAAATACAATGAACTCGAGTTTGTTGTTTGTTCAACATTGGTCTAAAATTCAATATACCGAAGAAGATCGATTTATCTATTCGAAC
>Ga0247804_10001128_pt1 | contig 12452 bp, 15 predicted proteins | sample UWRJL029104C1_FD_181142 | JGI IMG/M metagenome (GOLD analysis project Ga0247804, IMG submission 181142) | Plant litter microbial communities from Arlington Agricultural Research Station in Wisconsin, United States - UWRJ-L029-104C-1 | ecosystem: Environmental > Terrestrial > Plant litter >...
CGAAGATTGCGCTTATAATTCAGTCACATTGGGTTTTTATTCCTATTGCCTATTGGAAGGCTGCACGAGTTGTCTTTGTCAGATAGGGTTCATTATTTCTCCGGAGACCACACATTGTCAATTCACAACCTGATAGCAAAGGCAATGATCTTAACCTTGCTCGTCCTCCTAGCCGATTCTTTGAAGATTTTCCAATAACCTTTATGATTTGCTATATTGCTATATTTAGCACTTCTCAAGAATGCTTTCCAAGATACCATTGAACACGATTATTTTCATTTCAACCAAAATACATTTTCACTGTTTCGCTTCTTGTTGGCTAAAATTTTAACAACAATGATTGGAAAGCATTTACCATTTTGGGTGGTCTTATGAATGAAACATTTGCTAACGTCCCGACCCGTGCGCCACCATGGTTCTGTTGTGGATGTGTGGGACTAGTCGTCAGTGGATCTACCTGATAACATACACGGCATCTTCTATCTCTTTAGACACTGTTTGGACAGATAGCGGTAGTCCGTTATCAGAGATTGACATGACCTGGTTATGCGATACATAACCATAACATAGATTAGAAGGCTTCTAAAGTGTAACCTAAAGCTCTACCTACCTTCTTAAGCCTTCACTGCAGCTGAGCGCCTTCCAACATTGGCCCAGCAGTAGTGAGATAATACAGTGGTGTGATACTGCAGGTTCAGGGCGCAGAATCAGATATCCCACGCATGTCAGACAATACTCTTATCACGGAGCTGAGATCTTCCCTCATAATTTGCACTCTTACTGCATATAACAGCATCTTCCTTACGAGACGCAAAGCTGAGTCCTCCAATCATAACGCCGAAGACGTGAGCGTTGCAACCAGGGGATGCTGTCAAGCTGTAGGGTTGACGAAATTCTCCTTCAATCCTATTGGCTGACATACCGTTATCCAACTCACACCTTTCTTCCTCCAGAGCCTTGGCAAATTTCATCCCGTATCTTATACTCCACAATAACATGTTGCACAGGTTTATTTATTTTAATTAAGTATTCACCTACATTTGAAGCTAACACAAAGCTTGTTTTGCCAATGTGAAGCCAGCACAAAGCTTATGTTGGATGCCAATTCTCTTGGGTCACAACAGGAGCCCGCTTGACAAGGCTTCCTCCTTCTTGAACCTGGCCGACAGTTATTCAAGTTTCAGTCATGAGTACTCGCGAGCGTCCGACACAGAGGTCGGCCTGTGATCGTTGTCACAGCCAGAAGCTTCGCTGCATCCGAGGGACGCTACCAAACAACAGTTGTCAAAGATGTATCAAAGCAAGGGAGCCATGCCACTCCAGCCCACCTCTTCGGGTAGGGAGACGTGCTAATAGATTGGAGATCGGGAATACGCCGGGGGTTGACAGCGTTACTTCCTCGAGTCAAAATGAGTCCGCTACGAGTACGGACAGCAGTGCGCGGAATTTAGAAGATGAAGCTCCTATAAACTTTCCACAGCTCGGGTTCTATGGGGGAGATATAGCCCTACCAATTCATGATGAAGCACTAGGTATGAATATTTTCTTTTGTAGATATTTCTGTCGTGTATATACCAAAAAGCAGTGAGCAATTGCTGCTATTCAGCCGATGAAAGACTAATTTGTCGTCCATCAATACTTTCGAGTGGGAGATCAATAAGCTCACTACATAATGTGATTTTTTTGTGTTTGATATAAACAAACTGGTCTATTCAGTAATCTATGTCCATGAAACCATTCCCATGAGAGTCACATAGGCTTATGAAATTCTACAGGCTCATGTTCAAATCCTGAATCATTGGATTTTACCGTAGATGATTACAATATTCAGCTCACGCAAGACTGGACGTATAATCTAGATTCACACACCATAAGTTCAGCAGATATCTCCAACAGTGTCCGGGAAAACTCTTGGAAAAATCTGTCTATAGACACGTCTTTGGCTAAGCCACCTGTTGAAATTGAACCATCGGTTCAGCCATGTGCTGCTGATCATCTACAGCGTCAACTGACCGAGCTGCTAGGGAGCTTATACGCAGATCAGCATCATAGTCCATTAAGCTCCGCCCTCAATAACACTAGCGACTTGAAACTCCACCTGATGGATGTGACTGTCAAAGCTGCGCATACATTACTCAACGCTATTGATTCCGTACAAGTGTCAGAGACAAAGACCACCCCATCTAAATCTCGGTCTTTCTCAGACACTAGCGCTAGAACGAGAACTTCCGTTGATGCTGAGACGGGTTTTCTCATCGCGGCCTGCTATTCACGAATTTTCCGCAATAGTAGTGCATTGGCAACAGGACTATTCAACGCAGTTTCGTCCAACGACATGTCAGCGTTATGCATGATGCCTAGCATAAATATCGGCTCCGTCACTCCATCGTATACCACATCTCCGGTCATCCAGTCGGCTCTATGGGTTCAATTGCTCTGGCAGTCCGTGCGGGAGCTTGAGAAGAGACTTCTCACTTTTTCAAACCCTGCATTACTAAGTCCGTCCACATCAGAACATTCCATTCGGCCAGCAAACAAGTCACATTTGCACGATTTTGTCAAGGCTTTAGACGCCGATGTTGCTGAACTAGAACTTAATGTTGATCGTTTGCTGCAAACAACATTGCATACCCTGCACCATAAGAGTATCTGATACGTTTCTAATGTAACAGCCTGTCGAAATATGTGTTTTCAATATGAGCCGAAAGATACCATACCACAAGACAAGATGAAAATATTATAGTCTATTACATCCTTCTCAGAACAGAACAAATCTCTCAAGCTTGTCAGTTAAGTTCGACATGGCCGGAAGATATGTTGATGGCGATCAGGCTTTGTTCGTATGGCTGGCTTGTAGAATGAATAAATCAGCGGATAGAATGTGACATAAACCCAAGTATTCTAGGTCTCATAAATTTTAATGGCTTCAAGTCATCCAAGATAGATAGATAAACTAAACTTGATGTAAAGTTCTTCCGTTTGAACTTCTGTTTCGACTAGGTTAAGAGAACACTCAATGGTACGCCTGTCGTAGCTTTCTTTTTGGTTGAAAGAGCAGTACAAAAGATGTGTGTGGGCAATAGTTCAGTAGAACTTTTGCGTATGCGGCAGTTGAATAACAGATGTTCCATATTTAATCACCAAATAATGCCATCCGGCATATTAGGCAGCATATGAAAGCCCACGAAACTCGAGGATTCGGTAGCAGAGCCAGTCATTTCTGCTTCTTGGTTCACGCGCTGGATCTTGTCTGGATGCACAACGTCGCCATACCAGGTAGATTTCAGAAGCTGAAATTTCTTGATCCCAAGGATTAAAGCCTGGTCTTCCCCACTATCTGGGTCTTGTGCTGCAGCTACGGTTTTTAGTTGCTCGAAGGTTTGGATAATTCTACCCATTGTTTGTAGGGGATCAATTACTTCTTCTGCTGTAGCTGGATGATAATCGGTATTTCTGGTTGTGGTAATCTGGCGCAAAAAAAGAACGACGTAGCAAAGCTGCGAATATGTGCTACAGGGCACATTCACATAACCATGCAAAGGCATTGCAAAGAATATTTCGAGCCATGCCTTGATAGAATTAAGGCACCGTTGGTACACCTGATACCGCCTTAAATCCGGTTCGTTCCTTGGAGTGGGTGATTTGATCTTTATCCACTCACGAATAATGAGGGTGGTATAATGGTAAAATCCAAGTTCGCTTCCTACCTCTGAGCTAGTACCACTTGTGACACTGATTATCTCGTCAAGTTGTAGCTGCAATGTGTCTACCCAGTTTGATGGAATCTCATCGTGTAATTTCCAAGATGGGTAGCGAAACTGGTTGGCGATAAGCTGCATCTTCACTTGTCTTACTAAAACCTTATCCTGTGGTAATGAGCTGTCGTGTGAAAGCTCCACAAGGTACTCATCTAAATACGGGGACCAGCGGAATCCATCGACCGATTTGAGTGATTGCGACAACCTATGCTTTATGTCAGACATTGGAAACTAGTAAAAGATATTCAACGTAGAGCCAAATACGCACATCGATGTTATGACAAATGCCCCCAGTACAGCACGTTTGTCTTCAATGGTGCGTTCTCCTTTAGGTGACTGCTGTCGTGGGCTCATAGCATTCACTCCGGGAGGAAAGTTAGGAGGATGCTCAGGAGGAGGCATATGGAGACCCAAGTCCCAGATTAAAGAAACAACAAGTTGTGACGCTAATGATGCAAATTGCTTATCCATAGGGAAGAGATGAACCCTGGATAAGAGTCAACAATGGGACGCCATAGCCAGCAGGCTTTGCGACTAACCAATTAACAAAGGTCAATATTCCCAAAAGTAAGTCAAAGCTTCGTTCACCACCAGCAATAACCCTCTCAATAATGACGCGCCGCGTCTGCAGACTGAGATGATTTCGCAACTTGGCTGACTTGGACGTAACGCCCATGATATTAAGCCACAGGAACGGGAATCTTCTCCGAACTTGTCCAGAGGCCATATTCGGGGAGAAATACATATATGGTATGAAAATCTATACCAGTGTATTAGCACAGCATCTTCAACGATGTTAATCAGGATGCATTACTATCATTTCTTCACGGAACCTGGTTAGTAACTCATCAGCCTCCACGAGTGATGGTCCATCGGGGTAGTCCTTGTCGGTCGATGGAGTTGAAACAAAACTTGAACAAGGTGAATCTGCCCCATAATTCAATTCAATATCATCTAAGTGGAAGCCACTATCGGCGTTATGGCCTTGAATAGGTGTGGAAGGTACCTGCTGCGCTTGAAGAAGAGCTACCAAGCCATCCAACTTCTCCTCAAGCCGCGCTGATCGCGAGGCGGCACCGCGCTTGGGTCCACGCTGTTTGGCCAAAGCTGAAGGCACACATATTTTGTTGAGCCGAATACATCTACCATCGAATGAGCTATACAAGCAAGAGCAACTAAAGGATCAGGCAAGAGACGATGCAAAGGAAGTTTCCCGAAATTACAAACCTTTCGCAACTTATATCGTCCGCACGTAGAATGCATTTGCACTTGATACGAGCACAGTTGGTACAGGCTTTGCTGGTGTGATTACGAGCTCCATGCGGCGCCGAGAGCTCACTCTTGTCTGGCCGATCGGCATTCATGTCGGCCGGCATTTAATTGACCAGTTGATTATGGGTATACGCGTGGCTGACCTTCAATCTCTCCCGGCTATAATATCTTGAAGGAAATGCCGAGTCCTGTTCAGGTCTGTTGAATGACAGTGATGTTATAAAGATGAGCAGCAGTCTAAGGAGCAGGAATAACGACATTAATTGGTCCGGCGGGAGTATTTATTTTCCCGGCTCCGTTTTTGGTTCGGATTACGGGCTGTTTGCCTCATAATTTAGGCTCTTTACATTAGAAACGCGTATTGGAGTGATCCGGAAAACCAATAATAATCCGGATCCGTTTACACAGGCATAGGTATAAGCAACTAAGATTGATGTGCCTATTTCTTATCTCTTGATCTCCGTTCCTTTAACGACTACGTTGCCCACCTCCCTTTGACTTCTTATATGCGAACATTGTCTTACAATGTACATTCAATTTTGAAAATTACGTTCTTCTTTCGACTACAAGTGCATTAGAAACATCTACATCTTCACACCATAAAACTATTTCGAATTGTGTGTAAGTTAGAAAGAAATATTTGGCCGGCGACTCCATTTCTGAGCCGCCAAGTCTTGAGTAGGAAATAATGGAAAACACACAAGCGCCCCCAATAGATCTCGAGATTAGGACTAAAGATCCACCTAAAACTGACAACACTGAGCCTGTAACTGGGTTAACATTTACTCTCTTACTAATGAGTCTAACTGTTGCGTCTCTTTTGGTATTCCTCGACACTTCTGTTGTCTCGACGGTAAGAATGCTCGCCATCAAAATGGCAACTGATTCTATAGTTGATTTACTAACTTGTTCTTCAATAGGCAGTCCCACGAATTACGGACGAGTTCCAATCTCTTCGTGATGTTGGCTGGTATGGAAGCTCGTATCAGCTTGGAAGGTATGTTTTCTTTGTTTTATTCTGCTCTATCTAATACTGAATAAAGCCCGTAGTGCAGTTTTTGGCCCATTATCTGGAAGAATACTTCATCATTTCAGCTTGAAGGTAGCATTCATAGTTTTGTAATCGTATCATACGCCAATACTGAAATATGTAGTGGTGTTACATTGTGTTCTTCGCTATTTTCGAATTAGGCTCTGCTATTTGTGGTGCAGCGCAATCATCAAGCATGCTGATCATTGGCCGTGCCATTGCTGGTGTCGGAGCCGCTGGGATTAGCAGTGGCGCATATACCATGCTATCGGCTTCTGTGCCCCTTGAGAAGAGACCTGGTAAGTTCTGAAGGGTGAACTTGAATTCAACGCTAATCTGCGTGAAAAAGCAATGCTAGGACTGCTTATGGGAATAGCTCAACTAGGAACGATTTGTGGACCTCTAGTTGGTGGTGCATTCACTACAGGTTACACTTGGCGATGGTGTATGTGATATTTCTTAGTACTACTAGAGTTTTTTGTTGATAACTGAAGTAGGTTTCTACATCAATCTTCCTCTGGGAGCTCTTGTAGGAGTACCTCTTGTCTTATTGCGTATCCCGGACCAGTTACCAAAGAAGAGCGCAGCTCTTATCTTGCGCAAACTCCATCGTCATCTTGATATGATTGGCTTCGTACTGCTTGCTCCGGCGATCATTATGCTTCTTCTTGCTCTTCAATACGGAGGTAATCAGTTTCCTTGGAATTCCGCAGAAGTGATTGGTCTTTTTTGTGGTTCCGGTGCTACCTTCATTATTTGGGCCATCTGGAATTTTTACAAAGGCGACGATGCTTTGCTTCCCTTCTCTATTATTCGACGAACACCAGTTTGGATGAGTGGAGCGAATTATGCATTCATGATGGCAACAGTTTTTGGATCCACCTACTTTCTTCCTCTCTATTTTCAAGCTGTGAAAGGAGCTAGCGCAATAATGAGCGGTGTGTATCTTTTGGCAATAGTCTTGCCCCAGCTCACATCAGCAGTTGTTGGTGGTTCATTAGGTAAGATTTCAAAGTTCCTGTTATTCAATTCCAAAAGACCTAATAAGTCACAGTTACAAAGGTCGGCTATGTGCCTCCATTTGCTCTCGTAGGAGGGGCGCTAGGTTGTATTGGCAGTGGACTGTTTTCCTTGTTCCAACCAGACACATCAACGGGAGCATGGGTCGGCTATTCGATTATCACTGGCCTTGGACGAGGGATCGCTCTTCAGATGGTAATGTTTTCTTTTCCTGTATAGCCGCTAGTGCTGTAAAGCTAACGTAGTACTAGCCACTTGTGGCGATTCAAGCAGCCGTTACACAGGAAGAAATGTCCCAAGCAATGGCTTTTGCCGTATGGTGTCAGTATATTGGTCCGACCGTGTTTTTAACCCTTTATAATACAATATTCGACACAAGTCTTAGAACGCAGCTCCGAACATATGCTCCAGGTTCCAATCCTGAGCTTATCATTGCCGCGGGAGCTACTCGATTTCGTAGTTTTGTCAGCCCTCAAGCCCTACCCGGTGTATTGCAAGCGTTCTCAACGAGCCTGGATCACACATTCTATCTCCAAGCTGGAGCGGGCGTAGTGGCATGGTTTACCGCGTGGGGCATGGGCTGGACGGTTATTGGGGAAAAGAAGAACACGCCACCCGAGCCTGGTGGAGTATTGGGCTCCAAAGAACAAAATGATAACACTACAGAACAGTCAGAAAAGGAGCATTAAGCTGAATATATAGAAGATTACTTCAAATAGTTTCATATGTAGCATGTCGATTGACCATTGACTTTTTGTAATAGTGCTCGTCTACAACTTAGAAATTATGTATACATAAATCTCTTTTGCCTTTTGTGATAGCTAGTCTTGTCTCAGATAGCTACTTTTCGCAATTCCAACATCCAAAATGTAAATCCACCAGAAAAACGTAGAAAATCATAAAAGTTGACCGCATAACTACATGTATGAGGCAGTCGACCAATGGCTAGGACCATTAACTACTGGCGTATGCTTCACCCCATTACCTCCCATGACCAAGTGTCGCATTCGATTTCACTCTATACATAGAGAGATTTGATGAAACATTATTATTGATGAAACATTACTATTTTACGCGCATAATTAGAATCACAATAACCTGTCTTCCTGTGGATGGTGAGGATTGACCTAAGCCAATTAACTCAGTACGACTAGAATTCTCGAGCCGAGTTGTTGAGCCAATAGCTCAATGCGGTGTACATTTTCCGCCGAATATTTTCAGTGGTTTGTAATATCAGGAAGCAGATGCCTTAAAGAGTAAGTCCTATCGTTGCTGACTTGCATAAGCAACACAGAGATGGTTGGCTCGGCGAGTTGATCTTCGGCGCTTTCATAATTGGGTGATGTTATGAAAGATTTGTCGAACAGTGTGTGTATGCGCAGTAGCGTCCCATCGGATCATTTGTGCAGGTTTCTACTTAGATCTTAAGGGGAAAAAGTGAGTCCGCCATGTAATCAGTATTACAGGATTCACTAGAGAGAAATTCACGTATGTCGGTTAGAGATTGTACAGAGAACAAATTGTAGTAACGTCACGTTATCTGAGTGTTAATCTTGGAATTCGGCGACAATCATCAGTGGAATACCCCTTGAATATGACATGCGGCTTTCAGGTATCTTAGTTTACCTTTCTGCTAAGTTATTATAGCTTTGTACTCTATATTCGTCGTGTTTCTTAGGAGTTTCCTCTTTTCTTCTTCGCACGCCAGTGTTATTACAGGACTTCTTTACCTTTGTTTCCTCTTGATGCTTATGCAACCATGGCACTTCCTATAAACCACGAACAAAATCAGTGTCCGTTCTCGAGTATCGATACATCGAAGCTAGAGAAGATACCCGTACCACCTATGAAGTACTTTGGTCTTTTGGGACACCTACCGGAGATCGACAAAGACTTCCCAGTCTCGTCACTCTGGAAATTCATGGATAACCATGGACCAATATTGGAGACTGATCTCCAGGGCCGTAGAATCCTTGTGGGTAGTCATGAGCTTTTCAGTGAGATGCTTGATGAGGAAACGTGGGTCAAACAACCATCCAAGGCTCAGTTACAACTACGAAACGTAGGAGGCGGCGATGGTTTGGTAACCGCATTTTCTGGGGAAAAGAATTGGGGAATCGCCCGTCGGCTGTTGAATCCGGCATTTGGTATGTGTTAAACACTAAGGTTGAGGTATATTACCATAAGACCTCTAACAACTCCGCAGGCCCGCTCGGTTTGCGAAACATGTTTGATGACATGTGTGTCCAACTAAGTGAATAAGAAAACAACCCGATTGCTAACAGACGAGATTTTACAGGCTTGAAATCAGCTCCCAGCTGGTACTATTGTGGGACCGCTACGGTCCTGACAATGAAATTGAATGTGTCGATGCCTTTACACGGCTCACTTTCGACACAATCGGTCTTTGTGCCTTCAATGTGCGCTTCAACGAGTTTTATATGAAAGAGGTTCATCCTTTTGTGAAGCATCTATCACAAGGCTTAATAGAGTGTGGTAGAAGGGCTAATAGACCAGAAATCTTAAACACCTTACTCTTCTATAGAGCAGAGAAGGAGCGCCAGGCTAACATGAAAAGAATGCGAGAACTGAGCGATCAGATTGTACGCGACTGGGAGGCTAACCCAAAGCCTGGTGCTACTTCTACCGATTTTTTGAACGTTTTGCTGTACGGGGTCGACAAAGAAACTGGTGAAAAGGTGCCGAGCGAGAATGTACGTTACCAGATAGCCACCTTTCTTGCCGCCGGATACGATACGACGGCCTCCTCTTTAGCTTTCCTTTACTACTATCTATGTGATAATCCGAAGTGTCTCATTAAGGCTCAAAAAGAGGTGGACGAAGTCATCGGCGAAAATGTTGTGACTGTTGACATGCTATCGAAACTTACGTATCTTAAAGCTTGTATCCAGGAATCGTTACGACTCAACTCGCCTGTCAATATTCTCAACAGAGATGCGACCAAAGATACAGTTCTTGGCGGTAAATACCTAATAAACAAAGGCCTCTCCGTTTCTTGTCTCCTGCGCCATTTACATCGTGACCCAAAAGTATGGGGAGACGACGCCGACGAGTTTCGCCCCGAGCGTATGTTGAATGGAGGATTTGAGGCTTTACCTGCCAGTGCTTGGAAGCCAGTATGTCGCCTACGTCAGAAATACAATCTAATTGAAGTACATGTGGCTAAACTTTTGTAGTTCGGAAATGGCTCACGAGTGTGTATCGGTCAAGGCTTCGCGGAGCAAGAAATGCTTATTAGTCTTTCACAAGTGCTACAACGCTTCTACATACAAAAAGCGGATCCATCGTATAAGCTAGTTCTAAGAAGCACACTGACAACAAAACCTGCGAACTTTAAGATGAAGGTTCGTCGCCGTCCTGATAGGCACATCTTGGTTGGAATTCCTGGTGGCAATCTGGTCGATAGTGCGCAAAAGAAACAACTGCGTCAACAAAGGAGAGCCGATCGACAACCAGGCGAAACCAAGCCTATCTGTGTATTCGTAGGTGGTAATATGGGAACCAGTGAAGGTCTAGCTCATGATTTGGCTGAAAAGGCTCCCGACTTCGGCCTTGAGGTCGAAATTCGAGATTTAGATGCTGCTGTTGAAAGCTTACCGACAGATAAGCCCTGTATCATTATAACAGCATCGTATGAAGGCAAACCGCCGGATAATGCTAGAAAATTCGTGGCATGGATCGAGCACCTCTCTCACGAGTCCGCGATTCTACCGGAGAACACCCGCTACGCAGTATTTGGTGTCGGAAACAGCGACTGGGCCAGCACTTTTCACCGTATTCCAAAGTTGATTGACAACACATTGTCTAAGCTTAGTGCAGAACGTATTATTGAGGCACGCTACAGTAACGTGAAATTGGACATCATGGGACCGTGGGAAGAATGGAGCGAACAACTATTGGTGAATTTGTCCAATAGCAAAGCAGTGGACCAAGTCTCAGCTGGAGTCGAAATTAGTATTGAAAAATCCACACACATTCGGCGCCAGACACAAAGTGGCGAAGAACTGAGCAACGCAACAATAATTTCTAACCATGAACTGGCTGACACTTCTGTCGGTGCTGCAAAGCGTCACGTAGATCTTCGGCTCTCTCCAGGCTGCGAATTTGTCCCGGGCGATTATCTGATCATTCAAGGCCGTAATTCCGAGGTGGCAGTTCGCAGAGTATTAGCAAGATTTGAGCTTGGAAAACATGACATAATGACTGTCAAAGCCAGCAAGAAAAACTTTCTCCCAACACAGCCGACAGAAATAGGTCACTTCTTGTCCACAAGTGTCGAGCTTGCTACGCCTATTACAAAGCGACAGCTCTCAACACTTACCCAATGGGCCGAGCAAAACAGCTGGGAGCACAAGAAGTTGCAGAATATGCAGCGAGATGAGGTCTACGAGGATCTACTGGAGAAGAGGTATTCGATTATTGACATCTTGGAGGATCTCCCTGAGCTGCGGCTTCCGTTCGGGGTCTACGTCGTTCTTCTTTTACCCCTGAACCCCCGACAGTATTCCATCTCCTCGGCGCCAGAAGAAACAAATACTGGCGGTGAAGGACATGGTGCAATCGCTAGTATCACCTTCGACGTCTTCGAGGAGCCAGCGAAGAGTGGCCACGGCACTTTCCGTGGTGTTGTAAGCAGCTATCTATCAGCATGTAGGCCGGGAGACAGTATTCAGTGTGTTGTGCGACCTAATACTCTTGGCTTTTCTTTACCGCCAAATTCCGAGACGCCAATAGTAATGCTGGCTGCAGGAACGGGAATCGCGCCTGTTCGTATCTCCTGGTTCAAATTACATCAATACTTCAAAGATATACTTAACTGCTAATACATGAAAACAGATTCGTGCGTTCATTTCCAAACGTTCCGCTATCAAAAAAGCCGGCTTGCAGAAGCTGGGCCCTGCCATACTCTTCTTCGGTTGTCGGAATCCTGAGAAAGACTACATCTACCGTTCTGACCTCGAGGAATGGGAGAGAGAAGGCATAGTGGATGTTGTACCATGCTTCTCCAAGCCAGGTGGTGGACAGAGAGGGAAACACGTGCCTGACGCTCTTTGGGATAATCGTGACCGCGTTTGGGACACGCTTCAAAGCGGTGGAAGGATCTATACTTGTGGTAGCGCTGCTAGGCTCGGAAGAAGCTCCGCTGATATGATCAAACGTATATATAGTGAGAAAACCAAGAGAACCGAGCTAGAAGCGGACGAGTGGTTAGATGAGATTAAATCTGCCGGCGCTTATGTGAGGGACGTCTATTAGTACTTGTTTCAATTGCTTGAGAGTATATCTGAAGCTATCTTATCATGAAAGTGATCTGATGTACAGTGGGAGATTTGAACACAATTTAAGTGGGA
>Ga0247804_10001130_pt1 | contig 12447 bp, 14 predicted proteins | sample UWRJL029104C1_FD_181142 | JGI IMG/M metagenome (GOLD analysis project Ga0247804, IMG submission 181142) | Plant litter microbial communities from Arlington Agricultural Research Station in Wisconsin, United States - UWRJ-L029-104C-1 | ecosystem: Environmental > Terrestrial > Plant litter >...
AATGTGGATATTACTATTCACGACCTTTAGTTCGATTGAGTCTTTAGGAAGGCTACTGACAAATTCTGAAATAAGACGAGCAGGAACGGTGATTGCCCCAGGCTTTGCAATCTTTGCACCTATATATTGTGTCGTTGCAACTTCAAGGTTAGTTGCAGCAACAAGAAGTCGATTCCCATCAGTCCTTAAAAGGATATTACTAAGTATAGGAAGACCTGTCTTATTACTGGCAACTCGACCAACAGCTGACAACGCACGAGCGAAATTTTCTTGAGTGACTGTAAGTTCCATTATGTTATTCCTTTCTTATTTTTCCTTCTTTGTCTTAATAGTAGGGTATGTGGATTGTGGGTATAAGTACCTATATAACAGATTGAAAACAGACTTTTTTGAAGGGGACAACTGGGCATAAAAGGCGGGGACAAGTCGTTGGATAACTGGGTGTTTGTGGACAGGGTGGTGTGTGAAAGACTGGGTGAGTAGGCTGCCTGTGTATGAACGTACACGTGTTGTACGGGTGTCTATACCCAGACTGTACACATTTTTTACCCAGGTCTGAGATAGGGTATTAGGCATATAATTTCTCGCGTATTGAGGCAACTTGTTCGCGGATAACAAAATCTAATTTAATAGCTTTTTCAATTTTCTCAACAGAGTGAATAGCAGTTGTGTGATCTTTACGGCCGAGTTCACCAGCAATCTTAGGGAAACTAAGATGTAGTTCGCTTCGAAGAAGATACATTGCGATCTGACGAGGGATAACAATATGCTTATCGCGCTTTACACTACACATTTCTTCAGTTTGAAGCTGGAAGTGTTTCGCGGTACGGTCGATAATTTGTTTACTCGTAAGGTGTTGTGGGCGAGAATGACGAACATTACCAAGAAGTCCTTCGGCTGTAGAAATATCTGGTTCAATACCATGAAGTTCGGCGTAGGCGAGGAGTTGATTTAATGCTCCCTCAAGTTCACGGATGTTAGTTTTAATATTTGTCGCAAGATATTCGACTGTTTCGTTGTTTAACTCAACGCCTGAAAGAGACGCCTTTGCAGTAAGGATTGCACAGCGAGTCTCGAAGTCTGGCATCTGTACATCAATCGCCATACCCATTTCAAAACGGCTACGGAGACGTTCGGTAAGAGTCGGGATACTTCGCGGTGGTTTATCACTACTGATAATAATTTGTTTATTATTCTGGTGAAGGAAGTTAAAGGTGTGGAAGAATTCTTCTTGAGTCTTTTCTTTGTTCGCAATAAACTGCATATCATCAACGATAAGGACGTCAATATTGCGGTACTTGTCCGAGAAGCCCTTCTTTTTAAAACGGATATAATCAAGGAATTCGTTCACAAAGGTTTCGGAGCTTACATAAAGAATACGTGCATTTTCGTTTTGACGAAGAATATCGTTCCCGATTGCTTGCATAAGGTGAGTTTTACCAAGCCCAACTCCACCATATAGATAAAGCGGGTTATATTTCATCCCTGGGTTAGCGGCAACTGCTTGGCTGGCAGTGTAAGCAAGGTCGTTACTTGAGCCAACGATGAAGTTATCAAATGTATAACGTGGGTTCAGGTTACCACGAGCTGCGTGCGATGAAACAGCTGGGCCGAAAGAAAGGGTAGGGCCAGTAGGTGAACCGGATGATTGACCAGTTGAAGAAGTTTCAAGAGTCGTTTCTCGGTTGATACGGGTCTTTTTACCAGCAACGATAATAGTGTAGGTAATCTTTTCTGGGTTAACGCCATTGCCCGCGAGAACCTTTTTAATCTGATCGTTAAACTTAACTTCAAATTGTTTTTTAGCAAAGATATTCGGAACGGCAATCACTGCTTCTTGCTCGTTGTGGCTGACAAGCTCGGTGTTCTTAAACCAAGTCGTAAACGTCGCATGAGAAACCGATAACTCGATTTCACCCAAGACGCTCTGCCATAACGCATGCATAGTCGTAATCATCTCCCCGTTACATGAACTTTATTACCCTTTACTATACGCTAGAATTTGGGTTTTCCACAACCATAAAGGTGTTATGAAATAAAAGAGGGCAGTGGAGGGCTTATAGAGGTTCGACTTATACACAATTATTCACCACCCCTGTTAATTGTGTGGATAAGTAGTACCTAAAGGGGGATAAGTTTTATATACAAAATCATTGTTCTGTAGAAAATCAAATGGGAGGGGTTGAATAATAGGGGTGAATGGGTTAAAATGGTCAGGATATGCCAAAACGAACTCATCAACCACACACACGCCACCGCGCACGTACTCACGGATTCCGTGCACGTATCGCATCAAAGGCTGGACGACTTGTATTGAAGCGTCGCCGACTTAAAGGACGCGCTCAACTGACCGTCTAGTAATGAATACCGCAAGAAATTGCGGTATTTTTAATTCCCCGCTCGTTCGTAGACTATAATAACTATATGATTCCTTCCCCTTTCCGATTCCATGGACACAACAGCCTTCGGTATGTGTATGCGAACGGTAAAGCGGTTCGCTCTCAACCCCTTACTATTAAATGGGTAAAAAACTCGCATCGACAGAAATCACGCATCTCTGCAGTGGTGAGCAAGAAGGTTATTAAAAGTGCGGTTGGACGAAATCGGATCCGACGACGCCTTTATGAATATGTACGCCTTAACCTACCAAAGCTAAATGATACGTACGATATCGTGATCATCGCGACCTCACCAGACCTACGAACCATCCCCTCTTTAGAGTTTTCTCATCAGTTAGACCAGCTTTTTGAAAAGGCTGAACTGTATAAAACCTCGTAAAGCTGGTATAATTTTACAGATATATAGAGTGAGGCTTGTAGAGTGAATATTTTTGAGACGTTAGTTGTTCAGCCAATTTTTAACCTGCTTATGGGGTTATATAGTGTTATTCCTGGAGGCGACTTCGGTGTTGCCCTTATTATTTTTACGATCCTTATCCGTTTTGCTTTGTGGCCACTAGTTGTTCGACAACTTCACCAAGTAAAGGCGATGCGTAAGCTTCAGCCAGAACTCGCTAAGATTAAAAAAGCGAGCAAGGGTAATCGTCAACTCGAGAGTATGCAGATGCTCGAGCTTTACAAAAAGCATGACGTACGACCTTTCCGATCAATTCTTGTCCTTTTGATTCAACTCCCGATCTTTATTTCGCTTTATATTGTTATCCAAATCTTCACCCTTCACCGTGAAGAGATCCAACGATACACGTATGACTTCCTCGAGAACATCGGTCCAATTAAGGCGTTGATTGATAACCCGGCACAGTTCAACGAAAAGCTACTCGGCGTCGTTGACCTTACGGCTCACGCAATTAGTGCTAACGGATTTAATATCTTCCTCATTATCTTGGCAGTTGTTGCGGCGTTCACACAGTACATCATCTCTAAGCAAACAATGCCACAGACCGGTACAAAGCGATTCCGCGATGTTATGGCTGAAGCTGCTGAGGGTAAACAGCCAGACCAGTCTGAGCTCAACGCGGTGATGATGAGTAAGATGGTGAAGATTCTTCCAGTACTTATGCTCTTTATTATGCTTGGACTTCCTGGTGCGCTCGCGCTTTACTACGCGACATCAAATATCTTTGCTGCTATCCAACAACACTACATTCTTAAACGCGACTTTAAAGAGATGGATAAGATGGCCGACGAACCAGTGAAGACTCCTGGTAAAAAAGCGACTGCGAAGGCACGAGCAAAAGAAGCGCGCGAGGCAAACGTGACTAAAGTAACACGTATTACCGCCAAGGACACTCCAAAGAAAGATAACTAAGGAGACAAGTGATGAACAGAGAACAATCAATCGAATTTGCACGCAAATATGTTGAGGATATCGTTTCGTTCTTTGGGGTTAACGTTGAGGTTGTTGCGACAACCGAAGACGACGTTATCGAGCTCGCTGTTCCATCAACTGACTTGAATAGTCTTCTTATCGGACGAAATGCCGAAACACTTCGGAGTATGCAGTATCTTACGTCAACTGTTCTTCGCAATAAAGACGCCGCCCTGTGGCGCATAAATATCGATATCGCTGATTATAAAAAGCAGCGCGCAGAACGCATTGCAAAGCAGGCACGTGAGTGGATTGAAGAAGTTCGTCGCAGCGGTAGCTCTCACGTTGCGCACCTTAACGCAGCTGACCGCCGAGTTGTTCACAAAGTCGCCACGGAATACTCTGATATTCACACCTACTCAGAAGGTGAAGGGTCTGAGCGCTCAATTACCATCGCGCAAATTAGCAGCTAATCTTTTAAGACTTTTTCGTATAATGCGTGAGTTTGTTCGGCCATTTTCTTCCACGAATATTTTTTAATCTGTGTATAGCCATTCGACGAAAGAGTTGTTCGTAATGTTTCGTTTGTGAGTACTTCATTAATACTCCGTGCGATGTCGTCTGTGTCTAACGGGTTAAAGTAGTGAGCTGCGTCACCGTAGATCTCTGGGAGGCAAGTTGCGTTACTGCTAGTGACGGGTGTGCCGTGTGCCATTGCTTCGAGTGCAGGGAGGCCAAACCCTTCCATGAGTGAAGGGAAGACGTATGTTGCTGCGTGGGCGTAGAGCCAATTTAGCTGGTCATCGGGGACAAAGTCGGTGAAGAGGATGTTTGTATAGTTCTTCTTCAAAAAGTACTCTTCGTTTTTGAGTATCCCGGCATTCTTTTTACCGACGAGGACAAGCCCAAGGTCGGGGTGATTTTTAAGAAGTTTTTGATGTGCGTCCCCAAGGCGCTTAATATTTTTGTAATCAGATTGTTGCCCAACATACATAATGTACTTCTTGAATGGAAGTGGATACGCACGACTTGCACCGCTCGTCGTTTCACCTGCTTCGTAGGTGATGGTTACCTTATTTTCGTCGATACTGGTAAACTCAATAAGTTCTTTTTTTGTAAATTCACTGATGGCAATAATGTGGTCACTATCGCGCGCGACTTTTTTAAACACGTATTTACCAACGAGCTGTTTTGCGTGGAAGACTAACCAGTTTTTGTCCGAGTTGTATGTTTTTACGAGAGTCATGTCATGGAATGTCGTAATCTTTTTCCCAGCATAGAGAATGGGCTGCTGTGGCATACAGAAGTGTACGAGGTCAGCTTTAAGACCCTTGAGGAATCGTAAGTACTTTGTTTGCTCGCTGAGAGAATAATTGTCGTAGTCGGCGACGACAACAGCAAAGTTCGCTTTGGTTGGCTTCCAGTAGTCTTTGTCTTTTGAGGGCACGAGTACTGAATATTGATTAGTATGGTCAACCTGCTCGAGGTAATGAAGGAGTCGCTCAACGTATCGTCCACTCGTCGAGTTAACGATACGCGCATCGATAGCGATATGTGCCATTATTTCTCCTTTGTTTTAAAGACAAGACGAGAGTAAAAAGTATAGTTCCAAACTAGCGAACCAACAGTAGCGATTAACTTAGCTATAAATAGGATTACATTATCCGACAAAGAGACGCCTGTTAGGAGGTTAGTTACTATATAAATAAGAATTGGTTGAATAATCCATAGACCAACCATCGTTACGAGTATAAACAGGGTAAACTGCTTTTTAACATTTCCACCTTTTGACTTGAATGTGTAGGATTTGTTTACGAAAAAGCTAACAATAAATGCTATACCCGTTGAAAAGTAGTTTGCAACAACGCTATTAAAACCAAAAGACACAAACAAAAACAAAAGTGCGAAATCAAGTACGGTGTTTGCGGCACCGACAACACCGAATCGTAACTTTTGTGCGTGCTTACTTGCGAGTTTTTTTATTTTGTCCACTGTGATACTCCTGAACAAAGTAGAGCGGTCGTTGCTTTGTTTCGTTAAAAATACGGCCGATGTATTCACCAATAATACCGAGTGAAAGAAGCTGGACACCACCAAGGAACAAAATAACTGCCATCATCGACGGGTATCCACCAAGGTCGGTGCCAAATAAAATTGTTCGGATCACCAGTACAACGAGATAGATAAAGGCGATGAATGAAACGACAAATCCAACGTAGGTTGAAATACGAAGCGGCGCAGTAGTAAAGGACGTAATGCCATCAATCGCAAAGTTTGTAAGCTTTAAATAGTTCCACTTTGTTTCGCCGGCTGCACGGGAGTCACGGTTGTAAAGAATTTCTTTTTTATTAAAACCAATCCAACTAAACATTCCCTTAGTGTAGCGCTGTGATTCACGGAACTGTTTTAGGGCTTCGACAGCACGGCGATCGAGAAGTCGAAAATCACCAGTGTCTTCTTGGATCGGAACATTACTTACCCTTTGGAGAACACGATAAAAGGTCTTTGAAGTAAACTTCTTGAACCACGATTCGCCCTCGCGGCTTTTACGCTTCGCGTACACGTCGTCGTAGCCTTCTTCCCAATACTTAATCATCTGTGGAATAAGCTCTGGTGGATCTTGAAGGTCTGCATCAATCACGACAGTTGCGTCGCCGGTAACATGATCAAATCCAGCGATCATAGCGATCTCTTTACCAAAATTACGAGAAAAACTAACATAGGCAACTCGATTATCTTTGTCGGCGTAGTCCTTGATCATTTCGAGTGTCTTGTCTCGACTGCCATCGTTTACAAATAAGAATTCAAATTCGTAATTCTTTTCTTCATTTGCGAGCGTACCAAGGCGCGCGTATAGTTTGTCGAGCACAGCCTCTTCGTTGTAAGCGGGGATCAGAATACTAATCTTTTTCATTGTCATTAGTATAGCATCAACAGGGGTTGTCTACTACTTTGAAACCGCTTCGATAAGTGAGGTGATGCTTTTTGTGGTGACTGCACCAGCGCCTGCGAGAATCTTTGTTTTGTTGCGAGCTGATTCTTGATCGGAACCGAGGATCGCACCGGCGTGGCCAAGCTGAACGCCCTCTGGGGCGTGATGGCCGGCTATATAGGTGAATATCGGTTTGGTGATTGATGATTTAATATAGTCAGCGGCCTCGATCTCTTCTTTGCCACCGATTTCGCCGATCATAATAATCTTTGATACGTCGGGGTCGTTCTGGAATAGTTCAAGACACTCTTTGTAGCCGATACCATGAATCATGTCACCACCGATACCGATGACGTATTTTTGCCCAACGCCTTTACTAGTGAGACCGGCCATTGCTTCGTAAGTGAGGGTGCCAGAGCGGCTCACAATCGCAACACTCCCGGCGAGCGACATAGAGGCGGGGATGATGCCCAGTTTGTTGACACCGGGTAGAAGAGCGCCGGGTGAGTTTGGGCCGAGAAGTGTGCTTTTTGATCCCTTTAAACTTTTATTTACATCAAGCATGTCGTGGATAGGAATGCCTTCGGTAATACAGACAATAAGAGGTACTTCGGCGGCGATTGCCTCTAAAATAGCGCCCTTAGCGAATCGCGCAGGGACAAAAATGACAGATATATCGACATTCATGTCAGCCTGGATGTCTTTTATGGAATCGTAAACCGGGACACTTTCAACCGATTGACCGGCTTTTCCTGGTGTTGTACCAGCTACAACATTTGTGCCTGCCTGGAGCATTGCTTTTGTCTGAAAGCTCCCGTGGGCACCGGTGATTCCTTGGACGATAATATTCTTGGCATTAAAGAGGTTTTGCATTACACAGTCTCCTTTGCGGCGTCGAGGCAAGATTCAAGGCTTGGCATGATGACGACATTGTTCTCGTTTAGTATCTGCGCTGCTTCGTCGTAGTTGGTACCCGCAAGGCGGATAAATAAGGGTGGTAGGTGTGTGATTTGCTCTTTCGCGGCAACAATAGCCCTTGCAACCTCATCAGCACGAGTAATTCCAGCAAAGATATTAATAATAATTGCTTTAAGATTCGGGTACTCAACAATTCGATTAAAGGCAGCAAGGAGCGTTTGGGTATTTGCGCCACCACCGATATCGAGGAAATTTGCGGGCGAGAGGCCGGCTTCAAATACAGCATCAACTGTTGCCATGGCGAGGCCTGCTCCATTTGCGATTGTCGCAACATTACCATTAGGATTTATAGTGACAAAGTTCGCCTCAACAGGGGTGTCTTCAAACTGCCAGTCGTGACGAAAGGCGGCTGAGTCATCAAGATTCATCTTGCAGTCACCGGCGACGAGCGTGTCGTTACTTGTTACAACAAGAGGGTTTATTTCGATAAGCGTTGCGTCGTTTTTCACCATGCAAGCGTAGAGGTTTTGAATCAAATCTTGTAGTGAGAATGTTTGACCGGGTAGCTCGTAGTAATCGGCGAGTGATTGACCGAGCGCATCAAAATCAGGGGTGTCGCCAAGTGGCCACGATGCAAAATTGTGATTGTCTTCGACTTCAACCCCACCGTTTTTATGTGCAACCAGCGAAATACCGGCCGATGCACGGTCGATAAGAAGACTAAGATAGAGTTCTTTTTTAATTGAAAGTTTTTCTTCGGCGAGGAGGCTACCTGGGGTGAACCCTTTGATGTCGAGCGAGAGAAGCTGTTTGATTGCCTCTGTTAATTCACTTTTTGATTCGACGATTTTAATACCACCAGCTTTACCGCGCCCACCAATGGGGACTTGAGATTTAAGAACTGTCGGGAGGGTGACGTCATCGGACACTGAGCGAATCAGTGTTGAGGTGGGGACAGGAATGCCTGATTGACTAAGGATTGCTTTGGCTTCGTATTCGAGGAGCTTCATCCTATTCATTATAAACCCTCCCGAACACGGCCTCACCCTGATATAATGGCTATACGTATGCAATCTACTTTCTTTAAGAAATACCGTTATTCATTAGTCCTGCTCCGAGAGCTCGTTATTACAGAATTTAAACTACGTTACCAGGGGTCAGTACTGGGGTATTTGTGGTCTGTACTGCGACCTCTTTTTCTTTTCGTTATCCTTTATTTTGTTTTTGTGTATTTCCTTAAGATCGGTGAAGGAGTACCTCACTGGCCTGTTGCGCTTCTCCTTGGTATTGTTCTGTGGAACTTCTTTTCAGAGGTGACGAACAACGGAGTGACCTCTATTGTTCAGCGAGGTGATGTTATTCGAAAGATTAACTTCCCTAAATACGTGATTATTCTTGCCGGCAGCGTTTCGGCACTCATTAACCTAGGGATAAACCTGCTTGTTATTGGTGTTTTTATGATAATAAATGGTGTCGATATCCACTGGACGTCTCTGTGGGCGCCACTGTTTATTCTTGAAATATTTGTGTTTGCACTTGGACTGTCATTCATTCTTAGTGCTGTTTTTGTTCGGCTTCGTGATATTAATTACATTTGGGAGATTATTATGCAGGGCCTCTTTTATGCATCTGCAGTTATCTATCCGATTGCAATGGTGATAGAAAGAAGCCCTCAGCTTGCACAGGCATTGCTACTAAACCCGGTTGCGCAGTCAATCCAAGATGTGCGCCACTTGCTTATTAGTGACGCTAACCCGACGCTATATACGTTGAGTGGAGGTAATCTACTTATTGCCGCGCTACCGGTTGTATTTGTCATCGGTGTATTAATTTTCGGAGCATGGTTCTTCAGGAAACGGTCACCTCATTTTGCGGAGGAGGTGTAATGGATACTCAGACAAACGAAACGGTTATTAGTGTAAAAAAAGTTTCAAAGAACTTCTTGTTACCCCACGAAAAAAACACCTCGATTAAATCAACAGTGGTAAATATATTTAAGAAGAAGAACCGCAGTGTCGAAACACAACATGCACTCAAAAATATTTCTTTTGATATAAAAAAGGGTGAATTCTTTGGAATTCTCGGCCGAAACGGAAGTGGAAAAAGTACGCTGCTTAAGATTCTTGCAGAAATCTATCAACCAACAAACGGCAGCATAGACATAAAAGGGAAGCTCGTTCCTTTTATCGAATTAGGGGTCGGATTTAATCCAGAACTAACGGGTCGTGAAAACGTATACTTAAACGGAGCGCTACTTGGCTTTTCAAAGAAAGAAGTCGACGCACGATACGATGATATCGTGGAGTTTGCCGAACTTGAAGAGTTTATGGATCAGAAGCTTAAAAATTACTCTAGTGGTATGCAGGTACGACTCGCTTTTTCTGTCGCAACGCGCGCAGAAGCCGACATACTCTTAATCGATGAAGTTCTGGCCGTAGGAGACGCTGATTTCCAAAGGAAGTGTTTTGATTATTTTAAGTCACTAAAGAAATCAGGTAAAACAGTTATATTTGTTACCCACGACATGGGTGCGGTCCGAGAATACTGTGACCGAGCAATACTTATTGATAATGGCGTTATTTCTCTTGAAGGCAAGTCAGATCGTGTTGCAGACGAATACCTAAAATTATTTAACGATAGTAAGAGTAAACATCAGCAAGCTAGTGACAATCGATGGGGTGACGGGCGAGTTGTTATCGAAAAATTTAGTCTTACGGCAAAAGAAACAATTAAGCTGGATGTCACTGTTCGTGCAAACGACGAAGACATCGACGACTATGTACTAGGGTATCGATTCTATGACAGTGAAGAACGTTTAGTCATGGGTGGAAACACACTCAACGCAAGCAACTCGAGTAGATTATCACTTGAAGCAGGAAAATCGCAGCGGCTTATTTTTACCATTCCACACATCCTTGGGACGGGTACTTACACACTCGCAACAACTATTCGTAGTGGTCCGAGTGTCTGCGATAACTGGGATGGAATGGCAGACGTAAAGGTCTCGAAGTCAGAAGGATATTACCCAATTATTGCACCGGCTGAAATGGAGATAAAATGACCAGAACAAAGATACCACATATAAAAGTTGATGCCTTTCCTCTTGTTGATGCCCACTTTAGTGGCGTTGGTCACTATACACTTGGTATTGTTAACGCCCTGGATGAACTTGCTGGTGAAGGAAAGCTGACGTACTCACTTATCGTGCCTCGTAAGATGGCTCACAAGATTGCTCCATACGGCTTTATGCACCACAAGAGAATCATCAAAAACCCAGTACCCAACAGGGTTATTAGAGGGTTTATGAAGTATCGAATTCCATTCCCTATGGATCTAGTACTTGGTATCGGTAACTACTACTTCCCTTCATTTCTTGCGTGGCCAACTTGGTTCAGTAAGTCGACGGTTGTTATTCACGACGTAACCTACTTGGCTGTTCCTGAGTGTGTCGAGGAGGGAAATCGAAACTACCTTGAACGAGTTATTCCTTTTTCTCTTCGTAATGCAAAAAATGTCATCGCAGTTTCAGAGTTTAGTAAGTCAGAGATACAAAAATATTATAAAGACATAAAGCACGAGAGGCCTATTGCTGTCGCTCATCCTTCTGTTGATAAAAAGCATTTCTATCGCCGTAGCGCTGACGAAATTTTTAAGGTAAGAATGAAGTACGACATTTATGACAATAATTACATACTTGCTGTTGGCAACGTAGAGCCTCGCAAGAACTACGCCGCGCTTATAGACGCATATACAAATCTTCCTCGTGAAATTACAAATAAGTACCCGTTAGTAATCGTTGGTGCTGGCGGCTGGAATAACGATAACATTCTGAAGAAAATCCAATCCGCCAAAGAGAATGGGTATAAGATTATTAACCCAGGACGCTTCGTGAGAGATGAGGATATGCCCGCGTTATTTAGCGGAGCACATTTCTTTGTATTCGTGCCAATCTATGAAGGCTTTGGCATGTCGCCTATTGAGGCGTACGCTTGTGGAACACCTGTTATCGCAAGTAATGTGGCGTCGGTTCCAGAGGCAGCGGGCAAGGCTGCAATATATGTGGATCCATTTGACACCGCAGACATTACAAAGAAAATGAAAAATTTATTCAGAGATCTTGATAAAGACGACGATACGTATACTCAGGCTATGCGAAATCACCTAAAGACCCTCAATTGGCGTCAGAGTGGCGAGATTACTGCCGCAACAGCGACCGGACATTCAAGGAAAGAGTTCAGGAGATAGGTATGAAGCTAGGAATCGATTTAAGGGCACTACAAACAGGACATAAGTACCGTGGAATCGGTGAAGTTGCAAAACAGCTAACAAATAGGATTGTCGAGATCGCACAAAGAGATAATGTAGAGTTTGTTTTTTATGAATATGAAGACGACGACCCGAAGTTACTTCTTGATCTTCCAAAAGACTTAACATACGAGGTGTATAAGATTGGACCCATGCCAGAGGGTAATGTCGTGACGACTAAGTCCGAAAAGCTAAAGCGTCACCTCGCTCAATTATTTGGAAATCCAATTCCAGGTTCCGATATTGTAGATGTCTATCTTCAATATGACTATGCTTTTGGTGTGCCAAAAAACACTAAGACGATTGTCACTGTTCATGATTTTATACCCTTTGTGTTCTGGAGTAGTTATTTTGAGTCTGCTTGGGTACCGTTCAAAAACAAGGCGCTTCGGACAACACTGCGTACGCTTTTTGCAAACTATCGCTCGAAAAGACTGGCGGCGCGCGGTATGCGAAATGCACGTCGGCTTGTGGCTATTTCGGAAAACACGAAACAAGACATCATTAAATTCTTTGGAATTAAA
>Ga0247804_10001131_pt1 | contig 12446 bp, 10 predicted proteins | sample UWRJL029104C1_FD_181142 | JGI IMG/M metagenome (GOLD analysis project Ga0247804, IMG submission 181142) | Plant litter microbial communities from Arlington Agricultural Research Station in Wisconsin, United States - UWRJ-L029-104C-1 | ecosystem: Environmental > Terrestrial > Plant litter >...
ACCATCAACCAACTCCTTCATGCCTTCCCATCATCCAAGCCACCTCTGGACCACCTCATTTCTCAATGCCAACAACTCATGCCACGCTTCTACTCTCTTTCAAACGACCCGCATGAGTCCTGTGTTCCCGCTCTTGGAGGTTGCACCCGACTTGTCGAGATTGCTGTGACTGTCCATGAGACACCACATTGGGCACACAACAACCAGAGAACTGGTGTTGGAAGTGGTTTCTTTGAACGTCAGGCGAGGCTATATCTCGATGCAGAGAAGAAGGGAGAGAAGGTTGATCTTCGAATTCCTATGTTCAAGGGTTTAATGGCAAATCCTCTAGCTAAGGATTTCGTGTCGGATGGACCCATGCTCTTGATTGGCGCTGGTGTTGGTGTAGCACCTTTCCGAGGATTCGTGCAACGTCGCTTGAAGAACGCAAATTGTGCCAATAAAGTCTGGGTTTTGCAAGGTGTCCGCGATTCCTTGCTCGATGAATTGTATAGTGGAGAATGGGGTGTACATGAGGATGAAGTCAAGAAAGTTGTTCAATCAAGAAAGAGTGATGGCACACAGAAGGGCAAATATGTCCAAGACGAGGTGTTGCATCAAGCGGACCTGGTATGGTTCGTCATCAACAGTTTAGATGGTCGAGTCTTTGTATGTGGCTCAAGCAAGGGAATGGGTGAAGGTGTTGAAGCGGCTCTCGTCAAGGTTGCCATGCAAAAGGGCAATCTTGATCAGAAGGATGCTGAAGAGTTCTGGGAGTTAAAGAGAGCAGCCGGTCAGTATACCGCCGAGACCTGGTGAGCGAGTCGGTTTTAGCAATGTATTATGGGGAGCATATTTGCATGTATATATTGGGTCATAATGGCGTTTTCTCTGCGGCATTTTATTGGCGTTTTAGATGAGGAAAGAACGATATTTCCAATAGGGAATCAAAACAAGCAATTGTAAATAAAGAAGGATACACGATACGATGTCTTGGGATTCTGGTAGATAAATGGTCTCTCGAAAGCTACAAAATTCAACACCTCGAGAGTTAATACGAACATACGCTATGACTATAATTCACTTTCGAATGCTTTCTCTCTGTGTCATCTTCTTCTCAGCGTCATCTTATTCTCAGCCTGTCAAGTGAATTCATTTTATTAATGACACCATATAAAATCCGTTAAACCTAGTTCACAATCTAATAATGCCTACTCATTATGTATTACAACAAAATGGTACTAACTAATATATCCTCCAAGGCCAGTCTAGCAAAGAGTGCCACGCCATATAGGCACACGCTCAAATTTCGATGATCAAGCAATCGCTGTACAATACAATATGTCCAACAGCGAGAACAGTGCTGTTACACCACGATCAACAGCTTATACCAAAAGTAGACTAACCATGATCATGGAAAAGTGCACAGGATGCTACATGTTCAAATGCTCTTGAAGGAACCATAGGTTCGTCTCATGTGCACACTTGCTGGCTCCAAGCGCTAGAACGGCATGGTGTGCATGTATACTGTAGAGTTTAATGCTAGCACTACTAATGCTACATCGTCTCAGATATGATTTTAACAAGGATAAACCAGGGTGATGCAATGAGCACTTGTCAAGTGAACCAACGACTCCTAAGGAAGTACTGAATATGTATCGTTCTATTGGTATGTTCATACAGTATAATGTGCTTACCCACTACTCATTGTGATGCTGTTCTGCTGTATCTCTTTAAACCCGTATATGCACAAGTTTCCATGATCTAGTGCATAGCATTTTCATAAACCCCGTCGTGCATGATGCTAACGCCTTCCAAAACCTTCCACAACCCTTCATATCATCGTCATAGTGCTGTTCCTCTAGTCCAGTTTAGGGTTCAGCCCCTCGCCTTCCTCTACATGAATCTCTGCAACGGCGTCTTCATCATCACGGGCTGGAATGCTATAAAGTTCTTCATTCGCCGCCAAGTGCGGCGGTATATTGGGCAAAGATGCCATATATCGTGATATATTCTCAGTGTACGCACTGTCGTCCATGTCAGGTACTGGTTCGGGCTCCTCAAAGTCGCCCTCAGCTGGCGTAGCATTATTGAAATCATCAAGACGGCCTCGTCGCGAGCTCGAACCTGCAGACGAGTTGTTTTCAACAACAGCACTACCGACATCACTTCTCTCAAAGACATCGTCTATATTGTTGGCGTCGACTTCTGAACCAGCGCCGGACGCGTAAGTTCTCTTGTTGTCCAAGTCTAAGCCACCCCAGTTCCAATTGCCTATTATAGGTGTCTGCTTTTGCTGGTAATCCATATCTACACCTTCATCCTCGATGCTTGCTTGGAGTGGCAATCCCTCACTCATCTCAACATCGCCTGACAACAGAGGCATGTCATCCGAATCTTGGGCTCCATATGTAGGTAGCTCATCGAGATCCTTCGGATTCATTGTCGTCATTTCGCCACTAACCAAACCATGATTTACGTGGGGACGGCGAGTTGCTCCTACTCCTGTCAAGGCGCTCGGCGATCCACGTAGGGAGGAGTTTGTGACGAGGCCCCGGCCTTCCCCCGAGCCGGCTGTATCATCTTCGGAGGGCTCGGAAGTTTCTGAGGGTTCAGTTGATTTATCATAAGCAGTGTGTATTTGCTGGAATCTTGGGCCACCAAGGGGTACGTCAGATCGTCGACGGTAAAAGAGCAAGTAAGCACTAGATGTCACAATTCGTGAAGTGTCTTTCAGCTTGGATACTGACGAATCTGCTAGTCGTTAGCAACTATTAGTGCATTTGGATCTTGTACGTACCATTATATTCGTACCACTCATGGTCATAGAAGTTCTTTGCAAATGCAGTGTAATGTCCACCGCCGAGACCACCCCAGTGGTCATCGACTGCCAACAGATCGTAGACTTCTTGTTTTCCATCTTGAGCTTCGACGACGCGAGTAGATAAATCTAGGCCCTCAATCGGAAAATCGACTAGAACGTCAAGTTTGTCTCGTCGATACTGACTAGAGCTAAAGCGTTTTAAGTGCACTACAAGAATGTCTGGTGTCCTCCATAACTCGAATTTTTTAGCTGCTCGGCGATGCTCCTTACACCTGGGACAATACCATGTATCTTGCTCTGAAAGGATTTCTTCTCTGCCAAATTCGTCCAAGCAGTCATCGAGAGTAATGCCAGTTTTCTTTCGATGGGTGCGAGCTTTGACTTTGGCAATTCGGGCCTCATCATGTAACAAGTCTAGTTGGTGGTATGTTGGCCTACCATACGAATTATCATCTACATCGTTGTTGCCAAACAAGTGTTCATAGGCGTCTGCAACCCAGTCAACCACGATACCTTCGCCAAGGCGTATAAGAGGGCCATTGTCTGCTATCTCCTGTGGATCCTCGATCTTGGGTGTTTGCTGCCGACGCTGCTGTCCCTTTTTTGAGTAAGTCTTGATAAATTTGCCACGTTTCCTGTGACCTACTCTGACAGTGGACCCAACAGAACGAACCGGAAGAACCTGTACTCAATTAGATAAAATATCAGGAAAAGTAGCTTAAAGGTAAGTGCGAGGGATATAGATGCATAAATTCTATGTTAGAACTTACAACCGGAGTGGGGCCAGAGAGTTCATCCTCATCGCTCGACTCATCATTCATGCGAGTTGTATCAGTGGTGCTATTATGTTGGTCTTCATCCTCATCACTTTCCGATTCAGTTCTGTCAGTACTAGGAACTGATTCATCGTCAGGAATATGAGGGGCTCTTGATGCTAATGTAGGATAGGTCTTGTCTTCGTCCACATCAGTCCAACCTGTAGGCACTAAGTTATTGCTACTTTTGAAATATTTGAGCTGGAACATGTTCTGATATTGAGGGTCCAAAAAGGATCCTGGTTCGAGAAATTTTGGCCGACGCTGTTTGGCGAATGAGGACGCAGGACTACGAGAGGTTAATTAGTGAGCTTGAGCCATGGCAATTATAACTCACAGAGAATTATTGCCTGAGTCTGCTGTGACAGCGACTTGACCATCGACGTGATGGCCATTATTTGAATCCTTCATCCTGATGTCCACAAGACCATCTTCTCCATCTACGGAGTTGGCCACTAATTTGCCCTCCCCGGAAGAATCGGAGCCATTGGTTAACACAAGGTCAGGATCAAGAATATCCTCGGCAGTCTCATCGGCATCATCGAAACTATACGTGGTCAATGTTGCAGCTTTCTCAATGACCTTCCGCTTGATTCTATCTTCATCTCTGGCCTACACAATGTTAGCATGACTTTCTGTCAGGGATTGGCTCAGTGGTTACCTCTTCTGGAGTGAGCATGATGAAATGAGGAATAGGTGAAAGATTCCACTCTTTTCTCGTGCCATATCTTGGTGGAGGATCGGTATTGGGATAGCGATAAAATACAGGAACCAATAACTTGTCAGCCAGGGGATCCTCCCAACCTGGTATCTCTTCTTCCTCGGAGTCGTTGTTGAATGCGAATTTTGATTTCTTCTTTTTTACAAGCCTTGCTGGAGCTGGCCAATTTGTGGGTTTCGCTTCAAGTTCATAAACGTAAATGTTGTCTTGCGCACCAATCTCCTCTGAGGCTATTAAATTATCTCCAAACTGTTTGTAAAATTTGAACTTGAACTCCTCCGCAACGAACAATTGCTCGGCTGGAACGCCAACCTTTTGACTGATAAATTCTTTCATCGCTCGAATGCTCCCTTGTTTATTAATATCCACTATGATGTGCATGGGTTTGCTATTCAAGGGTAGGTACGTTATCTGAAAAGTCCAAGCACTTTCGATAGGCAGTTGTAATGTTAAGTTGTTAAATGGGTCAAAGGTGATGCTGACTTTATCGCAAACTGGGCAAACTACAGTTGACTTGTACATCCCCGTAAACAGATCAGCAATCACCGAATCATCTCGTTTCTTGGAGATGTCCCACACTGTTGCAGCCATTTGCCGAATTGCTTCTGGGTCATTGACCATCTCATCTGTAGAATCCGGCTTTTCGATATATGGTTTCTTCTTAACCCGGCTTAGATCCTCTTGAAGTCCGTCAAGAAGAAAACCGAGGAATTCTTGGGAGTCTTGCTGTCCATATCCCGAAAATGAAGGTGCATATCTGCCGATCGTATTTTTGAACTCACGTGGAACGACAGAAGGTGGCACAGTATCTGCGTAAATGGACATCAGTAGCTTGCCATAGGCCCTAGCGACATTTCCATGATTGCCGAGTGGGTTGTCTTCATTAATCTCTTTTAAGCTGGCACCAGTCAAGAAATACTTGGTTAGTTCCTCAACACTACGAACGCATTGTAAAGCGGAGTTCATATAACAAGTGTTTCCCATGTTGCCAAGACCAACGGTTCCAATTATGCGCCCAGATCTCTGTGCTCCTGTTCGACCCCGAGTCATAGGACCGTTGGAAGGTGCTGGACTGTTACGCCCACTGTTCGTCTGGCTGGTAGATAGATTGGAGGCACCGCGTATAACAGCCTTGGAGTTCCTTTTCGGTACATAGTTGGAGACATAGTCACTACCGGCAATATGCTCATCCAAAGCTAGCGATTGGCTTTCTCCAAGGCCAGTCATAGATAAGTCACTATGACCATTATAATTGGAGTTATTTGTTTGATCAACGGCTTCCACAAGCTGTCTACCAGTTCCTTTCTCAAGCGCCAAAAATGTCGACACGTCTAAAAGAAGATCCGTCCACGAGTCTTGCGGCTCGCGAACAACTAGAACAGCGGCTGTAGAAGATGGAGAGTTGGGTCTCGATGGTGGTGGAGTTCCTGCATTCATAGATGTCCCGGCCGGATCTGCAGCAGGCTGCAGTCTTGGTATTCCCCAGACTCGTACCTTCTGCGATATCTCGATTGCTGACACCTTCTTTAACTTCCTCAGGAATTCCTGATAAGCCATCGAGCGGCTTACGACCAGAACAGGTGCAGGGGGATTCTCTGCTTTAAGTTTTTGAGAAAGATTAATGGTAGATCCTTCGGACCATAACCTATGAATGGTAAACACGAGCGGATAATACTCGAATTGTATGTTAGGAACCCCCATTTTATCAAGGGCTGTATTGTGAGCTGTTCGAAGAATGGGGATAGTGCCAGGCACAATACCATACCACTCCAGCACGATATTCCACACATCTTTCGGGAACAGTTCGAACGATTCTTGAGATAGGCCAGGTTTTAGTACCGCGAAGTCCTTGCCATCACAATCCTTGATCACTTGCTCAATGATATCCGAATTATCGATAGGTCCGATTTCTCCTTCAGATTCTACTTTACTCTTCGCTCGAACATCTGACCCTCGCGATAAGACACGATCTAGCCATCGCTTGGATACCACATAAACCTGATCTCCTTCTTCGAGAGGTGTTTCGCTAGCTGCTGCCAATAAGCTCTTCACAGTCGTAATTTGGTAGTCGATAGAGGGCATCTCTGTAAAATAAATCAGTATCGCTAACTATGCACATAAACATTCGTATTCATTATCAACACACCCGTTCTTAGGTTGACCGCTGCAGTCTCTTGAGTTAAGCTGGTAGCATCAGAAGGCTCCTCATTCTGTACATCCTTGAACATTTCTATAGATTGTGCTCTCTTTATACGATTTGGCGATAGTGGTACGTCTGTGTTCTCCTGCTCATCAGAATGAGGTACTGTAACCATATCAACATCCTCCTTCTCGCTGAGTGTCACTTCAGCCTTGTGTTCGTGCTCGCCGTCTAAATCTGATGCCCGACGCTTTAGCGGTGACGAAGACCGCTGTGGAAGATCCGCTGCGCCTCCCATAATAGCACGGTGTGCAAATGGAAGTAATGGAGACTGACCCCTCCTATCTTGGTCGTTCAGTGCAACCGAACTTTTACGTTCAAAACCTGACGGCTCCCCACCCTCGATAGAGAGGCCTGCGTATGCTGCGCTTGGAGAGCTGGCTGCCGAGGAAGTATTATTCTCAGCCGCACAGAGCGATGATGTGTTCTGTGGATTGGGAGGGAGGTGGTGGGGTGTCTGTTCGGTGGGGAGGTCGAAACGCGGCAAATCGCTGGATGACTGAGAGTTGCCGCCCTCAACCGAAGCCAGTGGGATGTCGTGACTGTCGTTGGAGTTGCCTGATATATACTGGGGAGAAAGCTTTCTTTTCTTTGTGGAAGACGTCGTGAATGTGAGCTGCCTGTGCAGCTCGAGGTGGGCCGTGGGGACAATGTGAGGTACTGCAACGCAGCAAGACAGACCTGAGAACAATCGTTTTTAGCGTGAAATGGCAAGGCTGCAAGGGGTGGCAGTCTGCTGATAAATTTATTCACGAGTGCGGAGGTGATCAAAGCATTGAGATTGGTGAATGTTTTGGTCGTTTGATTTGAATGCTGCAAAGAATATTGCAGGTTTTCCGAGTCCTAAGGTGTAGATGGGTGACGAGTGAGGTGCACTAAAATTAAGTAAGCAGTGCCGTGCAAACTGGTGACAAGCGAGGCTAGGTATTCATTTACCTTTGAGATGAACTTTCACCGCGCAACTTATCATTGTCATAGAAATATTGGACTCATAAAGGGTTGAAATCTATTTAATTATGGGTAGCATACTACTATGTTGATTTCTGTCCGTGGACCTAGGACTTTAGATTCAGGGTATATTCACGTTGTGAGATTCTACAACAGAGGCTCTTCACGCGTAGTGTCTTCACATCAACGTCTCTTTTCATAATATTATCATTTCATATTTTGTATACTCCATCTCACTTATTCTTTTCTAGGACAGGCTTGATACTCGGGTCTCAATTCATTGAACCTGGGAGGCAATACCGGCACAAAAACTCTGCTTCTTGAATACTTTGAGCATAAGCTACTACTTATTTATTGGCATACATTGTTTCTATCAACATTGTGCGGGATGATGAGGCTATTTTGCTGAAGTAGGTCGCAATATAAATTGATTGCGCTTGTTCTATTCTTTTCAATTCCAGAGCTGTTGATGGAGAGTATTGAATTTACATTTATAAGAAGAGTTGCAAAAGAGCTAAGAGCTATGGACAAGCCCACCAAGTTGACTACTGTGACAATAGAGTCCGCCTCCTATGTCGTTATTCTATTACTAAACAGCTACTTGTCGCCAATGAGGGTCCGGTTATAACCAACACAAGATACGGTACATCAAAGTCCTCATGTTCAAAGACTTGTCTTTGCTGATCTTTATTGGCTCTTGTCGTGGCTGACGCACACCGCCACAACCTAAGTATATTCGGAAATAAATCTAATAAAGACCAATACTTAGTGATAACTCCCTCGGTGAGCCCGCGAAGTCACCTTGAACGGTAGGGAACCCAGCCAGTTGTTCATCAAGTAAAATGCAAGTCAGCAAGTAGTACGCGGTCTACTGCACGACAATGTACTACACTGAGGTGCGTTCTACACCTAGAGAAGCTGAGACTAGTTTGACCCTGTGAGTCAGGACGGGAAATACTTTGTTAGTGCATACAAAACATTCTGTGATCCGCTGCCTAACGTTTACACTATATAATAGGGAGCCATACCTCTAATGTATTTGCTTCGTATTCATTCAAGTTGATCATTCACTTGCTTCTCCCACGAATTGATTTGTCCTAATCCAAAAATCATTTTCAAAGGTCTCTCGTTGCCTGTTTATTTGTTGCATCGAGCTTAGTTCCTACCTATTCATCTCTTCTAGTAGCTGCTGCTACCTACTCATGACTCCACACTAGTCTTTTTTACACCATCTCTTTCTTCATCACCATCCTCACTAGATAAGGTCTCGACTTTCTCCACCACCATGAACCAGACTTGTATCCACCACCATCAGCGACCAAACATCATGGATTCAAGCACTGCTTTCCCAGACCAGTTTAGAGCCAATCCACAGCTAATGTTTATCGATGCGTTTGTCCCAGGCTTCTCTGTTTTCTCAACGGCCTTGAACAAGTACACAGGAGTCGATCTCCAGCTGTATATCCCAGCGATAATGATCCTCGGCCTTCTCCTTTTTGCATGGGGCTATATTAGGGATTCGCTATGGGAATTCATGTCGGGATATCTCATGTCTACTGCCGATATCCGGATAGATGATGAGATGTACAACATGTTGATGTGCTGGATTGCAAAACAGCAATTCGCCAAGAGATCACGACACTTTGTAGCCAATACCAACCTCAATTCAAGGATGTGGTGGTTGTTTCAGAATGAGGATGAAGATGATGCAGATGAAGGTAGTGATACGGATAGCATGCGGGCAAGAATGAAGGGAAAGTCTGAGAAGAAGGTTCAATTTACCCCATCCTTTGGAACTCATTATTTTTGGTACCAAGGTCGGCCGATGATATTCCGAAGAGTCGAAGATACCCGACAGACTGGTTATGGACCTGTTAGCGAGCGCGAAAATATCTCGATATCAAGCTTTGGCCGCAATACCGACCTCCTCAAAAAACTACTCGATGAATGTCGACTGTCCTTCTCAAAGAGTGAAGACAACCGTACGATCATCTATCGTGGAGGTGTCAAGAGTGGAAGTACTGAGCCGGAGTGGACTCGTTGCGTTTCTCGTGTGTCAAGACCATTTTCTACTGTTGTTCTTGATGAAAATGTGAAAGAAAATCTAGTCAAGGACATGGACGACTATCTTTCTCCTAAATCTCGAAGATGGTAGTAAGTGAAACCAATGTGATTTTGTATCTAATCCCAAGGAATCAAGCCTTGGATTCTCCAAAAAGTATATCTGTAAAAAGTTTTCAGACATGTTTTCGGAGCATCTCGTTACTTCAAATAGGTCGTTTGTTTCTAGAAGAGAACTTTACAGCAGTAATACTAACCTCGAGTTTCTTACAACAGTTCGAATCGCGGAATTCCATATCGCAGAGGCTACTTGCTCCATGGACCACCAGGAACCGGAAAGTCGAGGTATGATTTCGTAATCTCCTTGAATAAGTGATAGATTTGGGAAAGCATCCACTAACGTAATTCTACAGTTTGAGTTTCGCAATAGCCGGGTATTTCCACCTCAAGATCTACATCGTATCGTTGAACTCCATGGCAATGAACGAGGAAACCCTGGGCACTCTTTTTGCAGCACTTCCCAAACAATGTGTTGTTCTACTGGAGGACATAGATACCGCGGGTCTAACACACACACGTGATGCCACACGCGCACCGGCTCCTGATGGAACAACAACGCCAACAATTCCACAGAATATCGGGAACGGAACCACAGTGGCTACTCCTTCCGGCCGTATATCATTGTCTGCCCTTCTGAACATCATTGACGGCGTTGCAGCCACGGAAGGTCGCATTCTAATCATGACTACCAATCATCTAGACAAGTTAGACGATGCACTAATCCGACCTGGACGTGTGGACATGACAGTAAGATTTGACCTCGCAAATGCTCAGATGATTGCTTCCATTTTCCGCAGTATTTTCGCTACACTCGAGGCTGATGATCTGCAACCAATATCAACCATTTCAAAAGATTACCAGAAACTTACTTCCGACACCACAAAGGAAGAGATTGCAACAAGAATCCTAAGTGAGAAAAAGCTTAAGGCTGAACTAGAAGAGCAACGACTTACAGAAGAAGCGCGTATACAGGCTATGGGCGAGAAAATTGCTACCTTAATTCCTAGCATGACCTTTAGCCCGGCGGAGATTCAGGGTTACTTCTTGAAGTGGAAAAGACAACCTGAGTTGGCGATTGAGAATGCACTTAATTGGGTTGAAAAGACAAATACGGAAAACAAAAAGAGAGAGAACCTGGAAATAATTGAAAAAGAGAAGACAGAGAGGGAGGAGAGAGAGGGATTGGAGAAGAAAGAGCAGGAAAAAAATAAGAAAGAGAAAGAGGAGAAGGTGCAAGCCGAGCAAGGGAAAGAGGATAAGAACGAGAAAATAGACGCTGGTACAGAGGTCTCGATGTGATACAATTTACGAAACGACTTGCCTTTCAACGATTTATGAACAAGATACCCATACATCTTTTCTTCATCACTATAGTTCAGCTAAAGCTCATGTTAGAGAAAATACAATTGTTTAATCACCACAGTGTTCGTCAGAGATAGCTTTAGTCACTTCTTCGTGAACGACTGCTTTAGCTTTTTTGGTTTATCATTTTCTATATATTATTTGTGCAAATAGTACCCTCTAACAAAAGAACTGCTCTATGCAGAAAATATTACTGGAAATTACACAGAAGTTATACTTCAAAAGGTGAGCAGTACAGCTCTTTCTCTGCGTTTCTCTCCCACCAGAAACAGAAAGCTAATGTCAAAATTGCAGAAGTCTATATACTTAGACTCATACACTCACATTGCCAGTAGTGCGCGTGACATCATCTACTCCCGTTTACACCGCTTGATCGTTACACGCCTCTTCGTATATAGCACGTGGCTAGCTCAAGCATCATATCATATCACGAGTCTGGTCTCCTGGCTTGTTGCGTATCGCGATCTTATCCGTAGTTCAACACGCCTGTTAAATGAGCAGGCTAAATGCCACTTCCACTCGGGTCATTCCTGACAGCGGTTTTGTAACCTACTTCACGTGGATATTGAACAAATATAATATCATGCTGTGCAGGAACAGAAGACTTTGGTCTTTAGGAGATGGTGGGTGACGAAAGAACAGAAGGAATCAAAGGGAATTAGTCACGTGAATGGGGATTATGTCTGATCGGGGAACGTTTGTGTCATGAGAAAATTATAATACCAGGACATTATTGTTATTCATCAATTTAAAGAGTGATTCGTATGGACATTTGATACGACAACAGGTACTTGTGATACAGCCTCGTCTCAAGCATCAAATCATTTCGCACAATCTTTACTGGCAAAGGAGAAAGTGAAAGAGGCTGTTGCCCTCAGTATACATAGGGCAGGAATCTTTGAAGGACCTGATGTGAAACACTCGCATGTAGTTTATACAAATCACTGTTTGACACGAATCAGGGAGCTTGGGATATTTGAAGACTCGCTTACGGAAAGGGGTAAAAGTGGAGACAACTTTGTACATTCACGACTCACATGTCGAATTAGTAAGAAAGATTGAAATGAATCACACTTAAAGATGCCGTAAGGTTTGCTTATATTATCGCGAAGTTTTGTGAGTTCAACAAGGCTTATGTTGATTACGAAAGACTCAAACCGTAAGTATTGCTCAAATCATTAATTTCGTCGCCCCAGAATCTAGATTCGAAGAATTGAGTGACAGCCACTCGAAGGAAGAGTTGTAGTATATTACTAAGAATTCTATTTAACTAATTAACCTCCTTGGCTTTATCTTTCTCTCAAAAGTGGTGTGGTAAACCTTGACTGATGAAAAGTAATACTCAAACAAGGGATATAATCTGCCACACCATGGGGCAAAGTAGTGTATACAGTTTGAAAGACTCGATTCCTATTATGAAAAGCAATCCATAGATCGTTAAAATAATCGACTTGGTCCCTGATCTCAAATTATATC
>Ga0247804_10001132_pt1 | contig 12440 bp, 11 predicted proteins | sample UWRJL029104C1_FD_181142 | JGI IMG/M metagenome (GOLD analysis project Ga0247804, IMG submission 181142) | Plant litter microbial communities from Arlington Agricultural Research Station in Wisconsin, United States - UWRJ-L029-104C-1 | ecosystem: Environmental > Terrestrial > Plant litter >...
TATTCCTTATTAACTACCCAAGCTTTCTTTGGCAACTCCCGCCTGAATGGATATTTTCGCCCTGCATTCTTTGTATTATAACCAACCAAAACCTGCAACGTTATGAGATCTCTCTTCCTGGCCTGCCTGTGTGCTGCCAGCCTGTGCACCAGTGCGCAAAGTAAAAAATTCACCTTTAAATTGGGAACGGAATATGAGTTGCCGCGTAAATCGGACGACCTCTCCTTCTTCGGTAATGACAAGGACGGCATCGTAAACCTTACGATGAAGAAAAAAGAACTGACCATCATGCGTTTCGACCCAAAGACTTTGGTACAAACAGAAGACAAAGTGATACAACTGGAAGAAGCGACAAAAAATTTCAACAGCGAAGTGGTGGTTGACTTTGGTACCAACTGCTACTGGTTGCACAGCGACTGGGATAAATCCGAAGAGCGCGAAACACTTTACTACGACCAGGTTGACGTTAAATCGGGTAAAATGCTGGTAACAAATAAAAAGATTCATGAAACATCGAGGCTGGCGGGCGATATGATGCAACGCGGTTTTTATAGCTATAAAGTGGACAATAAATACCAGTTTAATTTCGATGCGGACAAGAAACATTTACTGGTAACCTACCGGCTGTTCCCGGAAGAGAAAAGGGACAAAAAGAACTACGATAAACTGGGCTTCCAGGTATACGACGATCAAATGAAAAAATTGTGGGGCGGCGAATTTACCATGCCTTATACGGAAGCGGTAATGGACAATTCCGACTTTTCGATCGACAGTGAAGGCAATGCTTACCTGCTGGCGAAAGTATACAACTCGGATGCCCGCAAAGAAAAAGACAAAGAAACCGGCGGACCAGGCTATCACTACGAAGTGATGAAATTCAGCAAAGGCAACAAAAACCCTACAGTAGCTAATATTTCTTTGGATGATTATTTTATCAAGTCAACCGTACTGATCGAGAGTTCAAACCACGACATGCTGATCGCGAGCACTTACAGCAAAAGAAGCAACAAAAATGGTACGGATGGCGTGTTCCTGGCCATGATGGACGCCAGCACCGGCAAAGTAAAAAAATACAAAAACGGTTATTATGAATTTCCACTGGCAGAACTGGAAAAATTTGAATCGGCCCGCAGCAAAAGAAGGATGGAAAGAAAGGACGATTACGAAGCGCCCAATATGACGCCCAGGAATGTGCTGATCCAACCCGATGGAAGCGTTTTCATCACCCTGGAAGAATATTATGTAGTAAGCACTACGCATACCACCAGTAACGGCAGTTCCTATACCACTTATACTTATTACTACGAAGACATCATCGGTTGCAGGATAAATGCAAAAGGCGAATTTGAATGGATGCGTAAAATTCCTAAAAAACAAAGAGGGTCGAATGGCCGTGGCGGTATGAGTTTTAAACTCATCAGTGATGCGTCAGGTTATTACATGCTGTACCTCGACAACCTGAAGAATATGGAACTGGCGGAAGACGAAGTGCCGAAATACCACATGGATGGTTATGGCGGGCAGGTAGTGGTTACGCGCATCAGCCCGAAGGGTGAAGTAAGTAAAGAGGTGGTTTTTGATACGCGGGAAGAAGACCTGCGGATTTTTCCTTCCAGCTTCAGCAGGATCAGCGGCACGCATTTTATCGGCAGGGCAAGCGTTAAGCGCGGTGGTTACCGGCCGCTGTTGATCACGGTTAATTGATAAGCCAACAATATTTATTATAATAGCTTAAGCTTAGGTAAAGTATTCTTTTAAGATGCTGGGCCTAAGCTTTTTTATTTCACGCAAAGGATAAGAAAAAGCGCTGCCTGGTAAGAACAATCATAGCCAATCGTTAAATCATTCTAAAATCATAGTTCAGGCATAGGAAAAAATCAAAAGCTGGAATTTTGAAGCTTACAAATCAAATAATGGGGAGGAAATTCCGCAGCTGTCACATTAACCGGGTGACCTGGAGATATGCGCTGGTTAACTAAATAACATTTTAAACCGGGATTACGGGACCGTAATGCAGTTTCTTCTTGTCTTTTTTACTTTTGCCGGGAAACAGGATGTCGTGCGCGGTTTCATAACCTTCATCGGCCACCTGCATCAGCCTGTCTTCAAAATCTTTACTGGTCTTTTCGCTTTTCCTGAACATTTTTAAGATAAATCCTGCTGCGGTAATGATCGCAGCACCCAAGGCTACTTTAAAGATCATTTTCATACGTATAATTTTTTATGCTTGTAATTCAAAAACTAAGCCACGGTTATTGTTTGTCATACAACTTTGTGGTAAGCTTTCGGTAAGGATGCCTTAAAGAATGGGATTCCATAAATGATACGTCATTTGGAAATTTGTTGATTTAAAGATTGAGAAATCCAAAACGCCTTTCTAAAATTGCAATATTTGTAATTACCAAAATCCCAAATCGTCAAATCTCCAAATCACTTACTGCTTTCTACCGTGGCCCGTTTGTTCTGTTCGGCAATGATCTCCGCGAGTTTGGGACCGGCGTATTGCTCAAGCGTGGAAACCGGTATGTCCAGTGCAGCGGGATTGGTCAATAATTGCCACCATGGCTTCGGTGCATCAAATGCATACGTGCCGAAAACCACTACGGGCGTGCCTTTTGCGCGTAGATCATCGGTTCCCTTTAACACCCATTGGTCGGCCCAGTCGTACAGGAAGCGGGCATCCTTTTCCTGCAACCGCAGGCAACTGTGCGAAGCGGGGTAACCGGGCAGTTCATACTGGTGAAAGCCTATCCCCTCTTTGTTCTCAATGTTGAAATTCCATTTCAGCTCCCACTCATCATTGAAAGTACTCGTGGTTTGCTCGGCCTTCCAGTTGGTGTAGTACAGGCCTTCCGGCGTCGGATCTTTTTTGCGGCCCATGTTGGTCGGGCCGGTATAAGCAAGTTCGCCGTATTCGTAAGCGGCAAAACTCTGGCTTGGGTAGGAAAAGAATATTATTTTCTTAACATCTTTAAGGAAGGGCGCAGACACGGGAAAAGGCAGGTAAAATTCCCGGTCGCCGCTCATATCATCGGGTACCAGGATGGAATCCATCTTTAAAAGATTTGCTTTATCGGTGCGGTTCACGAATGTTACGATGTCGAGCTGGCGTTGGTCGCCGGTACTGTCGTTCTTTTTTACCCAGGCTTTTGCTTTTTCAACATGGTATTTTACAACAGAAGGTTTTTTTCGTTCTTTCTTCTTGATCACCACCGGGCCGGGCGTATCATTATCAACCGTGCCGGCATTGTTACAACTGCTTAACAAAAATGCACCGATACAAAAAGAGAAAATAAGGGGTATGAATTTCATGTGATTTTTCCTGCTGTAATGTAAAATCCATGCCAACAGGAAAAAAACTTATATATTATACTCTTTCAAAAGAAAAAAGTGCGCGGTGAGGTTGTTCATTCTTTGTGATGATGTCGCGGATGATCTCTGCAGCAATGAGGCTGAAAGTGATGCCGTTGCCACCAAAACCAAGCGCAAACAGGCTGTTGGGCTTTTTTGCATAAGGGCCGATAAAAGGCAGGCCATCTTTGGTAGAACCAAAAGTGCCCGTCCATTTGAATTCCGCTTCAAATGGAATACCGGGAAAGAGCTTATGGAAATCGCGGGCGAGTTCCGCTGATTTCTTTTCTATGAGTTTATCGCGCCGAACCGGGTTTCGGAACTTTTCGTCCCTGCCGCCCACGATGATCCTTTTGTCTTTGGTGGTGCGCATATACAAATAAGGATCGGCGGTGTTCCAGATGAGCAGGTCGTCTTTCCAAAGCGGCGTACTTTCCGTTAACTGCTCACTTACGATGGCATAAGTGTGTTGCAGGTCAACGATCTTTTTATCTATGTACTGTACCGATTCATAACCATTGGCATATACGAGTTTGCCGGCGATGATGGAATTGCCCCTGGCGGTCTTCATCACTACCCTGCCGGTTTCGTGTTTGATGGTTTCGAGTTGCGTTCGATCGTAAACCAGCATACCCTTTTTTATGCAGTACTGCAGGATGGCATGCGTGAGCGCATAGGCATCGGTTTGACCGGCAGTCGCGGAAAGTATGGCCGCCGGTGCATCAAACCCGTAGTTTGCCTTGATGTCTTTTCGTTCCAGGTATGCTACTTCAAAACCATTGGCTTTGCGGATCGCATATTCTTCTTTCAAAAATTTTCGATCGCTTTTGGCAGCGGCATAATACAGGCTGTTCTTTTCTTCAAAGGCGATGGAGCCGGTTGCTTTTTCAATGGCGGCTATTTTACCGATGGCCGCTTCGCATAATTTATAAGCGGTCACGGCATTTTGTTCGCCGATCATGCCCGACAATTCGCTGAGCGACACATCTATTTCATATTGCAGCAGCGAAGTACTGGCGCAGGTACTGCCGAGGCCGATGCTCCTGCGATCTACCAACAAACAATCCACGCCCGCATTTACAAGGTAATAAGCGGTGAGCGCGCCGGAAATACCACCGCCCATGATCACCACATCCGCCTTTGCATCTGCTTCGAGGGAAGGATATTGATAAGGCAGCCCGTTTTTAATGAGGCCAAAAGGATAACCGGAGATAAGCTTCATTGAATTATGAGTTATGAATTATGAATTATGAATGTATTGCAGGTATCCAGCATCCAGTATCAAGTACCTGGTCTCAAACTACCAGCAGCCCTACCTTATACAACGTATTTACCGGTTTGTTGTCCCAGAAGAGTTCGAAATTGTCGAGACCCGCCGCTTCATAGTCGGCCTTGATGTCCTGGAGCGTATAGGGCTTGCCGTTAGACTGGCCGATCTTCCCGAGTATGGCAGCCAGCCACTCCCCTTGCTCCTTGTCTACCCTGATGGTCAATGTTTCGCGGCGGTTACCGAATTGCAGTTCGGTCACTTCCCATTGATTGCCTTTCTTGGATTTGGTAAAACTTTCTACCTGTGCCAAATGCCCCAGCCATGCGATCTTTGCCGTAGGTTTTTGGGCAATGTATTCTTCCGTTACAATGGCATTGCTGATGAAGTCGGGCGCCACGGTGGTTTTCGGCACTTTAAAATCGAACCATTTCTGCAAAGGATAATCAAAGCAGGCGCCATGCATATAATTCAGCAGCGACTTTTTCAAGCCAAAACTATAAGCGTCGTGGTCGGTGCCGGTAGGATCTTCGTGCACGATGTCGTTGTTGGCGAAACTACCTTCGCCGGATATTCTTTTTACCTTGTATAATTCCGGGTTAAGACCAACAGGGCTATGGGCCGTCATGGCAAACTGGTGCCAGAAGGCCGATTGCAATACCCCGGCTTCAAATAATTGCCGCACCATTTCCAGCGAGTCGATCGTTTCCTGTGCAGTTTGCGTTGGGAAACCATACATAAGATAAGCATGCACCATGATGCCCGCTTCGGAGAAATGTTTATTTACCCTGGCCACCTGCGCCACGGTAATGCCTTTTTGTATCAACGCGAGCAAACGGTCCGACGCAACTTCCAGTCCGCCCGAAACGCCCACGCAGCCGGATGATTTCAGTAGCAGGCAAAGATCGCGCGTAAAGCTTTTTTCAAAGCGGATGTTCGTCCACCAGCTTACCACGAGTTTGCGCTGAAGGATCTCCAGTGCCAAAGCGCGCATCAAAGCGGGCGGTGCGGCCTCATCTACAAAATGAAAACCTGTTTGACCGGTCTGGGCAATCAATTCCTCCATCCTGTCGCACAGCAGCGAAGCAGTGATGGGTTCGTACAACCTGATATAATCAAGCGAAATATCGCAGAAAGTGCACTTGCCCCAGTAGCAACCGTGCGCCATGGTCAGTTTATTCCAGCGGCCATCGCTCCACAGGCTGTGCATGGGATTGATGATCTCAATGGCGGAAATATAATCGTCGAGCAAAAAATCGCTGTAGTCGGGCGTGCCCACCTGGCCCTGTTTGTAATCCGTGCAGGCCTTGTTGTTGATGTAGCGCAATTCGCCATCGATGAGGGTAAAGGTCCGTTTCAGATCTTGGATACCCAATTCACCGTCCAGGTGTTTATATAAATTTTCAATCGGCGCTTCGCCGTCATCGAGCGTAATGAAATCGAAGAATTCGAATACCCTTTTTTCGCTAAGCGAGCGCAGTTCTGTGTTTGGAAAGCCGCCCCCCATCACGGTCTTCACCGAAGGGTAATTGCTTTTTATCCATTGGGCACAGCGGAACGCCGAATAAAGATTACCCGGAAAAGGCACGGAAATCGCAACGAGTAACGGTTCCACTGCTTCCATGCGCTGTTTCAATAAAGCAATAAGCAGGTTATCTATATACGTGTAAGGCTGTTGCAAAGCGGTGTACAGTTCATCAAAGCTATTGGCGGAGCGGCCAAGTCTTTCAGCATAGCGGCTAAATCCGAAATGCTCGTCCACGCATTCCATGATGAGGTCAGAAATGTCTTCGAGGTACATAGTGGCGAGGTGCTTGGCCTTGTCCTGTGTGCCCATGGTTCCGAAAGCCCATTTCAGGTCGTCGAGTTGCGCGAAGCGACTGGCTTCCGGTAAAAAATCGCGCTTACTGATGAGGTGCGCCAGCGTTGGGTTTTTGCCCTGCAGGAAAAGGATAATGGCATCGATGGTATCGATGTATGCTTCGCGGAGGTGAAGGATCCGCTGCGCGTTTGTGGACCATTGCCCGCCGCTGTTATCTATTTGAGTAAACAATTCCTGCAATCCTTTACGCGAAAACAAGGCAAGGGTGACCTCAATGCCCAGGTCCGACTGGAACGACGGGATCCCTTTCGTATTTAAAAATCCTTTCAAATACGCGGTGGCCGGGTACGGCGTATTCAACTGCGTAAAAGGAGGCGTGATTAAATAAATGCTGGAACTCAAGTAGCGCGCTTTAGAGTGCAAAAATATCCCTTATTGTGTTAACGGCATTAAAACCGCGTTAACAAAAGCTTCGTAAGTAGGGTAACTCAAATTTTAACCAACTTAAAAAAGAATTATGAAAAAGAATCTTTTGTCGCTTTTTATGGTGACTGCAGCATCAGCAAGCATGCTGGTTGCCTGTAACAGCGGTACAACCGAAGAAAACAAAGAAGTTAAAGACACAACGACCGTTGTGGCCGATCAACCGAAGATGATGGAAGAAGAAGGTGTAATGGTAGGTGGCGCCAAAATGGTAAAGTCAAAGAACATTGTTGAAAATGCAGCAGGTTCTGCAGATCATACAACTTTGGTAGCGGCCGTTAAAGCAGCCGATCTTGCCGGTACATTAAGCGGCGCAGGCCCGTTCACCGTTTTTGCTCCGACCAATGCAGCATTCGACAAATTACCAAAAGGTACGGTTGAAGGATTGCTGAAGCCGGAAATGAAGGCTGACCTTGCCAAAGTATTGACCTACCATGTGGTACCGGGCGCTATGATGGCGGCTGACCTGAAAGATGGCCAGAAGCTGAAAACCGTACAGGGCGAAGAACTGACCATCGGTTATAAAGACAGCAAATGGACGGTTAAAGATGCTAAAGGCAACACGGCCAACATTACCATCGCCGACGTAGTATCCAGCAATGGCGTTACTTACGTGATCGACGCGGTGCTGATGCCTAAATAAGGGTTTTGTAAATCGACAATATAAAGTAAGCGGGTAGCAGGGAACTGTTGCCCGTTTCTTTTTTTAAATACATTTTTTTTACATTGTTATATAATTTGTAGTAACCGCTTAAACTTTCATTTTAAGTGTTTATCTTGATCCATGAAACTAGCTGAAAATGAAATTGTATATAAAGAACATGGCTTGCGAAAGCTGTAAGTTCGTAGTGAAAACAGAATTGGAAAAACTGGGGCTGCATCCAAAACATGTTGACCTCGGAGAGGCGGAAGTAAAAGAAAAACTAACTGCCGAACAAAAGAAAAAATTCGACACCGCCATCCGCAAAGTTGGGTTACAGGTAACCGATCACAAGGAAGGGTTACTGCTTGAAAAGATCAAGAAAGTGATCTTTGAATACGTAAATACCCGGGGCGAAAAATCAAATGTGAATTTCTCCGACCTGCTGAGCAGTGAACTGAACTATAGCTACTCTTACCTGGCGAGTTATTTTTCGGATATGCACGCGAGCACCATCGAGCAATACATCATCGCACTGAAGATCGAAAAAGTAAAGGAAATGATCCTGTTCGACGACCTGACGCTTACAGAGATCGCGCACCAGATGAATTACAGCAGCGTGGCGCATTTATCAACCCAATTCAAAAAGGTAACCGGCCTCACGCCTACCCACTTCAAAAAATTAAGGGCCAGGAGAAGGATCGTACTGCAGGACCTTTAAAAGAGGCTGCAGCTTTGCTTACTGAACAGGATAAAGGGAAATATTGTAATTGAGCCCGTTGTTCTTTCCAATGATCACCAATGACTTTTCGGGATTAAGGATGAAAGCATCCTGTTTTGCTTCAAACATGGAAGGCAGCGCTTTGTTGTTGATAACATTGTTGAGGATGTAAACGGCTACAATGTTGTCGCTGGTGATGATGTGTACTTCCGCGTTGAACTGGTGACGGCTTTTGTCGGTAAGGTAATCGACCAGGGCGTTGAAAGCTGCTACCCGGTTAGGTTCCCGAAGTTTCCAATGCTCAATAAAATTGTTAATCGCCTGTAAAGATTCCATCTTCATCCGTCCTCAAATTGGTGCATGCAAATTTGAAAGGATTTTTTGACTCTATCGTTATGCAATTCAACCTTTTATTTATATAATTTATAATTCTGTATAGAAAATATACACCCGTGCCTGTTTCGGAAATGAGGGAAATTGTATGGATGTTCGGACTAAACTGAAAATTTTTCATAAACCTGGGCGAAATCACTTCCTACGGTTTCCATACTGTATCGCTTTGTAGTGGCCGCAATGTGTTCAGCATTGTATGCAAAACGGTTGCCCATAAATTCCAGCAACTTTTCACAAAGTGCTGCAGGAACTTCTCCTTTGCAAAAGAGGGCATTCGTTCCTTCTGTCAGCAACTCATGAAATACAGGCAGTTCGCTCACGATCCCCGGGATGCCGCAGGCGTTGGCTTCTATGAGTACGCAACCAAAGGATTCGAACCGGGAATAAAGGATCAAGGCATCCGATTGTTGCATGGCTTTGGCGAGTTCAGTTTGAGGCACTTCACCTTTTAAGTACACCTGCTTTTCCAGTCCCAATTCACTTACCAGGCGCCGGTATTTTTCCTGAACAGGTCCGTAAAGCGACAGGGTAAAATGAAGCGTTTCCTTTTTAAGTAACTGCAGGGCTTTTAAAATATCATCCACGTTCTTCTGGTCGTTCATATTGGACGCATGGATGAACCTGACCGTATGCGTTTCCGTTTTTGCTGTGGGGAAAAACAATTTATGATCCACTACATTGGGAATGATCACCGTTTGTTTCATCGAAAATAGCTGCGCCACGCAATCCCTTAAGGAAGCAGATACAAAACTCGCCGCAGCAGCCTCTTCAAAAATTGATTTCCACCATTTTTTATAGAGCCAGCTGTAGTCGTTTACGTTCGGTTTTGCATAGTCGTAAAATCCTGCCCAATGTTCGGTTACGATGTACGGAACAGCAAAACGTTTTTGATACCAGCGCGCCATCAGCCCGGCTTTCAGTGCTACATGCACATGCACGAGCGCGGGTTTGCCGGAAACGCTGCTGTATTCAAGCAATGCGGCTTTATAAACCCGCTTGTACTTACTGTCCGAAATAACCCGGTCGATCAGCGGCAGGCCCGTCTTCAACGGTTTGTAATAAATGATCCGTTCGGTGAGATTGCCGTTTTTTGTTACCACTTCTTTTATATTCTTTGTAACGATACCGGCTTCATCTTTCACCACATGGAATACTTCAATTTCGTTGTACAAGGCGGCGGCACGGGCATGGCGCTGGATAAAGTCGCCATTGAAAGGCGACAGCACCGTAGGATACCAACTTGCCAGCCAACATATTTTCATGATGCAGTTCCTTGTTTTTTTACTCCTGTAATATTAAACCCGAAATCATTAACCGTGGTAATTTTTATGTTGCCAAATCCATGTTTTGCAAACCACCCGCCTGCTTCCTCGTGCGTATGCTCCCAGCGAAATTCGGGACTGAACCAGTCCAGTATGTCCACCATCATTTCGCGGCTGTTCTGTTTGTTGCCTTTTATTCTTTTGATGATGAAACTGGCGGGTAATATGGTAAAGCGGTAGAGATTGTATTGAAAGCCGAGTGGTAGTTTCGAAGTGATCTTTCTTATTTTGTTGAACAGGTTATGGATAAGATCCTTGCTGGGATGGTAAAGCCAGGTGCTAAGTAACCCACCGGATTTTACAAGCGGGGCGATGCGCGAAAAAGAATATTCGGTGTTGTGGGTGTGAATGAGTACGCCGCTGCAATGCACGATGTCGAAACTTTGTAGCGCAAATGGTGGGAACTGTACATCCGCCTGCACAAAATGCGCATTGGGATTGGTATTGCGTTCCTGCGCCTGTTGAACGCTGTTGCTGAAGTCAAAAGCAATAACAGTGGCACCGGTACCAGCGATCATCGTATCCAGTTTACCATTACCGCAACCCGCATCCAGTATCAATTTACCGGGAAGGGCCAGGCGGGTCGCCCCTGTTTCGGTTAAAAAACGCTCGAGCATCTGCGCATCATCCGCTAAAAAGGTTTTGTCCTGGTCATAATCATATACCTTCCATTCCTTTGAAAAACTTTCGCGGGTACGCTTATTTTTTTTGATCACTTTTTTTATAAGGACTTCATTTTCTTTCAGCAGTTTTTCCTTTCTTACTGCAAAACCGGGTAAATATTGTTCTAAAAAACCGGCATGATCCAGGAACGATTCGATGTTCAGCCGGGGAATGGCGCCTACAACGGGATACACCCAATCATTTTCGCCGAACAGGATGCCTTCTTCCACTTGGTTGTACGGCTGGTCCTGTCGCGTGATCACGGATTGCTTTATCACCGTTAAGGTTAACGGCGAACCGGTAACGGGACACCTGAGCAACGGCAATAAAAGATCCTGCATCAACCAAAAGTTTAAATTATTTAGCAAGTATCATCATCGAATAACCACCCCAGAGTTTTACGCTCCATTCCGGTGCAATGCGGTAACTGGAATTGCGCAGCCCTTTTTTAATGTTGGCCTTCATGCCTTTTACTTTATCAAGGTCGATGCGCGGTTTGGTATAATGCCAGTCCACGACCCGGTAACCACAATCTTCCAGCATCCACAGCACGGCATCTTTGGTAAAGTAATGAATATGTCCTACGGATTGGCGCTGTTGAAGGTTTACGTGCGGCTTAAAAATAGTGCGACAGGAAAGATCGAGCGGGATGTGAAATACAAAGTTGTTGCTTTTACTGCGCAACCGGTTTAAAAAACCATAATAATCGGCCACATGTTCCACCACGTCGATCACGAGCAATACATCGGTGACACCATCGAAGCCGGTAATAAAATCAGCTTCCTTAAAGGTTAACTGCGGGTTGGCGATCTTTTGGGCCAACGCAATGGCCTGCGGTGAAATATCGTACCCTTTATAATTTTTACCTGGAAAGATTTCCTGCAAGGATGATAATATTTTACCGGAACCACAACCCACTTCTGTCATTTCATTAAAATCAATCCTGTTTTTCTTCAACAAGGCGGCGATCATCCCGGCTTTCCAGGGCGCGTCTGCTGCCGACCAGTCCGGGTTTTTAGCGGCATACGCCCCATCCCTGTATATTTTTTCAAAGTCCATGTTCATGATTTAAAATACCGCGCCACTAAATTATAATCTTCGCGCTTTATTAAAAAAGAATCGGCCAGTTTAAGCCGGTATGCTTTTTTAAACTGCCATAAAATGTACCATTCATAAGCGATGTAACCGGCACTGCTTACTGCCGCAGCACCCGCGATCCCGGCAACGGGGATCAGCAATACATCGCCAATCAAAATGATGACCAAGGCCAGCAAAGACCCGGCAATATTGTGCTTCACCTTGTCCGTTCCGGCGTAAAAAGCAGTATAGGGATACAGCGTAGCGATGGCGATGATGCCCGGCATCAACCATAAAAAAGGAATGTACATACCGCTGAAGCTATCGCCAAAAAGAAAAGGGAAAAGCCATTTGCCGGTGAGGGCCAATACCGCACAAGCCATCAACACAATGATGAAAATAATGCGGGATAATTGCTGGATGCGTTCCTTCATCAGGTCCTGGTTACCGGCGGCAGTATAGGAAAAAACGGTAGCTGCAAGGATCGACGGGATGATGAAAAATATTTGTACCAGTTTGGATACCTGTATATAATTCCCAAGCGCTGCATCATCTTTAATAAAATAATTCACGAACCAATAATCAACGCGGTAAACGAGGAAAAAGATAAGGTTGGAAACGAATACCAATAAACTATAACGCATTATTGTTTTAAAAGAGGGCGTTATAATATTATGGGAAGATTCGTTTTTAAAACTTAA
>Ga0247804_10001134_pt1 | contig 12435 bp, 7 predicted proteins | sample UWRJL029104C1_FD_181142 | JGI IMG/M metagenome (GOLD analysis project Ga0247804, IMG submission 181142) | Plant litter microbial communities from Arlington Agricultural Research Station in Wisconsin, United States - UWRJ-L029-104C-1 | ecosystem: Environmental > Terrestrial > Plant litter >...
TGGTGAACATTCCTGTGGGGGCTGGCGTTGTGAGACCGGGATAACGGCTTGGTTCATAATTTCGTGTACTATTGTACGGGATTCCAGCTGGGCCGACCGTTGAACTCATGGCGTGAATGCCAGCCCCGGAAGTCATATATGAGGGAGCTTGAGAATGCGGTTGCTGATAGCCGTTGTGCGGTTGTGGTTGTGTGTACGTGGGATGCGTTGGTGTGGAAGCATAGCTGGGCTGGTAGGAGCCTTGAGAGTACTGGCCGGCTGCTGGTGGTTGCGCATGTCCTTGTGGTGGTTGTGAGTACGGTGTAACAGACGGAGGACTTTGATGTTGTTGGTATGGACTGTATGCATTCTGAGCCGAACCATATTGAGAGCCCTGCTGAGAGTAAGGAGAACCTTGTGAGCCATAGTCCCGGGGAGGTGGACCATCCCTATAGCTGGAAGTAGGAGTTGTAATTGGCGCATAGGAAGTCTGATTATTAGAGTTAATCATAAGATGCTTGAATACCTTGGGATCGGAACTTACTATGGGCGTACTTGTTTCTGCATATGAGATTGGACTGATGTTGGAACCTGGATGGCCTGAAGTGTTCGGACTGTGTTTGACGAGATTGAGTTCTCGCCCACCATCAGGGGCCCACAAGTCAACATTCAACACGAACATTCCATGGTCGATTTCATTGCAGTCAACCTCCTTCCCTGTTCGCACGTCGGTAATAATCAGACGAACGCAGGGTGGAGGAGTGATGGGACGTCGATCTTTGTCTCCAAAACCACACATTCTAGCACGTTTCGGTTGCTGAACTACACGAAGTTCATACCTTCGACCACCATCCACCTGTGTCTGATTTTTTGGCTTTTCGGCCGGTGGCTGCGCACCTGGCTTTAATGGTGCAAACTCCATTGCAATGTGACGTTGGGTCGCCCTGGAAATGCCCGAACTGTGACACAATAGGATCGGCTCCCCTCGTGAATTGCGTTTAAGGGCAAAGGTTCCAAAAGATCGAGGGGTGCTAGAAGTATCAATAAGTCTTAAGATCCAGACCGAGGTCGAACTTGGGATTATAAGATGAATCAGCCTTCTCCTGTCGATTTGTTAGGAATTTCGACAAAGTGAATATAATTTCGCTTTGGGGGGAAGAAGAGAGTCTGGCGACAGCAATTTCTAGAGGGTAAGGGTTTGTAAAGGCGTCTATGATACAGCGAAGCAGAGTATATAGTCCTGGGGAGATCTCCAATTAATGGCCAGACGACTTTGGTAAAGGTTCACTTCAGGTCGAATCCAGATAGGTCTGCTTTAGAGTGGTAGCTGGAGGTAGCTCGGAGGAGAAGCTCTATTGGATCCGCAACGTATTTAGGGGATGAGAACGATCGCCACGGGTTTAGGTCACTCGACTCGAGGGTGAGAGAATAGCAATGTATTAATTGACAGGTCGCTCTCAAGAAGATGTTCAGCCAAGGTCACACAAAGCTATCCTTTCCAGTTGTAGCTCGTTAGCTAGTGACCGACCACTAGGCCACGACCAGGAAAGTCGCTGGGACGATGCGTTCCGGGGCTTTGTTAGGTTGGAGACGGCGATCTGCCGTAGGGGATCTAGGGGAGAACTACCGCCGTTGGCACGCTGTCGCAACCAGTAGGCCCAAATATAGAATCACAAAACGTCCGACGGGAAATGCTTGTACTCTCGCGCTCTAGTTCCCACAAGCTATGGCAGCGCGACGTGTCGAATATCCCGAGTCCTGGGGTTTGAGAAAGGGGCGACGGCGACAGCTCGCCCGTCAAGGTGACCGGTCGCGAAGATGCAGGTTACGTTGCCTTGCACTGAATGTTTGCTCCGTCGGTACCAAAGGAGAGTCGGGAGGTATTGAGAGGGGATTTTGTGTTTGACCGGGGGGGCCTTCGATTTTATCCCTCACCGGGTGTGGCTACGACTGTGCAGGGTGCGTCAGGTCAATTTAATTCATCGGTGTATGTGTTTGTGTGTGTGTGAGTTGACTTGTACCAAGAACCAAAACCATGAGAGTGGAGCAGCGTGAGGCAACAAACGTATTGTCTGATGGTGAATGGTGATGGTGGGCGATGGTGGGGTGAATATCTGAGCTGAGTGGGATTCTCTTCCGTTGGGCTTGGACGTGGGTTCTGAGAGCATCAACAGAGGTTTTCAGTATACAGTATCCAGTATCCAGCTCCAGTATCCAGCTCCAGTATCCAGCTCCAGCATGCGTGCACGCGTGTGCGTAGTGTTAGGGGCGCACAAGATATACCGCGGGGGGAGGGGGAATATCTCTCTTCAACAACAAACAACACCTCTGCACAACCGTTAGATCTCACGGAGCGCGAAATCCCTCCCTGGTAGCGGCGGGCGGCAGGGAGCAGGACGATTAGCCCAGGATTTGGATATTGCCGGTGCAGGTGCACAACACCAGAACTGCGCCGAGATGCACAGCGATGCACAGCAATGCACGCAAGCGTAGGAATGGCGTACGTTGTGTCGAAAGCTGTCAGAGCTGTCAGAGCTGTCAAACCGATCAGGGCGTCCCGGGAAGGTGTTGCAACACAGCAAAGTATGTTACCGTCTGTTACAGGACAGCACGTCCACAGTACAGTACAGTACAACGTACAACGTACAACGTACTAGCAAGAAAGAGATGCGAGCAACAGGAGTGGGGTGAATAAAGAAGCTAGCTGGCTAGGTATCACCGAGCTGGTCAAATAGTTGGGAAGAACGGAGGCAGCCAGCTCCCAATATCTATGACTACGGTATGTCAAATGTCTATTCCAATGTCAATACCAATGCCAGTGTCTAACTTATAGGGAAAGGAACCGTGAAGGCATTGGAAGGAATACTGGGATGCAGACATTATACATTCAGGATACCAGACGGGCTTCTTCTCCTGAGGTTGTTACGGATCCACCAAGTAGACGAGTACCACCGTCATTCAAAACTTAAGCACGCTCGGATGGCGCTTTCAATTTTTACATTCCCGCCAGAGTGGTTCATCACATCACTCGAACCACCCCCGGAACCCAGGGTTGACAGCCGTACAGGGTACGGGGCGTTCATTCACTGCGCGATCGAGGCGTAGCTACCTGTGTGTGTTCTGACTATACAAGTGTCTGGACTGGCTGCGTCCTGTTTCCCGCCCATATCCCCAAGGTTTAATGCCTTTAGATGGACAGGTACCGATACATTATGCATTACCCTCGCTTCAATGGCTAAAGCGTTGTCAACGGTCATGGAAACCTTATATCGAGGTGAGCGTTGGTGCTTCTTGCCGACATTCAGCCGGGGAAACCAAGGTCAACTTGGGGTATATCGATTCTGATTTGAGGTTTTCTACCTTTACCGTAGATATTTTACATATCTATGATGGATATTGGCTCTTGGCACGCGCGCGGATTGTCCTGTCGCCCGACACAATCACGACGGGTTTGTGGCCGCACTCGCATTCCACTTTCTGCAACAAGGTTGTTTTTCGTTTATCTAACAGATGGGATACCTATCCTGTAGCTTGTATACGAGTCTACAGGGCTACGACACTATCGTACCGGTACATCACAAAGTGTCTGCGCACTCGGCGCCGCCGTGAGAAATGCTCAATGATGGTATTCGGCAAGGGTGAATGCAGCGAGGCTTCACGCTCGCATGCAGTTCCTTACCCCAATAGGTTACCATTTGGTCCAATATGTAAGATCGCGGAACGAGCCCCTGGCATACACTTTAATGTATCCTCATCCATATAATTGTGATAACTTAAGTACCTTAGGATTGACGGCCTGCTGGTTTTAGTCAGTCGCACGCGGTAGGCGCTATGCGATCTAGGTGCGGCCCGGGTTGGGTGACATCGGTCCTCTTTCTCAAAACCAACCACTCGAACAAGCGCGACAAACGCTGTACACTGTCTGTCTCCCTATCCTTGCTCCTGCTGTTGCGCTGGGGAAGAGCCTCCGCAAGCTGAGTACCTTCATGCCTTCATGATGGATGAGTTTCAGAAGCCCCCAATCCTGACAGGCTAAATGATGGGCGATTGATGAGTTCATTCTCGACATGCTTCTGGCAATTTTGTCTGCTCCAGAACAGCGTTACAATTAGTACCCTGGTTAAGGGTACAGCTCCCAAGCTTTTCCGATGCCATGAAAAGCACGTCCAGTGCATTACCATTATCTCCGATACTTTGGGTTCATGCCACTCCTTGCACATCAAGACACCCCAACGGGTGCAATATCTGCAGGACCGTAGCGTATTGGACGGGAGCGGGGACAGTTGGGGCGAGCTAAATCGCAAGTAATGTATTCGGTGCTTGTTACCTACCTTCGACTAGTTACTGTTGCGTTGGTACCGTTTCCCTCCAAGCGCTCGGATAACAAACTGGATCTTCCGCTTCACCACAACACCTTCCTTCTTGCCTCTGGCGTGAGCTACGGGTAGAGCTATAGCAAAGTAACAAAAGTTCCACTATTGACCTAGCTTCTCAATTCGTTCGGTCTGTCGCTCAGTGCCATTGCCGTCTCAGCGATCTGAGCTGTGGCCGTCACGTTTTAGCGCTTGAGTATATCTGAAGAGTTCTAGCTTTCTTTTGGGCCTGATTGACCTCCAAACATCTTCTGTCAATCGATTAAGATGAGTGTACAGAGTGCAGTACAACATCTGTGACTGCGTGGCTGTGCGTTTTCAGCTCCAACGATATTTGAGCCGCAGACCCTTGAAAAGTACGCACACGAAGTTCTTGTCCCTTTTCACCATATTACATACCATGTGCATCTGCAAAGGCTACGCGAGAAGCAACTTATTATTAGTGGGACCTCCAATTATGAATCCTGCTGACGGTACGCCGACCCGGTAGTCTGGAACTTCCAGGCTACTTTTCAGCTGGAAACTCTTCTTTTCTAAATTCATCAAGCCGAGTTGAATTGTTTACCTAAGCCGTTCCTTGAGAGTTCTATGCGTACTCGGTGGTAGGGTTACCAGGTCACATTCGTATTCGGTGCCTCACCAAGCACGAAGCTTTACGCTCTTGTAGATCAACTTAAAGCAGTGTTTTCGAAGCGTTTGCCGCTAGTAGCGAGATTTACGATACTACTCGGTCTTCCTTCACTCTTTTCGCCCTATGATGGACAACAAATCGGTACAGGATCAGTCATAGTTTTCTGGATCGAAGTCGATTGATTCTGGCAAAATTCATCATTCTGCTACTAGTTAGCTTCTAGGGAACCAACAAAGCAGACTAACACCTTAAGCTGCTAAAATATACTAACTTTTGTGCTTAGTGTTTTCAGCTTAAGAAACCCCAGTTACTAGACCTGCTAGGTTGTGGCGTGTATGCATATATTATGATTTGGGATGTTCCCTATCGGTCTCTAGCATGACCTCCCCAAGTGGTGCGAGCGGAGTCATTGGTGATTACATTTGCAATTATCTTAGAGGTACTTGATATCTGGCCCAGAAGCTTCCATTCCCACTATACGTAACATCTCCTCGCCCAAACAAAATCGGTCCTCGAAGAACCGTTTCATGTAGAAAGGGTACTCATCCGATCACTTTCATTGCACTGAGCTGCTACATTAGTGCTAGTGCAATGACGATCCGGCTTTCGTAGCCATTGAGAATAGACAGGAACGATGAAATGGCCAATTTCATGAGCCGACTCAGTTTTAGACATCCATGTGTGTGTAGGAGCATACCTAATCAAGCTCCAACAATAATATCACCATCAAATCTTTGATTGGTGTCTTCATCATTTACAACGGACTGTGCCGTTTCCTATAACGGCAGATTATCCAAATTGCCGTACGCTCCATGACAGACTATCAAGCCAGTGTATGCTCAGTACGCAGAAAAGATTGTCCTGCTTGAGCAGCAAAGCAATGTTTACCTTTGGTGGAGCATTTCTCTGCTCTGCCAATATCATCACCGATTTCATTTCGCATTTTGGCGTCTTATGTAATCAACAGAAGCATTGATTCCCAGGGAAAAGGCTGCCGTAGACTAAATTCGAAGTCGTGGAAGCATCGGATAGCACTATTTTCAAATAGCAGCATGTCAAAGTCTCTCTCTGACTACCCTTCCCTAGTAGGGAAGTATTGAGGGAAAGCCTTCTGGGAAGTCTCTTGGCAAAGCATCTCAATTGCACACACAATCCTGTATCCAACAAATGCAACAACATTGTACCCAATGAAATCAAAAAGGAGTAGGTCATCGGCAAGCTAAGTTCAAAAAAGCGTCAAATTAAACGCCGCCGCGGTACATATCGCGGAAGAAGTGTGATGGGTCCTTAGATGACTCCATTCAGGATGCTTACCGAATGCATGCGACTGTGAACCATGAAGCTTTCGCCCACAAGTCTCTTGTACTTACAACTCATATCAACGACTTAGGTGTCTGCTTGATCACTATACACGACTCAATATACGCGACTCAACGGGAACTGGGCATGCTCCAGTGACTGGACTAGCATGTAGATAATATCTTCGAGTCAATTAGGAACCAACGAGGGTAAGGTGGAATTAAATAACGAGTTTGGTAGCAAATACCTGAAGCTACCCTCACAATTCTCTCAAGGGGATCTCATCACATATCACATTCGCCTGCATCGCCTCCACGGCGAGTTTCAACTCGTAAGGGCCACAGGATCCAACCTGCAGCCCTATTTATATTTACAAATTCTTTGAGTCTACTGAAACGGCCAACGATTTCAGTACTTTAGGTTATACATTCATTCCCATAATTCTGCCTTGCCAGACTGGATTAGACCAAAGTGGCCACATTGTTGACCACGAGGGGGCGGAGGAAAACTCAACCCAGCAGCCAATATCGTCGGCCTACTGCAGATCCGCTAACAGACCACGGTCACTGCCTACCCAAAACCACGAATATCATAAAGTAGGAAAAACTTCTCGCTACCTATACATTTCATGATGGACTTCTCTATAGCATCGCGAAAGGTAGAGCCCATCCAGGAACGATCCAAGGTTGAAGGTGAAACCTCAACGGCAACGAACACAGTAACATCATCTTCTACAGACGTCTACAACTACTGCGGTTCCCTTTCATCCTTACCATTTGAAGGTTGCCAGACCTATGATACAGAGACTCCCCCCGACCTTACTTTAGCAGAACATTACCACCTATCGGACTATTCTGCAGCATACTATCCACCGATCTATTCCCCGTATTACGGTCACTACCTCGAAAACTACATCTTCTACCAGCCGCTGATCCCTCTAGAAAGTCTTCCGCTTCCAATCAACCATCCATCTCCCGCCCTCTTTACACCACCACCCACACCACATACTGGCGACCAAGATATGCAATGTTGTCCTACAACACATACACATATACCTATCTATCCACGCAGTCCCGTAGCAGAAGTTCACACAGTAGCAGCAACAGCAGCAACGATTATATTAGGGGAAGCAGTACAGGGTCAAAATCCCATCATAACGGAGACAGAGAAGGTGAGCAGAGATACGAGCAACCGCGGGTGGAAAGACCGATTCGTCAAAGGATACGGAGAGCCTGTCACCGGTGCAGCACCATTGTAAGTAGTCTTCTGCACCTTTGTTCCTTGCCCTCGAACAGCCGAGAAGATGCATCTTTTGAACGTGTAGAGTCGATATGACTCTTTACTCAAGAATGTAGGCAATAAGAATGGTAGACGCTAATATTCCACCAGTTCGTCAGTACAAGAATATGTACCATATGCGGACACGAGATTTGTTCCCACTGTCCACGTTATGAACCTGCCAGCCACAGAACCTAGCCAGCCTAGACCTTCCCCTACCTGTTATATTCCCCAATCCTCCACCCATTGCCAGCCTCTCAACGCCCATTTCCCTACCATGACGACGGGTATCACTAGCCAAAAAACAAAGCCCCAAACCCGGCGCCGAGTCAGAGCACGAGTCCGCCGTATATGTCATCGATGCGAAACGCTGTTCAGTGGGAAAGTGTGTCTGGTATGTCAACATCAGATTTGTCAGCAGTGTGGGGAGTTCGAGCTGGGTAAACGGGGCCCGGTGAGGTGGATTGGGAGGGGGGAGAAGTAGGCTGGGAGACGCAATGTGACTGCATTGTTGTGCCTTGAGATTGGGAACAGGAGATGGTGCTATGGTATAATACTGGACTCGCTTAGTTCAGGGGAGTAAGGGTATGGCTGGGCTCGTGTTTGTGGTTTTACTGGTTCGGGGTCGTTTCTTTTGGTTTATGCACGTTATCAGATTTGGAAAGTAGGTTGATCAACATAGCACTATCACACAATTTATTCAGCATTCGGTCGTCAGTATTCACAGCATGAAAACGAGTTTCTTGTGTCTCATCCAACTATCTTCAAGCGTGAGAAGATTGGAAGTAAAGAGGAGTATACTTTCAGCAGATTTTATTATAGTTTAATATCAGGTTTCTTGCTTGAAGGGCTCATCGGCCCCTTGGGGATAACGTAACGCCATAACACCCTTTTCAATAAGATTTTCGAAATTCAGAAAAGACCTCCCTTAAGCAAGTCCCAAAGCAGCTAAAGAAGCGTAACGCCGGATATCATGCCTCAACCATACGCAACCCCTTCCCCCGCCCTTCATCTCTCGTCATTCCTTCCTAGCCCCAGCAAGCAAGCAAGCAAACCCACGGGCTGCTCACTTCTTCTTCTTCCCGAACAAACCATCCAGGTAGTCCTTCCCCTTCTCTGCCAAGCCGCGGTGGTCTTCCTTGCGCTTGTCCGTCAAGCTTACGTCCGCATCGTCGCTCACGGCGCTCTCCCATTTCTGATCGGCCTTCGCGCCCGCGAGCTCGTCGGCCGAGGGGCGGAAGACATTGGCTGCGCCGCCACGACCGACATGGACCTCGTTATTTGATGGACGACGAGGGGTTCTGTATTTTACTGGTCAGCTGGCCGTTCTTCTATTCTCTCCATTTACAAGGTTGTTGTCATGTCCGCGCCCCCTCTTCTTCTAGTATGCCAAAAAAAGGCCCCGCATCTCCCAGAAAATAGTAATGGCAAAGGAAAGGAGAATAGCGCAAAATAACACGAAAAAAGAACATGAAAACGTCAAGGGAGATAGATAGACATACGCAACAACATCCTGTGCCCGTCTTGCAGCATCGGGGTCATTGTTCTTCGCCATATTGCCCGATCCGCCCCGACCGGTGGTGTAGACGTCGCTTTTCAGCGTTGGCGTATCCAGGCTTGGGGGCTCGATGTCAGAGGGGGCGCTGCCGATGTTGCCAGCTCCGCCACGGCCGTGGGAAAGGGCGCGTACTTCGGCGGAGGAGCGCGGAGGCTGCTCGGTAAGGTTTTTGGGAATGGCTGCCATTTTGCAAAGAGGTGATGTGATGGCTGAAGCTTTGGTAGGCAATACAAAGCAATGTGGGTGTGGGTGTGGAGTGGAGATATCGTGAGATTTATGACGATGATCCAAGGGGAGGTGAATGAAAGGGAGCGGGCGCGGTTTTTAAACGCTAGAGGTGGAATTTGGGAACTCGCGACTGCAGAGAGACACGGAACAGACCAGAGGACGAATTGGAGGGGAGTTTTGTTGGGGGAATGAAAGCAGTTCAAAGTGAGAAATGCCAAACAAAGAACAAGAGTAAGAGAGAGAGAGCGAGAGCGAGAGCGAGGTTATGTCAAGCCCGGGAGCGTCACCCCTCTAAATATCATGGGCAAACTCACAGCCTTGCGTTGGGTCAGTCACGCAGGAGAGAAAATGCAAAATTGCAGTGAAAATGACAACTTACTTTGAAGAGAGAGAAGCAGCCAATCACGAAGCGAGCGTATACACCTGAGATGAGCGAAGGTTTGCGTCGACTGACGGACTTCCAACCGGCTGTTCCCCAAGTGGAGCGACGATCCAGTTACATCTTGCCATTACTCAATACCAAGGCGCGATGCACAAGCAAGGCGTTGGATGAAGGATGAGCAGCGACGAGCGAGTAACACTCGGCGACGGAAGAGATCCAGGTGAAAAGGCGGTGGTGGTGGTACATGGTATTACATTGTATTACAGTATATGCTGACCAGGTGAGCTTTGCACGGTGAATGCGGAGAATGTCTGTGGCTAAACATGGCTTTATGTAATGGAAATCCTGTTCGGGGTGCCAAGCCTATATGGCGACATAGATTCGGACGATGGTTGTATTGTCGTGTTTTATATGGTATTGTATAGTGATGCTGACTGGAGAGTGAGTATCTTGCTCGTCTCCGCATGCTGCTGGCTGCCGGTGATGAGGACGCAGGCAGACGCAGCGCGACCGTGGAGGAAATGGTCGTTCAAGGACGTCGGAGCATGTTATGTGAGGCTCTGCTGAAGTGCAGCAAGACTGGGGGAGGCTGGAAGCCAATCTCCTATCACAATTAACTGGTACCTGGGGATGCCATCTGTACAGGAGAGGAGATATCATGCACGTCCGACACACATTATTCTGGGGGGAAGCGAGATCTTGGCATCAACATCGGTAAAGGAACAACAATACCAACGCCCTCCTTTCCACAGTTCATCATATAAGGTGGCCATAGCTAACGATGCAGACGGACAAATTTCAAAAAGAAAGATTCAATATTCTTGCCAACGGTTCTATAATATCTAAGTGGGTCCAATTGTAATCCCACTTCACACCCAGACCATTAACTCCTCCCTCTAAGTCTATTATTAATAGATGCTCAAAACTCCATAAATTTATGAATTAATGCTCCTCCTATACTCCTTCTATGCTCCTCTATTGAGTATTATTTGCGATCAAACATCTATCGAAAACCGAATCTCATGATATGGTAACATTATGCCTATTTCCTGAACGATAATGAGTCCATGAACTCTGGATGCGTACAATTTGACCCCAAGTGAAGCCGCTCTTACATGTGCTAGCATCCTGTTAGCGTGATGCTTCAGAAATAAATGAGCATTGCGCATTACTTACTCATCAGTGTAGTCCATGTAGTTTCCCAAAGGATCTAATCCTTCGAATCCTTTGCCGGTACAGCTGTCTCTCCCAGTCGGGCATCCCCAAGCAGGGCCGGCCTCGGCGGGCGTGTCGGCAACCATATCACCTTCTCCCTCACATCCATCCTGGAATGTGTGAAAGAGACCGAGCCAATGTCCAACTTCATGCACCACCACCCATCCACTATGGTAGATGGGCGAGGAGACACCTGCGATCGCTGAAGATATTACTCGGGCGCCATCACGGTAGAAGTCGTCGCTATGAGGCTCGACCTCGCTGGGAAACGTGGCTATTCCGATCCAGTCGTCAACTCCTGCCGACGCTACGATGTATAGGTTCAAGTCGGCGTAGCTACCATTCCGGAGGGCTTGTTTCATGGGGAGCTCCGTGCCCTCTTCTGTGTTTGCCCATTTGGCGTCGATGGTCCAATCTGTGCTAGTATGAGTGAAGGAGACATCGTAATGGTTGTAAACATTATTCTATCATTCTCGTTAGTGAAAGGACCAAGTACGATTGTAGGAAGACTAAGCGTCTCTACTTACCAACGCATCAACTTGTTGCTTAGCGGCTTCTGCCTTTTAGGATATCAGTATCTGGATCTAAGTTACAGATGAGCTAGGGGACTTACGCTGATATAACCTTCATCCTCGGTTTCGCCAGTGGCCACCACGTGAACATGGACTTGGATTGCTGGGACGGTTGTACGGGGAGCTAACCCAAGTGGTTTGGATATATTCTCGGTATGGAAGAAGCTCATAGAGGTATTCAATTGCTTCTCTGTAGGTTTTGAGACACCGCATTGTTCCGCCCGGGCACCACTTGCCGCAATTGTAAGGGCTGACAGAAAAGGGGACCTGAGCTGCATTTTGTGGGAAGGGGGATGAAAACAGTTATTAGAGTTTTAGTATTAAGTGAATGAATCTCGACCTAACAATGGAGAAGAGATTAAGTTGTTGATGGGTGATAAATGAATGAGCGGATGATGAATGTGAAAGTTGAGGGGAATAGATGATGCTTTATATACATTGCGATATCAAGCAGTTGAAGAACTCACGATCATATATTATGTCAGGAACCAGGTAGTTCAACTCGACAAAACAATATAACCCCCATTTTCACGTTAATCCTGCAACGGTACCTTGACACTATCTTTGATCAGTACCTTGACCGTTGGCAGATTCATCCAAAGCTTAAACCCTGGAGGCTCATTTATTTCAATATGGCAACACGGATAGCCAAACAGAGAAAAGCTGGCGGCTACATCATCAATGCAATGACTCTCTGCAGCTTTGCTTATTATTTTTGTCAAGTATCCAACGTGACTGTCAAATCAATTTCACGTTATTGGTTGCTAATTGGGAGTACGTACATTCATCAAGGCCCCCCCCCCAGGCATCTCACCCCTACCCTTCGCCTCCACCAACATCCGCCCCCAACATCTCACCGGCAATTTTTCTTATACCATCTTTATTTCCATCTCTATCATTTCCCACTGGTACAGCAGGTG
>Ga0247804_10001136_pt1 | contig 12433 bp, 12 predicted proteins | sample UWRJL029104C1_FD_181142 | JGI IMG/M metagenome (GOLD analysis project Ga0247804, IMG submission 181142) | Plant litter microbial communities from Arlington Agricultural Research Station in Wisconsin, United States - UWRJ-L029-104C-1 | ecosystem: Environmental > Terrestrial > Plant litter >...
TCAATATGAAATCAATGTTTTCGGGCCTGTCAAAGTAATCCGAGCCGTTCTCCCTCAACTTCGAGAGCAAGGATCTGGCACCATTGTCAACATGTCATCTGTGGGAGGCCTTCGCTCTGGGCCCGCTGCAGGAATGTACTGCTCTACCAAGTGGGCACTCGAAGGCATTACCGAATCTCTGGCAGATGAGATAGCACCCTTCGGTTTGCGAGCTCTCAGTAAGTGATTGCAACGCCATTTTCTCTTCCCGATCAAAGGCTTACTCTATGTTCCCACCAGTTGTCGAGCCGGGCTATTTCCGCACCAACTTCTTGGATGGGATGGGATCTGGGCAAAAACTAACCACCCCGATGCCAGCTTACGAGGGGACTACTGCCCACGAATATATCAAGAACCTCGAGAAATACAACCATAATCAGCCGGGAAATCCAGTAGAAGGCGCTGCTAGAATATGGGAAGTCGTCGGTGGAGAAGGTCTAGCAAAGAATAAGAAGATGCTCCTCAGACTGCCGCTTGGCAGCGACACCGGAGCTGCGTTGCGGAGTAAAGCTCAGCAGCTTACTGATATTGCTGATCATTATGAGGAGATTTGGAAGAGCACCGATTTTTAAGTAACCTTTGGATGTCTTAGTAGCGATTTTTTGGGCGTTGGCTTTGTTTAGAGTTTGCTATGATTATCCTTACTCTTGGTTCCAAATTTGTAGAGGGCACTCGACTATGGAAATATAAATTAGTATTTATTAAGAGGATACTTTCTATGCCTTGACTGTGTAGATCTTGTGAATGGTGCTTCCCTTTTGTTGTCAGCCTTTTGTTTTGTGTTTTTCTAGTAAGTAGTACAGTGTAATTTTAATGCAGCCAAGTAAAAAGCAGAATATCTTCCCCTGGATCTTAGTGTAAATGTTGCGAACGCTCTTACAAAATTTCCTACCCTAGAAGTATATGTTTCTTAAATCGGTTGAACCTCAGTGCTTGGCTGCCTCACTTAGACACAGTAAGTGAGGATGGACGCTCAGTGCAACAGTAAAGTGACAGGCAGTCAAAGCTTAACTATAGAATACTTAGTTACCACACAATCACACGTGTGTAAGTCAAGCGAAGGTACGCAAACTCGGGTCTGCCGTTTCCGGAGCTTTATTCTCAGAATGGCTAGTTCACGTTTGTGCATTTTTGTGCATTTTGGGGGATGTCTTAGGAGAAACTTGAGGGGCTTCGCCCATTCGGATCGAATGAACTGAGCGGATCAACTAGCAGGTTATGAGCAAATATAGAAAGTGGGGTAGCATGCGTAATTGTGCTAGTATTGTACAATTAGTCAAAGATAATTATAGCTGGAGGGGTGTGGAGTCTGGTATGCCCACTGCTGATTGCCCCAAGAGAAAATCGTCGATATTTCAGCGATTAAGGCCGGGGAATCTCGTTGAATATCGGCCAGGATCGTCACCAGTGATTTTGAAAGACGAGAGATGGTTTGGATATATTGTAAAAGTTGCTCTCCAGAGAAATTGGGCATCCTATCCAGGCAAAGCCTCTCCGTCCGTTTGGCATGTAGCTTTTTGCATGTCTGGCAACTAACACAAATTAGTAGAATTACATACGAAAGCAATCTTAGCATGGTGGATGAGCATTCAGTCACATCTGCAGCTATATGAAGAGTACCAAGCATCTTTCCTTCTAAACGTCAACCAAACGTGACTCGCGTTCGGGAGCTTCACGCCTAAAATAAGACCTGTAGAGGGGCGGCTACATTGAACCAGTCGATTTGGCCCCAAGGGCTACCCAACAACCTAGTCAGTGGCTTCCTGCATCACTACTGTACAGTTCTGGCGGTTATTCAGATCACGGTGTGGAGTTCCCTGAGCCCGGGTATCTCATTTCTCTGATGTCGTACATGTGCTTGCGGAGAGGCTTGCAGCCCGACGCACCAAATGGTCCTAGAGACTAGAGCTATCATTTTTTGCTCTCACTTCCATTATGGATTGTGGGGCATTCTGGAATTTCCACAGCTGTTCAGTTCTATAGGAAATGATTGTAGAAGAGTCTGATGTGAAGATCTACCAGCTTACCTTCTCTAGAAAGCACCTAGAGCGGTTATTGTAAATGGGTATAGACGCCTATGGGTCTATCTAGTGCTTCCAACTACACGGATGCTAAGATCAATCAGCCATAATTGGACTACGTGAACGCACGACCAATGTGGCACATGGCTAGGGACTTTCCCACGTGGAGGGAATCTGCCACCTGCCTGTATCGCAGCCAAAAAGCTTGTCAAGAAAAGCCCCACACTGTGCCAGTCTATCGGTATAGACAGGAACCGTTCCTGAAACTACTTGTTCGTGTTGTATTAACATGATTGATGATTGCGAAGAGAAGTGAAGTCCAATTCTTGGCTGAAAACATGTGAGCTAGCAGATTTTATCTTGTGATACGTATTCAACCACGAATATGACGCAGTGGTCTATTTGCAGCACTTGTCAGACTATATTTGTAGCCAAGATTCTGGCCTTAGTGGTTTCAAATATCGTACAGGAGCCAGTAATACGAAAAGATTCAGTTATCTAGTTCTCTTCAGATATTTCCTTTTCCGTTACCGGATACATGCCATTGAAGTTGCCTAACTGCTCGCAAAAATTGAACAAAGAATACCACTCTCCATAGAACCGTGCCTAAGTCGAGCGCTTCGTTGTATTTTTCAAGTGAAGCGAGCTACCCGAGAGAAAAAGGGGCAGCTTCTTGGCATTGTGGTACGTAGACGACCAGTAGACGGCACGTGCATTCAGGTACAGTACGATGTTGGAATTTACAGGCTTATTTGATGCAGTAGATGCCAGGCCAGCAAGTAACGTTGTAGGGTGGCCACATCATGGCCATATGATCTTCAGAATTAGACCCCGAATTTCGCAAGTCGAGGCTAAAGTCGCTCACCGCTAGTACTGGGGATGCGAGGGTGGAAGGGTGTAAGCACATACTGCGGCTTACATGGCTGCAACCATTCTTTCACTAAATATCACACCACTTTGTATATTACGCTGTCTACTGTATCACCGTCGGAGGTAGGATCTTATCACTTGGCCGGGGGGGTGGTCGCCGAGAGATGGAACTGTGGAGAAAAACAGACCCAAATCCATTGATCGAATCGTATACTTGGCAACGGGTGTTAATAATCAGCCCTGCATGCTTTAGTCTCATAAGCAGGCAGGAAAGTGGAAGTACGGGTACGGATACCAACATAGAACATGCAGGTGTCTTCTGGAACAACCGGCAGAGTAGCGTATTGTAGCATGGCGTAGCAGCAATGGTCGCAACTAACTTCGCAGTGCGTAACCAAAAGACGCCCCCGCGTGGTCCCGCTCTAGTCCGATTGTCGACATGCGTTGAGCTATCACTAGTGTGGGATATTCTATATCCTGGCGTAGCCAACGAAGCTTTCCCGTCACTCGGGAATCCGGGTACAGAGCTACAATCAAAGATATTTGCGTAGCCGTGTGTGCCGCTTCTCCGACGCGTAGATGCATCCATCACAGGATTTGGAAGCTGTCCTATCTCCAGTAGTACAGAACTATCGTCTTCCCGTTCATGCCATGGGCGTGTATTGGTTCCGTGGGGATCACGATTTGCATCCCGCCTGTTGTCTGCCGATATACCCCTCCGCATTCAAGTACCACGTCATTGATAAGTTTTGTGTCACAGGAGTTTGAGTGGAAATACCGTGTTCAGAAGGCCTGAATAGCATCGTAATAGGAGCATCGGGAGCGAGGTCCTTGGGGAGTTTTACGTTGGAGATTTCATCTTGCGCGGCTTTTGAGAGTTTTAAAAAATAGGTTGACCAGTAAACTTGATTCTTAGCTTGTAATGGAAGTGATCTCCATCTTTAGTACCCGTAGCGTATAGTAGTTCAAGCTCTATTTTGAGTGAGCTTCATCCCACCCAATCCATTTTACGCTAACCCACACAGCTTGGTCGAAGCACGCCCTTTTGAGAACCACAATAACGATTGAGTCATCAGGTGAACGCTGGGAATATTTGCTCGAGCGGTCAGGAGAGAGCCTCACGCATTCGGCCATCCTTGCGCACGTCACTCCCATGCACGACAACCGCCCATGGCGTGCACATATATGCTAGCCATTCGGATTAAGATCGGTGATTCAAATCCCTGGCGCGGGTATAGAATAATCTCAAAGCCTCCGCAGTCACCATATTTTTCCCCTCTAAACTTCTCATCTTCAAATCCAATTCTACACTTACCATAAAACACAAACACAAACGCAAACGAACAATGCCTTCACATTCAAGTCGCAGCAGTACAGTTGATGGGGACTATGAAACCTGGGAGCAACCAAGTCTAGACTCGAAAAAGAAGTCTAGGTCTAAATTGCCTGCTGAAGACAAACTAAATGTAAGCGCCCAATGTCTAGGTGCATTTGTTCGATGTATTGACAGTATTACAGAAGCGCCGCGATCAAAATCGTGTCTCTCAGAGGGCATTTCGGCAAAGGAAAGAAAAACATACCAAGGAGTTAGAGGCCAAAGTCGAGGAATTAGAACACCTCCTGGAGTCCGCAAGCCACGAGAACAGTCTAGCAGCTTCGCAAATGAGCCGTATGGAAGAAGAGTTAATCTACTATCGCCGTCTCTTGTTCTCTGGCAACAGTGCTCCGACTTTGTCACCACCATCCAGCGAAAGGTCCTCACCAGCATACACGAGCAATTATACGACGTCTTACGCTACGATACCTGGCGCAGTAGCTACAAGCTCGTATAGCACGAGTTACAACAGCTCGCATAGCAACAGCAGCTCCGCGCACTCAAGTCCCGACTTATCCAACCTACCGGGTGATTTTGGTGGCGCAAGTGATGGCGTGGAAAGCTTTTGGGGCTATGAAGTTCCACAGACACCGAGTTACCACCAGTTTAGCACGCCACAAACAGGCCAAGGCATCGGGTGGCAATCCCAAGATGATCGATGGTAATTGTGTGCATAAGGACTTGGTTCTGGGGAGATGATTTGAGGTGGTAATACATTGGGATTGGCTAGGGACCTCCCGGCATGAGTATGTTATAAAGGTTGATATCACGAAATTGGGATGGCGTTTAGGAAGAGGACGGAAGCAAATGTCTGAATAGGATGACCGGGATAGCGTATTGGATGGGTGCAAAATTGTACCATAGGAGTTTCTACACACTTATGACATTAATGCCAACTCTGAATTGAACATACTTTGGTCGCCGACCAAAAGCCCCAGTTTCTTTCTTATTCCTTCCAGCGCCCATATGTCCGCTTTCGCTATCCCCCAGCCACACATGTTTTCTTGGGAATATTCACAACGCGGGAAACCTGCAGTGACAAAAATACACGCAAACAGCTGACCTCGAAATGTGCATCGGTGTTCCCGAGCAATAAATCGGTGGTGTGGATATATATTCCTATTTGAGATGTGGACTACCTGGACTACCTGGCAGCTTGCTGCAGGGCTGAGCCACTCACATTAACTCCGCATCAATGTCCGCTCGGCTAATATTGGTGGTGTTCGTGGACTCCATGTGTTTACTCCGTAGTATCTCAGATAATCATGGTTTAGAGTTCATATTACTGACAAGATAATGTAATAGTAAGCACGATGGTCGCTGGCTTGATCACCTGGAGCTGGGTAACACAAAATAGCCACGCATATGGCTCTCCACGTTCTTTACGGGTGAGCTGCGGTACTGGCTGACCGCGGCATGTTAATATGGCGCCTCAGAGTCAGACTTGATCACTATACAAACAAAACGAGGCCAAAGATGCGTGCCGAGTATCTTGAGCGTCATACAATCTATGAAGCCAATTGTCAGCTTTAATCCTGGTTGAACCAAGCGGGCGTACCGTGCGATTCTTCTTTCTCTCCTCCGCCGGTTTCCGGGACAATGAGAGATGCTAAACCCGCAGTCCCGATTCAATGGGTTGGTGCCTGGGACTGCAGTAATTATCCTATCTTGACAGGCGCAGGATAACAAGCTTTCTACCTAATTACGTTTCGCGAAAAAGTTATTAGCTGACGCAGCATTGCTGGAGCCTACATTATACGATCTACAATGCACGCAGCATCTTCCTTGACGGTCTTACGGAGTATGCTGAGCGGTGTATTTCTCTACCGGAGACTGATTTGATAACCGACTTGATAACCGGCCGAACAAAAGCTGCGTTTTACATAAGTAGGGTACCAGCTCATAAGCATTGTAATCGATAAGCCACAGTTATTACGTAGTTTTAGAGACCAAGTCACGAGCTAATTATTGAAATACGCATCAAGAAGACGCATCGTGTTCGTGCCCGTATCTATAGTTAACTAATAAGTAAGTATCAAAGACACTCGTCTTTATAAGAACACCCTTGTCACTTTATATATGTTGAACCAGTAAAGATACTAGTTCCTACAAACTTGACAGAATGCCGTCGTAGAGAGAACCATCCAGGACAATTAACTCTCGTCCTTTTCTCAGCTTACTCTACCCCATGCTTTTTGAACTCCCAAGCTTCAATTCCTTCCCGATCTAGCAAAATAGGTTAAAGGGGCTGGGATGATCACACCCCCGGCTAAGAAACTCCCTTGCAGTGATCAGGGTAAACCTTGGGTTATAGAATGAAATTCTGAAATAGGTCGACTAGCACATTGGCGCCAGGAAGAGTGAAGTAGGTAAGACGAGATGTTCCATGGTCCACATTCAAATGGAGACACTGGCCGTTGAAGTCTCTTCAAGAAACACCTGGGCGCATCAATGTGGTTGGCCGTCTCCAGATGATAAAAATAGGCGATCTTATTATAAAAGGAAAGGGTTTATTCGGCATCTTCAAGGTCAAGAATTTGAGGTGAAAATTCCACAAGAGAGTGCCCGGATCCGACATTTCACCAATGCAAGCTTCATCGAGTCCCTGGCCAAGCTAGCAGGTGTCTTTAAAGGCATCAACCAATTCAACTTGGCTATAATATCAATTAGCTGAGTCTATTTCGTCTTTTGAAACTTCAGCCATAGTTGAGTGTTTCTGATCCTGCTAGCACCCCGCCAATCTAGCAAACTTTTTCCAGTTAGAAAAGACTTTCGCGGTAGGTTGCTGACTTACCTACCATCCTAGCTACTGCCATCCCATTATCTTCGATCTTCTCATGCTTTTGTGCGTTTTACACCGGTCTGGGAGCAGATCCCTCGGTTATCCACAGAGCTCCGTATAACTTCCAGAATCGCTCCCCGTCAATTTCTCCAACCCAGATGATGTCCATTAAGGCCTCCTCAAGGTCCACGTGAGTCAAAATTCCTAAATCTCTCAATTCGCTTTTCAAGATATCGACAAACGCAGCCCTCGTCTCGCCCCTCCCTTCCATCGCGCCCATCACTAGAATCCACATTCGAAAACTACTGTGTTCTTTACCATACTCGGTCTTAAACTTGACATTCCGAACCAAGGGCAATAGTTGCTCAACATAGATCTCGAGGACTTCGGCTGAGAAGCCAAATTTAGCTCGAATATGTGTGAGGAAAATGCAAAGTGCGAGGCGACAGCATTCCTTCAAGACCGATTCCACGTCATCTGTATCGAGACTTCCACGATAAGAGTAGAGTTTGTGAATTAATGGATACAAATGTTCCAGACTCCAAGTGCTGTCCTCGTACAATTTGTTGGATCGTTTGAGTAATTGGGCTCTGAGCTCCTCGGCAAAAGTGGCTGTGTCGGAAAACATGCTGAACATTTGCTGGCCTGAAGGAAATACCAGGCTTAGCTCGTTAGCGATGAGGAATGCTTTCGTTTGCGGTTTAGGTTTCATGAGATCAGTATTATTTTCTCGAGAAACAAATGGAAAGTAGGGCCTGAGATCTTGTGTTCCACTTCCGTTCACGTCAACCCTAGAATTCATTAGCATATACCCAGATGGTAAATGAAATAAGGAAATAGATACCAGGCAATGGACTGACGAAGGATTGCATCCAAACTTTGAAAACCAGAATCTACTGAAATGATTTCACCCGGATGACGCAGCTGATTCTGAAGCTTAAGGATCTCTCTGAGGCCTTTAATATGCGAGTGCCATGCCGTAAAATCTCTAGTCAAGTGCTGTAAACTGTTAATATTTATGCATATCTAGATAAATGCTGCTCACGGAATAGCAGATCATAGTAATGATGGTGGCAATGGTCCCATCACTAATTGCTTCTTGTGGGTTCATCAACCGGTTTTGAGTTATCCGAAGAGCTGCATTATGCCTTGTCTCAACCTCATATCTTTCATACTCGATAGCCTTTTCGGTTTCCTGCCCGGGAAGGCGATGGGAATCAAGTTGTATTGCAAAATTGGCAAGTACCTGATGGAATGCTGCCACGTCAGTCAGGCCAAGAGGGAATATACACTCTTTGTATGGCTTGATAGCTTCAGACTCGACATAGAAGACTTGACTATTAGTTAGCAACAGAGGATGGGAGTTGAGATGGAGACAGACTGTGATCCAACAACCGTTTCTCTCGATGTGTCAGTTCAAATGGGTATATCATGAAAGGATCGGAGCGTGATGCCGCAAAGCGCGAAATGTGTGCAAGACTAAAGACGGAAAAGTCCTGAGAAGGTCTAGAACTTGGAGCTACTTGAGAACCCGTAGCTGATAAGAGAACCCCGCCTCTCTTTGCTACTTCCAGAATCTTCTTCTTCTCTAGTTTACGTGATGTCGTCGTCGCCTTCCTAGCTTCTTTCCTACTCTCCTTGGTTGGTGCTCCACTTACATTGATGAAGCTAAGCCCATCTCCTCTGCCACGGGCGGGTTTCTTACTTTGACGTCTACTAGTGCTGTCAAGGTCCTCATCCTCTGAATGGTTGGGTATGTGCGTATCTTGAACTTGGATTACTTTTCCATGAGCCTTTTGTACGACTTCAGTTACCCACTTCAAGCCACTAGCATCAGAAGTGTCTTCACATGAAGTGAGATTATGAAACCTGTTTAAAGATTGTCAGCTGCTTTGCTACATGAGTGGATAGACATCATACAGCAAACCATCTGAATGGGCAGTAGCTCGTGGCATCATGAGTTCTGTCCAGATTTGCAGTCTTCCATCTCCTACAGGTAATAGCAAGTGACTGGGTAGATAGATTAGTTCAGAGTAGCTATGAAATACACGAGCTAAATGTCCGTAATTATATGGGAGACCACATTCCCCTCTAACTAATTCATTTGGGCATGGTCTTGGTGGCGATTCGGAATTATATCTTCAACGGCTGGTCAATCATATGACTGAACTGGAGGTGATTCTTTGCATTATCCTCTTTGGGTGGGGTATATCGTTTGTCAGCAACAGGCATCAGTAGATAACCATTTTCAGGTGATTAATGGAGATTTCACAGTTTAACAACGTTGGCCTCGGACAGTATTTGTGTTTCGTAATATTTTCTGTCAATTGAATCCTGCTTCAACAAAGATAAATCGAGGCCCGCCAAATCACGTGAAAACCTGTTTCGAGGACAAACCAAGGTAATAATGCCACGGCCGTACATGTTGCGCTTGCTACTAGGAATCTACTCTTAAATGTCTACTTCCTCGGGTGGAACCTTTTTAATTTTGAATGACATGTGATTTGTGACATGATCTTACGATTCAACCTTATTTTCCACTAAAAAGGTTGGCTCTGTTTTGAAAAGGTCCGTGAATATTCGTTTCAATCCCGTGGTATATCTCGTATCATCAAACATCAAGGGGGGGCTACAGGTGCCACTCTATTATGACAGAGAACATGATTCCTAGAAAAATGGGGGAGCCTGAAACAATGCAAGACAGCGCGGCTTCGGTTACAGTGCCAAAGGCAATCTGATGCGACAACAGCGTGGGTAGCCATGAGAAAGATTAGAGATACGAGAATGATAAACGAAGTTATTTTCAATATTTGAACTATGTACGATGTTTTCTTACTCATCCACATTCTTACACATTTGCATTCGATGTCTAAAAGCCGACACCAACCCAAGAGTGATTCCCACCGCGCCAAACGCTGCCCAAATAGATATAATTCAAAAGATCGACAGCAACCACAAAGGTATCATTAGAAACGAAGACATCCGACATCATACACATCACAACGCCCATTTTTCATAGGCTCAAATCCAGTCCCCTTTGCTCACTCCAGATGGTGGCTCTCGACCCGAATCTGATCTCTGGCGAGTTGATGTAAGAGTCCCAACAGTCTTCTTTTCTGGAGAGTAGACAGCAGGACTCAGTTGACATTGCTCTTCGTCCTCCACGTTTTCCTTCTCCACTCTTTTCTCAGGCTCAGAGACACGTTGAGCAAGTGGAGCAAAAGTGCCATTGAGAGGAGTCGGCGGTAGCATCTTATTCACACATGCCTGGGTTGGTGATTTAACGGTAAGATTGAGTGGTTTTGGCTGTGATGGCGACGCTTGTTGGAATCTTTGTAGTGGTGAGCTCGGTCGTATGCTCGTCTGGATTTGTAAAGGCTGCAAATATCCCGCTGATCCAACATTATATGCAGTTGACGGCAATGGTAGTGCCGCTATATCCTCTTTCGATGGCGACATGACAAAGCCTGAGAGCCGTAGTCCAATCTGGACAGTGGCAGACGAGATCACGGATGAATCTCGTCTATGTCTCCGTCCTTTGGCCCCGAATACATCTGGTGGTGCGAGGGTTTCACTGATATCGTAAACTGAGGTTTGTTCATGTCGTGGAATACCGCTTGGTCCATTTGGGAACAGCGAGTACGACTGTTTGCGTGCATGGCCCTGGTGTGGTGAGTTGTTGGATCTCGAATGGTGGTCCTCCATTGTTTCTATTGGTGTAGGCAACACTCGCAAAGGAGCCACGGAATTAGATGTCAATGGATTGTATCTTGTGGGTGAGCGAATTGGTGGTGGGCTTTGGATAGATTCCATGCTCATCGCACGTTCTTTCTCATGCCCATCCCATCCTACCAAATTGGTCTGGCTTGTTATTTTACCTGTCGCTTCGGCGGCTGAACGAGGACCAGAAACAGGATCGGCGAGCAGATTATTGAAAGCAAGCTCATTTGGTCCAAACATTCTGATTTGATGCTTCTTGATATCCCATGATCTGGTATTCTTTGGCCCGAATGAGGTCGTGGCCGTGTTAGATCTCAAAAATAATTGTAATAGGCCAGTCATTAAGCCTGAGAGGTTTAGTACGACAGTTGCTATCATCGCGGCTTTAATATCTCCGTTGCCAATTGTTTGCGAAACAAAGTACGGTATAACAAAAGCCTTGAATACGTTAGCTGGTTGGAGTTCAAATTACTGCAAAGTAATCTTACCAGTGACACCATTCCCAGTACAAGGTAGTAAACCATTCGAGAAGCTGCAATTCTCTGATGCTGATCGATCATGTTCACACTCGAAAGCCTGATGAATATGACCATGGCACTGATGAGCATGAGGCCACTACAGACCGAGAATATGATCATGCCCTCAAATCCGAATGCCGATACATACCATATGAGCGACGCAAAGCAGCTGTCCGGCTCCGGAGTAACATGAGATATGATCCAAACCCCTATGATCATAATAACAACAATAAAAGAACAAATAACGACATCGTATTTTCCTCTTGCTTGGAACGGTAACCTTCGAAGCGACCTGAGCGCACACTCGATTCCGAAAACTGTTTGTAGAAATGGGACAATAAATAAAGCTGCTTTCGTTAGATGTTTATCCTCCAACCTTTTTTCCAAGATGGATTGACTTACCTGGCCATATGAATTGCGCTATAGTATCGCAGCCCTTTATGAACAAAGAATCTAGACCGGTACCTTGAACGCCGGCGAAGACCATAGCCTGGCAGAAAATACCAATGGATATGATCAAAGGGAAAGTCTCAGCGGGATGTATTAGTGATGCACAGAATTTACTAATCATTGTCAGCTCACTCTCTCAAAAGCCCCAAATTGTTCTGCACGTACGAGGCACGGAATTTTGGATTGCATCGTTTTGAAGACCAATAGCAGTCGTAAAGTATACTGGCAGCGGTAGCGAAAGCAGCCAGCGCATTGAAAGCTGCCAGAATAATTGTTGACGTCCGGACTGATTTGCTCTGTGCAAACACAAGATTTTGGATCAAGTTGAAAGTAGCAGTGTTGTTCCTCCCATGCCCAGTTACATTCCTCTGGGCTTGAGCACCCGTCCCATAACCAAAGTTGCTTGTCCCATTGAGTCCTCTTGCTAACACCATCGCTATCGAGTCCGCCATTTTGTCCAGTCGTTTGTGCACCAGTGCTTAACCAAGTAGCTGTACAATCAGGCAGCGAGCCGAGGCGTTGCCGTTCGTAAGTTGTTCAAGTCATGAAGATCGAATGAATTGAAGTCGAAAAGAATGTAGTACGTGGACAGAAAGCAGACCCCGTCTGAGGATAGAATGTAATGAGTGGAGGTACCGATATGCCTGACCGGATATAA
>Ga0247804_10001137_pt1 | contig 12427 bp, 13 predicted proteins | sample UWRJL029104C1_FD_181142 | JGI IMG/M metagenome (GOLD analysis project Ga0247804, IMG submission 181142) | Plant litter microbial communities from Arlington Agricultural Research Station in Wisconsin, United States - UWRJ-L029-104C-1 | ecosystem: Environmental > Terrestrial > Plant litter >...
CTGGAGGCCCAGGTAGAGCAGAGCCGCCTGGCCCCTGACTCGGCCCGCGCCCTTTTCCTGCAGCAGCGAAAACTCCTGATGAAGCGCCACAACGTCGGCGACTCCGCCTTCCTGCACAGCTACCGCTACTACGGCAGCCACGGCAAAGACCTGGACGAAATTTACGGCGCCGTGAATGATACTCTGGAACTACGCGCCAAGAAACTCGGCGCTAAACCACCTTACTAATGCCGCTTACCTGGACTGAATTCGAGCGCGTTGATTTGCGCGTGGGCACCATCCTGGAAGCCCAGCCGCTGGCCGGTGCCCGCCGCCCGGCCTACCAGCTACTCATCGATTTCGGCCCCGAAATCGGCCTGAAAAAATCCAGCGCCCAAATCACGCACCACTACACGCCTGCCACGCTGCTGGGCCGGCAAGTGCTGGCGGTAGTCAATTTCCCGCCCAAGCAAATCGGCAAATTCATGTCGGAAGTGCTGGTGACGGGCTTCGCCGATGCCGAGGGCCACATTGTGCTGGCCGCCGTGGCTGGCCCGGTACCCAATGGCAGCCGGCTGGTGTAGCAATTGACAATGCGCAATGCGCAATTAGCGATGTCGTTCGGGAATTGCTAACTGTACATTGCCCATTGTTAATTACTACAGCGCGAACTCCTTCAGCTGGTCCAGGTTCAGCTGCACCTGGTGCTCCCAGTAGGTTTGCTGGGCGGCGTTGAGGCCGTGGTTGCTCTGCTGGTCGTAGCGGGCCTGCTCGCGGCCCCACTCGGCGTACACGGCCTTGGTGAGGTTATTGAAGGCCGGCTGGAGCTTGCCGCAATCGGCCGTTTGCTTGAAGGTCACCATTTTCTGGCGCAGCTTGCGGGCGTAGATTTCGGTGATGTCGAAGTGCAGCTGCTCGTGGCGCAGGAGTGCTTCCGTGACGTGTTTGGGGTCGCGAATCCAGGATGTATTGGGGTCGAAGGTGGCCTGCGCCGAGCCGTTGAACACGTAATCGATGCAGCCGATATTGGCCTTGATATCGGAGGCCGTGGAGGCAGCCAGCGTCGAGGTGGGGCGGCCCAGGAAGTCGGCCACCGTGAGGCGGCGCGTAGCCGACCACGGAATGGGCTCGGCCGCGGCCGGCTTGGCGGGTTGGGAAGTGGCCGGCCCCTGCCCGGTAAGGGCGGCCAGCAGCAATGGCATCAATAAAGAAAGCATAGCAAAAAATAAGCGCCCCTGGTGAGCGCACCGTAGCGCAAAGAAACAATAACGGCCGCAGCGGCCCAGTCTGGCAATTGTCGGCGTTGCGCTAACAGCGGTGGGCGCTTTTCAATTCACTGCGCTGGTTTCCGGCGCGGGCAGCAGCGCGCCAGGGGCCGTTTCGCGGCGGAAGCGCAGTAGCAATACCCCGGCCACGATGCTCAGGCCGAGCAGCAAGGCCGTCCACACGCCCACCGGCCCCAGCTTCAGCACGAAGCCCATGACGTAGCCCAGCGGCAGCGCCACTGCCCAGTAGGCCAGCAAAGCCACCACCGAAGGCACTTTCACGTCCTCGAGCCCGCGCAGGGCGCCCAGCCCCACCACCTGCATGCCGTCCGAAACCTGAAACAGTGCCGCAATGAGCAGCAGCGTAGCCGCCTGTGCCACCACCGCCGGGTCGCTAATAAACAGTAGCGGAATCTGATACCGCCCCACGATGAGCAGCAACGCCATCAGCCCCATAAACCCGAAGGTGAGCCAATACGCGGCAAAACCGGCTTGCCGGGCCTCTCCCAGCCGGCCCGCGCCGCGCAGCTGCCCCACCCGCACCGTGGCCGCCGCCGAGATGCCGCTGGCCGCCATGTACGTGACGCTGGCCACCGTGATGGCCACCTGGTGCGCCGCTTGGGCCGTGACGCCCAGCCAGCCCATCATCAGGTTAGAGAAGCTGAAAGCGCCGACTTCAAAGGCCATCTGTACGCCGATGGGGGCACCCAAATCGAGCAGGCGGCGGCCGGTGGCGGCATCGGGCCACCAGGTTTGGATGGCGGCGCGGCTCTCGGCCAGGCGCGGGGCCAGCAGCACGTAGCCGGCCATCAGGGCGGCCATGAGCACGCGGGCCAGCAGCGTGGCCCAGGCCGAGCCCACCATGCCCAGCGTCGGCGCGCCCCATTTGCCGAAAATCAGCGCGTAGCACAAGGCCGCGTTCACCACGTTGGCCAGTATCGACAGCCACATGGCCTGCCGCGTCAGGCCCAGTCCTTCAGCGTATTCGCGAAAGCCCTGGAATACCATCAGCGGAAACAGCGACCAGCTGATGACCCGTACCCAGGGCGTGGCCAGGGCCACTACCTCGGCCGGCTGGCCCAGCAAATCCAAGAGAAACGGCAGCAATTGCCCCAAGCCCGCCAGCGCCAGTCCTGCCAGCGCACTCAGCCACACCGACGACACCAGCAGGCGCCCCAACGCCGGAAAATCGCGCCGCCCTTCGGCCGTGGCCACCAGCGGCACGCTGCCCATGCTCAAGCCCAGGCCCAGCACCAGCAGTACCGTGGAGGTGCTCACGCCCACCCCAATAGCTGCCAGCGCCGTCTTGCCCAGCCGCCCTACCAGCAGCGAATCACAGACATTGACCAGAATATGCCCCAGCTGGGACAGCACGACGGGATACGCCAGCACCACGGTAGGGCGCAGGTGCGGACGGATGGAAGAAGCAGGCAAGGACGGATGGAAAAGCGAGCCGCAAAGGTACGGCCGACTTTGGGAGGGGTGCTGGGGGTTGGGGGTTCAGAGAAATTCAATACCCACTACCCAACACCTACTTCATCTTTGCCAATACCACATCCGCAAAATCCCCCGCTGCATCCTGAAAAACGGCTGCCACCCGCAGGCCCGCCTCTTGGGCCATTTGCTCAATCTGCGGGCGGGTGAACTTGTAGGAATTCTCAGTATGAATAACTTCCCAAGCCGTAAAATCGAAGCTGCGACCCAACTTAGCTATCTGCACCTGCTGCGCCCGGGCGCTCACCAGGAAGGAGCGTACGGCGCCGGTCAGCGGGTTATAGTCGGTGTAGTGCTGCCAATAGCGGAGGTCGAAATCGGCGCCCAGCTCGCGGTTGATACGGCGGAGCAGGTTGAGATTGAAGGCGGCCGTGACGCCCTGCGCATCGTCGTAGGCAGCGCGGATGCGGCGCGGGTCTTTCTGCAAATCGAAGCCGATAAGCAGGCGGTCGGCCGGGGCCAGCGGGGCCGCCAGCTGCCGCAGAAACGCCAGCCGCTCGGCGGGGCCGAAATTGCCAATGTTGGAGCCGAGGAACAAGACTGCTTTGCTGCCCGGGCGGGCGGGTAGCTGTTGTAGCGCGGTAGCGTAGTCTTCCACCACGGGGTCCAGCCGCAGCGCGGGTAGCTCCTGCCGCAGGGCAGCGGCCAGGCCATCCATCGCCCCGGCCGAAATATCTACCGGCGCATACGTAAAATCGGCCTGCTGGCGCAGCAGCTCCCGCAGCAGCAGCTTGGTTTTCAGACCGTCACCAGCACCTAATTCTACCAATGAAAACGGGCCCGCTTCCGGCCGCAGCGCCGCTACGATAGCCGCGCTTTGCTCCTGCAGAATAGCGTATTCGGTACGGGTGGGATAGTACTCCGGCAGCCCCATTATCTGCTGGAACAATTGACTACCAACGTCATCGTAGAAATACATCGACGACAGGGTTTTGGGCAACTGGCCCAGGCCGTGGGCGACGTGGGTAGCGAAAGCGGAGTGAGGCATATGGGTGGGATAGAACGTCAAGCTCCCCTCCTTGGAGAGGATGTTTTGCCGCAGGCAAAACGGGGGTGGGTGAGCCGGGCGCGCCGGTGGAACGATACTGCTAGAACAATCTGAGAAAGAAAAAGGCTTTGAAATAATTGGGGGGCTCCGAAAGCCCAGCCGGCGCGCCCGGCTCACCCACCCCCGTTTTGCCTGCGGCAAAACATCCTCTCCAAGGAGGGGAGCGGAGCTTATCGTTCCATCTAACTACCTGGCCAACCGAATACCCGTAAACTGCCAGCGCTTATCGGCATGGAAGAAATTGCGGTAGCTCACCCGGGCGTGGCTTTCGGGCGTGGCGCAGGAGCCCCCTCGCAACACCAGTTGATTGACCATAAACTTCCCATTGTACTCGCCTAGCGCCCCGGCGGCGCGCTTGTAGCCGGGGTAGGCGTGGTAGGCCGAATACGTCCACTCCCAACAGTCCCCGAGCAACTGGTGGCAGCGGCCGGGGTCGGCATCAGCGGGCAGCGGCTGGGGGTCGAAGCGGCGGCTTTCGAGCCAGGTTCCGGCGGTGGTATCGGCCTCAAAATGCCGGGCGGCGGCTTCCCACTCAAACTCGGTAGGCAGGCGGGCGCCCGCCCAATGCGCATAAGCATCAGCCTCGTAGAAGCTGACGTGCGTGACGGGTGCGGCCAGATTTACCGGTTGCAGCCCGTGGTGGGTGAAGCGGTACCAGCCGTCGTCGCGGCACAACCAGTAAAGCGGTGCTTCCCAGTTCTCGCGCTGGGCGAGGTCCCAGCCCTCTCCCATCCAAAAACGGAAATCCCGGTAGCCACCCGCTTCGATAAACTGAATGAACTCGGCATTGGTCACCAGACGGTTTTGCAGCTCAAACGGCGCCAACAGCACCTCGTGTGTTGCCAACTCATTATCAAAGCAAAAGCCCTCCTCCTGAAAGCCAATGGGGTAACCACCGCCCGGCACCGGCAACCAGGTTGCGTCAATTGGCAAATGTTCATTGCTCATTGCCAACTGCTCATTGCTCATTGCATAAGCCGGCGCCAATGGACTGGTGCTGAGGATGTATTTAATGTCAGTTGCCAGCAGCTCCTGATGCTGCTGCTCGTGCTGCAAGCCTAGCTCCAGCACCTCGCGGAAGCTGGCGGGCAGGTCATCGGCTTGGCGTAGCAGCTCCTGCATGGCGGCATCGACGTGGGCGCGGTAGGCCAGCACATCGGCCAGCGGCGGGCGCGAAAGGGTGCCCCGGTCGGCCCGGTTCACCCGCGAGCCCAGCGAGTTGTAGTAGGAGTTGAACAGGTAAGCGTAGTCGGGGTGAAAAACCTGGTAGCCGGGCTGATACTCCTTGAGCAGGAAGGTTTCCCAGAACCAGGTGGTGTGGGCCAGGTGCCACTTGGGCGGGCTCACGTCGAGCATGGGCTGCACCACGGTGTCTTCGGGCAGCAGGGGCTGACAGAGGTCGGTGCTTTGCTGCCGGATGGCGCGGTAGCGGGCGGACCAGGCCGGCTGAACGGCAGGCGCGGCAACTGGGAAAACGGCAGATTCGTGCATAGAGGGGCAAGTTAGCCAAGCGGCGCAGGTTGGCCGGCAGGGTGAATTGTGGGGGCGGTGCGCATACGTACGGTTGAGGCTAATGTTAAGCCGGATACTGAGCGAATGCTACCATGAAATACGGAGAAGCTCCTCCGTAAAAAACGGTATTTTTAACCACTATCTTTGTTGCCTGAAAAATATCGTCTAATAAATGCTTAACTAGGCCACGGTTTCCGAATTAACCTGAAAATTTCTTACCTTTCCCACTCACTCTCTTTAACCACCTACTATGAAAACCCCTAAACCCACCGCCGGTGACAAACCGGCCGCCAAACCTGCCAAAGTACCCATGCGCCCGGCCAACCGGGTAGGCGCCAAGAGCCGGCGCGGCTTTGCCGCCATGAGTCCTGACACTCAGCGCCGTATTGCCAGCCAGGGCGGCAAGGCCTCGCACGCCAGCGGCCGCGGCCACCGCTTCTCGGCCGACGAGGCGCGCGATGCCGGCCGTAAAGGCGGCCTCATCAGCCGCCGCGGCCCGGGTAAAGACGACGAGTAAACGCTAGTGGTCAGGCACTTCCTTGTGGGCAGGTTCTTGCGCAGGCAAGGGCCTGCCCTTTAGTGCTTGTAGCAGACGCATCTTTGCAGCATGCTTCACCTGTCGTTTTCGCAGCGCGTACTGCGCTTTAATTTTCCGGCCCGCACCTCGCGCGGGGCGCTGGCCGAGCATGTGGCCTGGTATCTGCACCTCCGCAGTTCCAGCCAGCCCGAGGTAACCGGCGTTGGCGAAGCGGCCCCGCTGGCGGGCCTTAGTCCGGATTTTGGCCCGGCGTTCGGCCCGGCGGTGCAGCAGTTGTGCGACCGGTTCAATGCCGCGCAATTCGAGCATTTCACGGCGGCCGAGGCGCCAGCATTTGTCGGCTCAGAGTGGCCAGCGCTGATTTTTGCGCTGGAAACGGCCGCGCTCGACCTTGCCAATGGTGGCCGCCGCCAGCTCTACCACAATGCTTTCAGCGAAGGGCAGGCCGCCCTGCCCATCAACGGCCTGGTGTGGATGGGCGACGCGGCCTTCATGCGCCAGCAGATTGAGCAAAAGCTGGCCGCCGGCTATTCCTGCCTGAAACTCAAAATCGGCAGCCTTGATTTCGAAACCGAGCTGGCGCTGCTGGCCGAAATCCGCGCCGTAGCGGGCCCCGACCAGCTCGTGCTACGCGTCGATGCCAACGGCGCCTTCGCCCCCCCCGAAGCCCTGAACAAGCTGGAGCAGCTGGCCGCCTTCGACCTGCACTCTATCGAACAGCCCATCCGGCCGGGCCAGGGTGCGGCGCTGGCGGCGCTATGTCGGCAGTCGCCGGTACCAATTGCGCTTGATGAAGAATTGATTGGCGTATCTGAACCAACTCGACAAGACGCCTTACTGAATGAAATCCGGCCCGCCTACATCGTATTAAAACCTACCCTGCTGGGTGGCCACGCCGCCACCCGCCACTGGATTGCCCTGGCCGAAGCCCGAGGCATGGCCTGGTGGATGACTTCGGCCCTGGAATCGAACGTGGGGCTGAATGCCGTGGCGCAGCTTACGGGTGAGTACGCAGTGGGCGACTTTGCCCAAGGCCTGGGCACCGGCCAGCTTTACCACAACAATGTGGCGGCACCGCTGCACATCGCTGCCGGTCGCCTGCACTACGCCCCCGCCGGAACCTGGGAGCAACTCTAAAACAGCTACGCTGAAATACGCCGCTAAGCGCGTATTTTGAGCATTCCAAGGACTTCTCCGGCAACTATTGGTGGCCGGGCAGCTACCTTGTGCTGCTCTCTCCGTCCCCACCCACTCCATGCTTGCCCTGCGCCGTATTTGCGTGCTGCTTTTGTTGCTGTGCGGCAGCGCGGTCGAGGTACGGGCGCAGGCAGTAGCCGGGACGTTTCATTTCTTGCGCCCCACCAGAAAGCGCGTGCGGCTCCCCTTTCAACAGCAGCGCAACTTCATCATTGTGAGCGCCCGACTCAACGGCACCGGGCCATATAACTTCCTACTCGACACCGGGGCAGGCACTTCCATTATCACCAGTCCGAAGCTGGCCGACTCGCTGAGCCTGCGGCGTGGCGAACGATTCCGGGTGATAGGTGCCGGTGGCCAGACCACCAGTCTGTTAGCTTATCAGATTGATAACGTGCGTTTGTCGATGCCGGGCGTGGAGGCACCGGCCATGAGCATGCTGGTGCTATCGGAAGATGTGCTCAACCTTTCGGGCTACGTGGGCATGCCCATACACGGCATCCTCGGCCCCGAGTTTTTCTACAGTTTTGTCGTAACGGTGCTGCCACAGCAAGGCATGCTGGTATTGCAGCCGCCCGCTATTTTCCAGGCACCGCGCAGCCCCCGCTGGGCCAGCCTGCCGCTGCAAATTGAACGCAGCAAAGCTTACGTGAGCGTGCCCGTACACCTGAGCGATACTTTACAGCTTGCTCTGAAATTGGTGCTTGATACCGGTGCCGGCCATGCACTGTCGCTCGAAGCAGGCTCGCATCCCCAGTTGCAGTTGCCCGCCCAGCAGCTACCCGCCGAGCTAGGCCGGGGCCTCACCGGCGTGGTACGCGGCCACCTGGGCCGGGTGGTCGAGCTACAGCTCGGCCGCTACCAGCTCCGCTCGGTGCTGACTTCCTTTCCCGATGTGGCCGACGTACATGGCCGGGCCGACGTGCCACGCAATGGCAACCTGGGCTTTGAATCACTCAAGCGCTTCGCCTTCACTATCGATTACTCGCGCCAGCGCCTCTGGCTGCGGCCAAATATGCATTTTAATGAGCCCTTCGAGCACGACATGAGCGGCCTCGACCTGCTGGCTGCCGGCCCCGACCTGCACCGCTTTCTGGTGTTGCGCGTGGCGGCCGGCTCGCCGGCGGCCGAGGCCGGCATTCAGGCCGATGAAGAAATAGTATCCGTCAACTTCATGTCGGCCAGCACCTTTTCCCTCACCCAAATCAGTCATCTGCTCCATTCCTCTGATGGCCGCTCTATCATTCTGGTCCTGCGGCGCGCCGATGGGGAGCTGCATACGGCCATTGTGCGGCTGAAACGCCAGATATAAGCCTCTGCCCTATTCGGGCCGTAACTTGCAGCCGCTAACAAGCAGGGCAAAGCCCGCTGCGACGCTAGCCGCATCAAACCAATTTACTCTTAACACTATGACTGCAAAAATCATCTTGCAGCTGGCGGGCCTGCTAGGCAGCCTGGGCGTAGCCATCGGTGCCTTCGGTGCCCACAAGCTCCACGACATGCTGGAGCGCGCCGGCCGCCTCGACACTTTTGAAACCGCCGTTCGCTACCAGTTCTATCACGTGCTGGCACTGGCCGCCGTGGGCATCCTGTGGGCCGTACGGCCCGAACTGCGGGGCCTGGGCACCACGGCCTGGCTGTGGCTGGGCGGCATCGTGCTATTCAGCGGTTCGCTCTACGTACTGTGTTTCACCGGCATCACCAAAATGGGCATGGTGGCACCGGTGGGCGGTTTGCTTTTGCTGGCCGGCTGGCTTAGCCTGGCCTGGGCCGTGCGCGAACTGTAACTATCATACCACCGGTTAGAACACAAAAGGGCGACCCGGTTGGGTCGCCCTTTTGTGTTCGGTAAGAACGGAAGAACTTATTTGGTCTTCACTTTGGCTTTGCGGCCGTCAACTTTCGTTTTCTGCTTGTCGCTTTTGGCGTCAATTTTAACGTTGGGAGTAGCTTCCACCGTCATTTGAGCGGGAGCGTTGGTAGTGGCGGCGCTGGCAGCGGTAGCTTCTTTCACTTCGCCTACCAGGGCTACGGTTACGTTACCACCCGTGGCATTCGACTCAATGGTCAGCACTTTGTTCTGCATGCCCATTTTGCCGGCGCTGTTGAAGTGCGCAGCGATGGTGCCCGACTTGCCGGGAGCCACGGGCTCCTTGGTCCACTCCGGGGTGGTGCAGCCGCAGCTTACGCCAATGTTGGAAATGATGAGCGGCTGGGTGCCAGTATTTTTGAATTTGAATACGTGGTCCACCACGCCACCTTGCACGACGGAGCCGAAGTCGTATTTCGACTCTTCGAAGGTGATAGCCGGGCCGGCTACTTTCTCAACGGCATTGGCTGGCTTTGCGGCCTGAGCCTGAGCAGTGTAAGCAGCAGCAGTCAGGCTCAGCGCCAGGAACAGTACTTTTTTCATGGGATTGAAACGGTTGGTAAGAATGAAGTTTGACAAATTTAAGGGTTTCCAGCGAGCCTGCAAATCTGTTGCCAATTTGCGGGCACTGGCGTGAAATTACGGTGAATAACGCTTGCGAACAATCAGGTCCTGGTTTCGTTTGCAAAGGCTTCCGACGCGCAAAAAGTTTATTCCTCGGGCAGTTCGGCCAGTAATTTCTGCTGAAAATTAAGCAAAAACAATTTCTCCGAGGCCCGCGTGATGGCTGTGTAGAGCCAGCGGGCAAACTCGCCCGCCAGCGGCTCGTCGGGTTTCAGGAACCCATGGTCCACGAATACCGCCTGCCATTGCCCGCCCTGGGCCTTGTGGCAGGTGAGGGCATAGGCAAATTTCACCTGCAAGGCATTCAGATAAGGGTCCTTCTTCATCTGTTTGTAGCGCTCGGCTTTGGTTTTCAAGTCGGCATAATCTTCACTGACCGCCTGGTACAAAGCATTATTGCGGTCCGAAGGCAGCGCCGGCGACTCGGTGTGCAGCGTGTCGAGTAGCAGTTTCACTTCGATTTCGGGCTCGTCGGGGTAATCGACCAGCCGCACCTGGGCCTGCGCGAAGTGGAAGCCATACACCTCCTCACGCCGAATGATTTTGGTGATTTGCAGGAAGTCCCCGTTGGCCAGAAAGCCAATTTCCGAGTCTTTGGGCAGCCAGAAGTAGTTGTTGCGCACCACCATCAGGTAGTCGCCGCCTTCAATCTCCTCCTCGGCATCGAACAAGGCCCGCCGGATGAGCTGGTTATACTGGTTGGCATTGCGGTTGGAGCGGCAGATGATGGTAGTGTTTTCGTGCCCGAAGTTGCGGTAAGCCCAGCGCAGGCCGTCTTCGAGCTTATCGCCACCCATCTTGAAAATATCGTTGAAGCCTTTGGTATGCAGCTGAATTTCGGGCGTTTCCTGCCGCAATTCCTCGCGCAATTCCGTCGCATTCACCAGAATGCCCGACTGCTGCGCCTGACGCATCACCTGGCGCAGCTCCACGCTATCGACGCGGGCGCGGTAGCGGTTGGCCAGCAGCTCGGGGTCGAGGGCCGGGCTCAGGAGCTGGCCCACCGGCGGCAGCTGCGCCGTGTCGCCGATGAGCAGGATGCGGTTAGTCGATTTCTCGAACACGTAGCCCATCAAATCATCCAGCAAGCCGCTCTCCCCGAACGACTTTTCATCCGAAATCATCGAGGCTTCGTCCACGATGTAGAGCATCTGCTCCTGACGGTTGGGCTGGCGCTGGAAGCTAAGCCGCTCCGACGGCGAGCCGCTGGTTTGGCGGTAGATTTTCTTGTGAATGGTGCTGGCGGCCACGCCCGCGTAGCCGGCCATCACCTTGGCGGCACGGCCGGTGGGCGCCATCAGGGTGTATTTGCGTTGGCGCTCGTGCAGCCACTGCACCAGCGCGCTGATGACGGTGGTTTTGCCGGTGCCGGCGTAGCCGCGCAGCACGAAGGCCTTGCGTCCCGGCAGTTCGTCGCGCAGAAACTCATCGAGTTGCGCGAAGAGCGTGGCCTGGTCGCCGGTGGGCTCGTAGGGGAAGTAGTCGCGGACGGAAGGGATGCGGCGAGAGAGCAGAAACATATTTATTTCGTTCACAGTTAACTTTTTACATTGCCCAGTACGTTCGACGATGCCACAATGAAAATCCTTGCGTCAGAATGCGACGCAGAGTCGCCAGGTCATTGGCTTTCCAATATATTTCATCCATGCGGTAAGGCAAATCAAGGCCAGAGTCGAGCAACGGACCGCTCTCGCCATACAGTAAATCCCACACCCGGTTATGTGATTTGTTTTTCTGGTTGCCGATGAACATCTCTTCTACTCCGGCACTCAAATCATCAAACAAGTGCCATACTGCCAAACATTCCGCTAATGGCTGAACCGATTCGCTTTGTAGCCATAGCAGCATACTATCCAGGTCAACAGGCTCGTTAAACTGCATTAGCAGCTGACCGCCTAACCTTTCTGCCGCTGCCGCTGCTAGTTCAGCGGTTGGAAAAATCGGCACTCGTCGGGTTTCATCAGCCCATAACATTTCGCGGGATGGTTCTGGCCTGTCTATCCATAGCGAAAAGCCTTCCAGCCCTTGCCAGCGCACTACATAAGGATAATAAGCAGTAGCGAAACCTTGCATAGGTAAAAATTACGCCGTCGGCTCTACCACGGCCATCGTGGCCGAGGCCTTCGCAATGAGCAGCTCATCGCACCACACCTCAGCCTCGCAGAAGTGCAGGCGGCGCCCGGCCTTCAGCACCCAGCCAATGGTTTTTAGCTCTTGCCCCACACCGGGGTGCAGGTAGCTGATTTTCAACTCAGCCGTAACCACGCCGTAGTTATCCGGCACTAAGGTGACGGCCGCGAAGCCCATTGCCAAATCGGCCAGCGTAGCCACGAGGCCGCCGTGGGCGAAGCCGCGCTGCTGCTGGTGCTGCTGGCCCAGCGGCAGCCCCACCGTGATGCGGCCGGACGCAATGCTCGTCAGGTCGGCCCCGATGAGGTGCATGAAGTGTTGGCGCTCCAGCTTGCGCCGGATACGGATTTCGAGGTCGGCAGGAGTAGAATCGGACACGAATAAAAGCGCGGGTACAGAAGGTCAAAGATACCCCACGCACTTCCGGCAATAACAGGAAGCGGCGGCCGTTGTCGTTAGTGCGGCGTCAGCATGCTGTTATTTCCTCGCAAAAACCAATTCCTGCGCCCGGCGTCCCCCGTATAGCCCCCACCAAACGCCCCTGCTTGCTATGACCAATTCCCCGGCCCCCGACTCCCTGCTCGCCGCCTATCACGACCGGGTGCGGGTGCGCGTTGGCGGCCTGCTGCTTCGCAATGGGGCGCTGCTGCTGGCGGCTCACCGGGGTTTGCTGCCGGGTGGGGCGCCGTTCTGGTCGCCCCCGGGTGGCGGTTGGCAGTTTGGCGAAACGCTGCGGGAGGCGCTGGTGCGCGAGTTTCGGGAAGAAACCG
>Ga0247804_10001139_pt1 | contig 12418 bp, 10 predicted proteins | sample UWRJL029104C1_FD_181142 | JGI IMG/M metagenome (GOLD analysis project Ga0247804, IMG submission 181142) | Plant litter microbial communities from Arlington Agricultural Research Station in Wisconsin, United States - UWRJ-L029-104C-1 | ecosystem: Environmental > Terrestrial > Plant litter >...
GACGGAGAAGAAGGTCTGGTAGCCCGCGAAGTGGGGCGGGGCGCTGGCAATGTGCTCGGCCGGGGCGAAGGCCAGCTTATCGAGTAGCGTGAGGCGGCCGGCTACACTCACCCGCAGCTCGGTGCGCAGCTCGTGGAAGGCAAACCGCTCGCCCTGGTCCATGCGGCCGGAGTGAAACCAATCGACCAGCAGCAGCGTGGCGGTGGGGTCCAAGTGCCAGTGCTGCACCTGCTGGTAGCGGCTTTCGGCCTGCAGCACCACCGGGTCGGGGAAGACGATGGCCAGCCCGCCCGCCGCCACCTCGCCCTGGGTGTGCTGGGCGGCCACCGTCCCGTCAATCGAGCGGAAGACCTTGGTATTGGCCTGGGTGCCGAGGAACAGCCGGCTACCCGCCCCCACCGCCACCCGCAGCCCGATGAAGTCGCCGGCCACCAGGCCGCCGCCGTAGCTGCTCAGCACTACGTGGCAGGCGCTGCCGGGCGCGCCGGGCTGCAGGATTTTCAGCGGCTGCACGCCGTGGCTGGTGATGAGCCGCGACTTGCCCCGGACGTGGGCGACGGCGAGGGTGCTCCAGGGGCGAGACGTGACTTCCACTAGATGGTGCGCGACTTGGTCACCTTGAACTTCACCTGCAGCGTGGGGAAAGCCGTTTTTAGCCGGTCTTTGGCAGCCTGCACAGAAATGGTATGGACCGGGCGAGTCAGGTGGCGACTAACGAAAGCGACAGCTTCGATTTTGGTCTGTTCCAGAAAAATACCGTGGCGGTTGAAGCGCGTGATGGTTGGAATAAGCTGGTCGAGCGCTTGCCGAATGCGGTCGGGCACCTTGGTAAGCCGGCCTACGGGTTGCCCAAGCTTGAACTCGATAAACACGATGGTTTCATTCCAGAACACGACGTAATCGCAGCGCCTCGGAGACTTGGAGGTAGGATACAGGCAGCCATCGACGCCAATAGTGTAGAAATCACGTTCCGTGGGGTTTTTGATTTCGAAATCCAGGTCCTTGTGGCGGGTGCCGGTGCGGTACAACACCATTTTGCGCACCGGACAATCGAAAACCCGGCGCACGGTGCGGGTATGATGCACAATGCACCGCGCACCCGTGGGGTACGCTCGCTCTATCCGGCCTTTCATTTCTTCGCCAGTTTGGGTTTGGCTGGCGTTTTCTTTTCGGGCACCCGCAGGTCGGTCAGCCGGTCGAAGATGTCGGCGAACTCGCCCGACACTTCATCCAACTGGCTTTCGCTGAGCAAGCCGGTTTTCGTATCGAAAATACTTTTCACCCCACCACCGGCCACGAAATAGGCGCTGAAATCCTCCGCCTTGAGCCAATACTTTTCGGGAATCAGCTTCGCTACTTTCTTGTGCTGGTGCGGGAATAATGTGGCTACTTTGCCCGCATACAGCGCCAGATTGAGCGCCGACAGCACGTAGGGGCTGTGCGTGGTAATGGTGAGGTCGTTTTCGCCCTGCGTGCATTTGTCCAGCAGCCAATACACCAAATCGCGTTGGGCGGTGGGGTAAAGGTTGAGTTCGGGTTCTTCGATGATGAAGCTCTGCGCCTGTTCGGTGTTGCGGCTCAGGTGCTCCAGCAGCACTAATAATGGGGTCACGGATTGGATGCCGCTGGCAGTTTCTAGCAGCATCAGCGGCTCTTCGCGCTCGGGGATTTTGATGAAGTCGCGGCCATTAATGTGTAAGTACTTAACATTCAAAAAAGGTATGTTAAGTTCTGAGACTTCCTTTCTAGAAAGAGAAAAGCTATTAGCAAAGTCAAGTAAAAGCTTAGGAAGGCCAATATCATCACGCATTAATCCCGCCCAAGAGTATTCTATTGTCGCTAAAAACACCCGTTCAGCTGGGAAATAGTGAGGAGCAAGAAAATTAACTCCGCCTTTAAACTCTTCAATAAAAGCTGATGCTATACTATGGAATACCTTATTCGCTGGTATTTCACCCATGCTGCTCATGATGCTTATCAGTGTTTCGCCTGAAACATTCTTTGCCAATCCCTCCGCCATTTCTGCTTCAAGAGCACGCGCTTTGCTATCTATCCAAAGCTCAAATCCATTTTTAGATTCTTCAACTAACTTGTTAAAGCCAAGACTACTGAAAGTAGGGGAGATTTTAGTTTTGTCCTTTAGAATAAGCCCTGCTTTATTGGTCCATTTTGCAGAGGAATCTTTATTCCACAGTGGAAATAGTTGGTATATTTTAAGAGCTTCTGGACTGATAGACTTATTAAGCACGACTTGGCTATGAAACACCGCCGCCAATTTCGCCAGCGTACTCTTCCCCCCGCCCGTGGGCCCGATAAAAACCGTGACCCGCTTAAAGTCCACCGTGGCATCTTTAATCGGCCCGAAATTCTTGACAACTAGCTGCTCGTTCATCGCTGAAAACGTAAAGAGGATACCCCCAAAAGTAACACGCGGCGGCCCCGCTACCGGAGCCGCCGCGTGAAACAACAACACACAGTTCCTAATAGCTTTCGCGCTGGAAGCCGGCGGCGCGCAGCTGGGCCTTGTATTCGGCGTCGTCGGGGTAGTTGGCGTCGAGGACTTTGGCGATGCTGTAGAGCACCTGCTCCACCTGGTCGCGCTGGGTGTCTTTGAGGGCCACGGCCTGGGAGATGTCGCCGCTGGCATCGGCCAGCAGGGGCACGAGCTCGTTGTAGCGCTCGGCGATGGGCTGCCAGAAGCTGGTGCCCCACTCGCCGCCGTCAATTTTCTCGCTTTTGAGGCCGGCTACCAGCATGGTGAGGGCAGCGGCGCGCTTGCTACGCTCGCGGTCGATGAGGTAGTCTTTGCCCTTCTTCGTGATGCCGAGGGTGGCGTAGTATTTAGGGGCCTTCTTCTTGTCGTACTTATCCACGAGGCGGTTTTTGACGCGGTAGAGCGTGACCTCGATGAGCTGGTCGAGCTCCAGAATTTCGTCGGCCAGGATAGGGCGGGCGGCCCCGGCCTGCTGCCGGCTGGCCACGGCCGCCTGGTAGCCGCTGGCCAGGGTAGTGAAGGCCGCCGCCGTGGTGTAGCGCAGGGTCAGCCAGGGGGTGGCGGCCCAGAAAGGGGCTACGAGCACGGCCAGGGCCGCGAGTTGCTGGTCGCCGTCGGGCAGCAGGGGCGTTCGGCGGGTTTTAATGGGTTGGGTAGGCTCCATAGGTACTTGAGCATTAGGTGAACCGAAAGCTACGGAAGAAAATGAAATAACCTGCTGAAGCTCCCTTGTCGCGTTGCAATATAGAGCTCCGCAAGGCTCTCCCGGCGCGCCGGGAGAGCCTTGCGGAGCTCCCCCACGGGCGGCTGCCACATGGCAGTAGGTAGCGGAGCTCCGCCATCCACTCCCGGCATGCCGGGTGGGCGTTGCGGAGCTCCGCCGGGCGCTGCCGCTACGCGGGGAGACCCTTGCAGAGCTCCGCCACCCGCGGCCGGCAGCCCGGCCAGACGAAGCGGAGGGCCGCCACCCATCGGCCATTTCTATACCAGCCGCTACCTTGAGCTCGTTGTCAGGCAACCGCTCACTCATTCGCCTTATGAAACGCCTCCTCGCCCTCCTGCTTCTGCTGTTCCTGGTGCGCCTGGCCGGGGCCGCCCCGGCGCCTTACGTCGAGTTGCTCGCCGCCATCGAACAGGGGCAGCTCACGCTCACCGCCAGGGCTCTCAACGGCCTGGGGCCCGAAACCCTGGCCTGCGGCCTCGTGAACACCAGCAAGAAAGAGCTGCGGCTGCGGGTGCCGCCGGGGCTGCACTTCGTGGCTGCCGATGCCGGGGCGCAGGACTTGTTTACCTTCCAGGAGCAGCTGCTGGTGCTGGCCCCGGGGGCCAGCCGCACCATCCGGCTGTGGGGCTTTTGCATGGAAAAGCACGACTACGTGCCCCGCTCGCCCACCGCCTATACCTGCGCCGGCCGCGCCGAAAAGGGCCTCGCCGCCCTCGGCGACTCGCTCCAGAAGTACCCTGGCCTGGCCGGCAGCTACGGCCAGGCCTTCGTGTGGCACCTCTCCGACGCCGAGCCGCTGCCCGCCAACATCGAGGTGAGCCCGGCCCTGCTGCGCGGCGCCACCAACATCGTGGCCTACCTGGCCAGCGTCAGCAGCCAGGCCCTGAGCCGGGTGAGCAGCAGCGCCACCGCCCACGCCCCGCGCATCAAAACCTTTGCCCGGCGCGTGCCCCTGCTCTACCACAGCCCCACGGCGCAGGTGGCTACGCTGCAGGTGTGCAACGCCCAGGGCCAGCGCCGCTACGACCTGTTTACCAACCGCCGGCTGACGCCCGGCGTGCTGCGCTACACCTTCGGCATGAACGAAACCGTGGATGCCGCCAGCCAGCCGGTGTACGTGTTCCGGCTGGTAGATGCGCAGGGCAAGCTGCTCAAGGAAATGCGGGTGGATGAAACCACTTCGGAAGCCGACGTGGCGCCCCTGCGCCAGGATTTTGCCACCGAGTTCAAGCTCCTCAAACCGGTGAAAAACGCCCGCTTCCGGGTGCGTCTGCCCGATGGCACGCTGGTGGAGGAAATCGGGCAGCAGGCGTATTTGCCGGCCGGTAAGTTCCGGTATTCCTCCACGTTTAATCACCTGTACCCGCCCGGCACAGCCTTCACCATCGGGCTCGAAACGGCCAGCGGCGAGGTGCTGGGTAAGCAGCCGGTGGTAGCGCAGTAGCGCGGACTTTGTAGTCTGCGAGTCTGAACGATTGGCGGACTCGCGGACTACAAAGTCCGCGCTACTGCGCTACCCCGCCTCGCAGCGCCCCTTGAGCACCACCAGGATGCGGCCCTGAATTTCGCTCATCACCCAGCCCGTCCACAGGCCGGCGTACCAGTTGAGGTGGGTGCTGAGGCGCTGGCGGCTGTGCAGCACCAGCCGGGTGCGGCCGGGCCCCAGGGGGTGCAGCTCGTAGGTGCCGCGCAGCACGTCGAAAAACCGGCCGCCCACGATAACGTGCTCATCGAACGTGGTGGGCGGAATGGTGGCCGTGTTGGGCACAATGCTGAACGAGAGCCGCCGCAGCGGCTGCCATTCGTCTACGGTTTCAATGAATTCGACCCCGCGCTCAAACGTGGCGTGGCGTACCCCGCCCACGCCCTCGTGGCTCAGCGTGGCCTCCACCGGGCGCGGAAAGCCGATGGCATCGGTGAGGCTGGCGGGCAGCTCGCGGCCCTCGATGGGTGCCACCCGTACAATGTGCTGCCACACCACGGCCGCTGGCGCGTCGATAACGACCGTGTTTTCGACGCGCCGGAAGGTGTCGGGCGCCGCGATGAGCTGCTCCAGCGGCGCGGCCACGAACGGCAGCAGTGCAAAGGCCGCTACCATCAGGGTTTTATCGCGGGGCCGGTCGAGGGGGTCGGCCAGCGTGGTGTACGAAATAGCGCCGATAAACGACCCTGCTAAAAACAGCGGGCAGATAATAATCAGGCAAATCAGTCCCTCCAGGTGAAAGAGGATGGCCGCCGCAAAAAATAGCATCACCACCAAAAACGGCGCCCACACGCGCCGCCACCACCAGCCAGCGTCGCGCGGCACAAAGTGAGCCGTAAGGGCCCCCAACCCCGTAGGCATCACTATCAGGAAGGCATTGGAAAGCAGCCCATCTTTCCAGATTGGGCCGCCAAAGTAGAAGCGGGCCAATAACGCATATGCCAGCCCAATAACCAGCGCGACTGCAAACGGAATATGTTGGCGTGAAATCATACAGTAGATTTGGCAAAAAGAAAACCCAGCCGCCGGTCGCGGACTTTGCAGTTCCGACCGTTTCGCCGCAAGGTAACATTGCCATGACCAGTCCCGCCACCCCCACCATCGTCTTCCTCCACGGCTTCGCCGAAAGCCGCGAGGTGTGGACCGATTTCACCCGCCCCTTCCCCGTCGGCTACCGCCTGCTGGCCCCCAACCTACCCGGCCACGGCACCCACCGCGGCCCCGTGGCCAACTTCACCATGGAAGCCCAGGCCCGTTACGTCATTGATTACCTGAACGAAAAAGGATGCCCCGAGCCCGCCCTCTTCGTGTGCCACAGCATGGGCGGCTACGTGGCCCTGGCCCTGGCCGAGCGCTGGCCCGAGCGGGTGGCCGGCCTGGCCTTCATCAATTCCACCGCCCTGCCCGACACCGACGAGAAGAAAGCCAACCGCGAAAAGAACATCGGTTTCGTCGAGCGCCACGGTATCGAGAAGTTCATGGACAGCTTCATCCGCCCGCTGTTCGCGCCCGCCAACCGCGAGAAATTCGGCGAGCAGCGCGAGCTGCTGGAAGAAATCGGCAAAGCCACGCCCGTCGAAACCATCGCCGGGGCCATGCGCGGCATGGCTGCCCGTCCCGACCGCACCAAAGTCCTCCGCAACGCCGAGTTCCCGGTGCTGTTCGTCGCCGGCAAGCACGACGTTGCCGTGCCTTTCGAAGACTCCGTGCAGCAAGCCGCCCTGCCCGCCGAAGCCCACGCCCTGTTCCTGGAAACCAGCGGTCACCTCTCGTATTTCGAACACGCCCCCGAAACCCGCCGCGCCGTGCTGGCCCTGGCCGAGGCGGTATTTGGGCAGTAGTGCGGACTTTGTAGTCCGCGAGTTATAACGTTCTGACTCGCGGACTACAAAGTCCGCGCTACTTACCCCCACACCTTCGTACCCTCGGTGCAGTTGCGGCACATTTCCACCTGGTCGCGGCCCTTCAGCAGCGCCTTGCGGAAGCCTTGGTACTTCTTGCCCTGCCAGAGGCTGGCGAAGGTCTGCTCCTTTAAATCGCCGAGGCGATACTCGGCATCCTTGTCGAAGCAGCAGGGCACCACGAGGCCGTCCCAGGTCACCACGCAGGAGTGCCACATTTTCCAGCAGTGGTTCACGAGCTTGTTTTTCAGGCTGAAGGTGCCGTTCTGGTTGTTCTCGTAGCGCGAGTAGTAGTCGATGGTCGGGATGAGCGGTGAGCCGTTCTGGTAGTCGTAAATCTGGGCGGTTTTAAACCACACGTCGTCCACGCCCAGGGCCTCGGCCAGCCGCTTGGCATCGTCAATCTGGTGCTCGTTGGGCCGCACCACCAGGAACTGGAAAATGATGCGCGGCGTGCTTGATTTCAATTCCTTGCGCCATTTCACCACGTTGCGGGTGCCCTCCAGCACTTTCTCCAGCTTGCCGCCCACGCGGTACTGCTGATACACTTCCTGCGTGGTGCCGTCGAGGGAGATGATGAGGCGGTCGAGCCCGCTTTCCACGGTGCGGCGGGCATTCTCCTCGTTCAGGAAGTGGGCGTTGGTGCTGGTGGCGGTGTAAATGCCTTTCTGCGAAGCGTATTTCACCAGCTCCAGGAACTTGGGGTGCAGGTAGGGCTCACCCTGGAAATAGAAAATCAGGTACCACAAGCGGCTGGCTACCTCGTCGATGGTTTTCTTAAACAAATCCTCCTGCATCATGCCCGTGGGCCGCGTGAAGGAGCGCAGGCCGCTGGGACACTCCGGGCAGCGCAGGTTGCAGCTGGTGGTGGGCTCGAAGCTCAGGGCCAGCGGCATCCCCCGGTGCCGCGACTTGCCCGTGAGCTTGCTCAGGATGTAGGAGCCCACGATTTGCGTCGCGTTCCACACGCGGCGCGGCGTGGCTTTGGAGAGGAAGTTGAGGCCGTCGGTGAGGGTGGAGGACATGGGCAGCGTAGAAGCAAAAACGTCGGCCCTGCAGCAGCCGGGCCGACGTTCAACAAAGGTAGCGCCGCGAGGTTGCGGCTACAGGCTCATTACTTGCCGCCCGCCGGGTGCAGCTCGATGGTGCTGCTATACGTGCTGGCTTTGCCAAACGACTGGTTGATTTCGTCCACCGCCGCCCGGCTGCTCAGCCGCTTGGGCTTGGTGTTGAGGAAGGTGCCATCCTCGCCCACCAGCATATACGTGGGCACTTCCTGCAAAGCGTAGGACTGGGCCAGCGCCGAGCGCAGCCCGCCGCCCGCCACCCGTACGTGCACGCCCGGCAGCTTCTTGATGGTCACGAGTTGGCGCCAGGCCTGCTCGTTCTCATCCAGCGCAATGTTGATAAACACGATGTTCTTGCCCTCAAACTTGCGAATCAGCTCCTGGGCATAGGCCAAATCGCGCAAACACAGACCGTTGGTGCTTTTCCAGAAGTTCAGATACACCAGCTTACCCGCAAAGTCGTGCAGATGCACCGTGTCGCCGCTGGCGCTGGTGAGCTTGAAATTGGGCGCCGGGGCGCCGATGGAGAAGTCCTTATGCTTATCGAAATCGGTCTTCAGCGTGGTGTAGTAATGGTTCTTGGGGTCGAAGGTGCGGTAGTCGGCCAGCATGGCCGCCGACTGCTTGACGTGCCCAAAGCGGAACGACTCCTGCAGGATGCGCCCCAGGATGATGGGCCGGATGGCGCCATTCAGCTGCTTGCTGGCCAGGGCGTAAGAGGCCACGTAAAAGCTCGGGTCGGCGCGGGAGTGCTTGGCCTGAGCCACCGCATAATGCACGTAGTTGATGAGAAACTCGTGGTACAGCTCATTCTGCACCGACTCGGGCGAGTTCAGCAGCGCCGGGTCGTTGAGGAAGCTGTAGTAGTCGGGCGACATTTTCAAGCGGCCCTCGGTGTTCACCACCTGCTCGCGCAGGTCCTGGAACATCAGCCTGTCGTTGGCGTAGGAGTAGATAACCTCGGCCTTGGCGTAGTTGTAAAACTCCTGGGTGAACGACTGTTTGGCCGCCCGGTCTTCCAGGAAGTTCAGCTCGTGCTTGCGGCGGTATTCCAGGAAGGAAATGTACGGCGCCTCGTACAACTGAATGTTGTCGGGCAGCGGCTGGAAGCCGTCGTTTTCCACAAACTGGGCGTCGAACTCGGCCAGGTAGTTGTTGGCGTTGGCGGCCTGCTGACGGTGGCGCTGCTCGGTGGTGAGGGCCGCGCCGTTGCTTAGCTTGGCCTTGAGGCCGGTCGGCACGTCGTTGGGCTTGAATTTCAGCGTACCCGCCATGTCGTCGCCCTTGAAGCGCACGTCGAGGTCGGTGCCGGGGTCGAGGTAGAGCGGGGCCACGTCGTCGCCGTACACGATGTCGGCTTTGGTGGGCGTCGCCACAGGGACGGTGATTTTGAATTCGCCGCGGTCGTTGAGGGCGGTGCGGAATACTTTCTCCTTGGGGTCGAGCGGGTTTTCACGCAGCGACACCACCAGCGAGTCGGTAGTAGGGCCACTCACGCGCCCCGACAGTATCGCCGTATTCTGGGCCTGGCCCAGCAACGGCAATAGCAGGAGCACTCCCCCCAGCAGCCCACGTAAACAGTCAGAAGTAGAAAAACGCATCATAGCACGGGCCAGGCAGCCACGGGAAAGTCGGTAGAAAACAGCAGTGGAAACAGAATGTTATAGCCGATTAATTCACGGGAAAAGTCTATCAGCACTCCGAAGATACGGCGATTTGGTTTATAAAGTCCAATCCGGCGACCACTTTTATTCCGCGTTATACGGACGGTACCAATCTGCGACCTACGCCTGGGCGAGGGCCACGGATTGATTGTCAGTACCGAGTTTCGCGGCCTTAGCCAAACAGGCCGTTCAGCACCTCGTCTAGTCGGCTCACCGGCTGCACTTTCAGCCCGTAGCGGGCCAAATCGAGCCCCTTGCCGTTGAAGTGCGACACATACATCTCCCGAAAGCCGAGCTTTTCGGCCTCGGCCAGGCGCTGGTCGAGCCGCGCCACGGCCCGGATTTCACCGCTTAGGCCCACCTCGGCGGCTAGGCACACGTCGCCGGGAATGGGCAGGTCGTTGAGCGACGACACCACCGCCGCACACACCGCCATGTCCAGCGCCGGGTCGTCGAGCCGCAGGCCGCCGGCGATGTTCAGGAATACGTCGTGCTGCCCCAGGCGCAGGCCGGCGCGCTTTTCCAGCACGGCCAGCAGCATCTGTAAGCGCTTGCTGTCGAAGCCGGTGCTGCTACGCTGCGGGGTGCCGTAGGCGGCCGGGGTCACCAGCGCCTGCACTTCCACTAGCAGCGGCCGGTTACCCTCCAGCGTGGCCCCGATGGCCATGCCGCTCAAGCTTTCCGAGCGCTGCGACAGCAGGATTTCCGACGGATTGCTCACCTGCCGCAAGCCCGTGCCCTGCATTTCATAAATGCCCAACTCCGAAGTGCTGCCAAAACGGTTTTTGATGGTGCGCAGGATGCGGTAGCTCATGTGCCGGTCGCCCTCGAACTGTAGCACGGTATCCACCATGTGTTCCAGCGTCTTCGGGCCGGCCAAGGAGCCGTCTTTGGTGATGTGGCCGATGAGCAGCACCGGCGTGCTGGTTTCCTTGGCGAATTTCAGGAACTCCGTCGTGCATTCGCGCACCTGACTCACCGAGCCCGCCCCGCTCTCGACCAGCGAGGAGTGCATGGTCTGGATGGAGTCGATGACGACGATGTTGGGCTGCACCTGGTCAATCTGCCGGAAGATGTTCTGGGTCTGCGTCTCCGTCAGAATGTAGCAGTTGGGGTGCTGCTGGTCCACGAGCCGCTCGGCGCGCATTTTTATCTGCGCTTCGCTTTCCTCACCGCTCACGTAGAGGACCTTGTGCTTGCGCAAACTGAGGGCAATCTGCAGCATCAGCGTGCTTTTGCCGATGCCGGGCTCGCCGCCAATCAGCACGATGGAGCCGGGCACGATGCCACCGCCCAGCACGCGGTTGAGCTCGCCGTCGGAGGTGATGATGCGCGGCTCATCCTCGGCCACGATGTCGTTGAGTGGGCGCGACTTGGCAGCTTTGGTGGTGTTGCCGCCGGGGGTGGTGCTGGCTGGTTTCCAGGAGCCGGCCTGGGCGGGCTCTTCCTTCTGCACCACCTCTTCCACGTAGGTATTCCACTCGCCGCACACCGGGCAGCGGCCAATCCATTTCACGGACTGGGCGCCGCAGCTCTGACAGAAAAAAACGGTTTTTGCTTTGGCCATGAAGGCGAGTTTTTGATGCGTTTGGGTAACTTTTTATAAGGCTTCGCAGGCCGAAAAAGTTGCCGGAAAAAAGCTGAAAAATGGCCCGGTTTAGCGGTTATTTGCCGGTGAGGTGGGCATTGTATTCCTTCACCAGCGCGGGCATGTTTTTGAAATCGGCACCCTCGCTGCGCTGCTGCACGCGGGCCGCCAGGGCGGGGTGCGCGGCGAAAGCCGTGGCCATGAAGGCGGCAAACTGTTTGCCGTTGTGCGGCACCGGCTGCAATTCGCCCCCGTTCTGCCGCACGTACCAGAAGTAGTTATCGTGGGTGCCGGTGGGCACAAAAACAGTAAACCCAGGCAGTGGTATTGGCACCGGAATGTTGTTTTTGGTGATGACGTAGCCAAATATTTCCAGCTGGCCGGGTGCCGCCATGTTTTCGGTCATCACGCGCAGCGGCTTGCCTTTCACATACAACGTTTCCAACTCGTGGCCGTCCACGCTCATGCTCTTAAGGCGGTCGATGCTCACGGCTTTCAGCGGCGGCGGCGGGATTTGCGCGGGCGAGGTTTCGTAGCAGGGAATGCGGTCAACGTAAAACCGCTGATATTGCTCGACGTAGCTGCGCACCTGCTTGCCGCTGCGAAAAGTAAACGTCGCGGGCACGTACACCGGAGGGCCTTTACGGGCGGCCCGCATGGAGTCGATGTGCGTGGCCGGGCGCTGGCCGGCCTGGGCCGAAGCGTTGGAAGTATAAAACAAGGCACTGGCCAGCAGCAGCGAGAAGCCGAAATGAGTGCAGCTCATGCGGTAGAAAATCGGGTAAGAGTAAAGCGTCCCGCAAGATACCACGCCCCGCCCCAACCAAGTGGCGCCCGTGCGGGTTATGCAGCTATGACCGACGCGCCCACCCTCACCACCGCCGACTTAGCCACCGTCACCGCCTTCGCCGGCCTGCCCGAGGAAGTGCTGAGCTGGCTGCTCGCCCACGGCGAAGTCCGCCACTTTGCCCCCGGCGATACCATCTTTCAGCCCGAGGCGCCCGCCGATTACTTAGTGGCGGTTTTGCGCGGCACCATTCAGTTCTACAGCGGCAACGGCCAGCGCGAGCCCCTGTTCCGCGCCGAGCAGGGCACGGTAAGCGGCGTGCTGCCCTACTCCCGGCTGCTCGTCATCAAAAATGCCGGGGTGGCCGTGGGCGACACCCTGCTTTACCTGCTGCATCGCAACCAGTTCCCGGCCCTGGAGCACGAAAGCCCCGAGCTTACCCAGCGCCTGGTGGCGGTGATGAACGACCGCAGCCGCGACCAAGTGCGCGCCCAGGAGCGCGACGACAAGCTGCGCGCCCTGGGCAAGCTCTCGGCCGGCCTGGCCCACGAGCTCAACAACCCCGCCGCCGCCATTGCCCGCGCCGCGCCCGCCCTGGCCGCCCTCGCCACCGCCAAGCCCGCCCTGCTGCAGGAACTGGTGGCCCACTGCCCCAGCCCTGAGGCCATGCGCGCCCTCGCGGCCCTGGCCGTGCCCAGCGCCAGCACCGA
>Ga0247804_10001140_pt1 | contig 12409 bp, 5 predicted proteins | sample UWRJL029104C1_FD_181142 | JGI IMG/M metagenome (GOLD analysis project Ga0247804, IMG submission 181142) | Plant litter microbial communities from Arlington Agricultural Research Station in Wisconsin, United States - UWRJ-L029-104C-1 | ecosystem: Environmental > Terrestrial > Plant litter >...
GATACGATAGCGTTTACATCTCTTTAGATCCGGTGTTACGCTCATTAATGTATAATACTGTAGAGGGTTTAGCGATAAAATATGGCGTAACTTATCGTAAGGTATTTGGCGACAGGCGTTCATACAGCATCAGGCCAGAATTTCGATATGGATTTTCAAATCAAAAATTAACAGGAAATTTGTCCGGTAATTATTTTTATGATCCTTTAAAAAGAGCCAGCGTTGGTGCGTCCTTTGGAAATGGAATATTCGATCTAAACAATTTGGGCTCGATGACCCAACTCGGAAACTCGATCAATACCTTATTATATGAAAAGAACTTCGCGAAGTTTTACGAGAAAAGCTTTTTTAACATCAATACAACACGGGAACTTGCAAGCGGACTGCAGGCTTCGCTAAGTTTCGACTACGCCAGAAATCATACACTTACAAACACGACCGATTTCAAGTTTTTTGATAATAAAGAACTGGAATTTACTTCAAACAATCCATTTTCTCCAAAAGCTGAAACACCGCTGTTTCCAACGTATACATCCACAAGCGCAACAGCAAGCATAACCTACACCTTCGGACAGAAATATATTACGCGTCCTGACGGTAAATTTTATACAGAATCAAAATTCCCAAGGATAACCGCCTTGTACAAAAAAGGCTTTAATGGTTTATTGGGAAGCGATGTTGATTACGATTTCGTTAAGGCAGAAATTTATCAGGATAGAATTGGCCTGGGCTTATGGGGTTATACATCTTTTCTGGTTGGGGCTGGAAAATTCCTGAATAACAGCACCATGTATTACCCAGAATATAAACATTTTGCGGGAAATATCTCGACCATCTTCCCACCTAACTTAAGAAAGTTCCAATACCTCGAGTTTTACCAGTTTAGTACCAACCAACAATATTTCGAAGCACATCTTGAGCATAACTTTGCCGGTTTCTTCTTAAACAAAGTGCCATTATTACGCAAAGCCAAACTTGAAGAATTTATTGGTGGCGGCTACTTGTCATCGCCGGAAAAAAGAAATTACAAGGAATTTTATTTCGGTTTACAACGTTTGGTTTTGAGAGTGAGTTATGGTTTTGCTTATGACGGTGCTAAAAAAATATCACAAGGCTTTAGAATCAGCTACGGATTTTAAGCCAAAAGTCTAAAGCTGAAAGACCAAAACGGGTATCGCTTTCTACTTTGGTCTTTAAGCTAAAAGCCTTATCTTTGCCCCGCTTTAAACGCCGTTTGCAACGGTATCAACGCATTATGAAAAAATATCAGACACTACTATACTATTGCTATAGTTACATAGCAGATGCAGAACAATTTGCTGCCAATCATTTAAATTTTTGCAAATCGTTAAGCTTGGTTGGCCGGATTATCGTTGCCGATGAAGGTTTAAATGGCACTGTTTCCGGCACTGAAGAAGCTTGCGACGCTTACATGAAAGCAATTCATGCCGATGAACGCTTTGCAAAAACCGAATTTAAAATTGATAATGTAGAGGAACCTTCTTTCCTTAAAATGCATTGCCGTTATAAATCGGAGATCGTGCATTCAGGTTTAAGGGATACTTCAATTATTAATCCGAACGAGAAAACAGGCAAACACCTTGAACCTGTCGATTTCATGAAGATGAAAGATGATGAGGATGTAGTAATCCTTGATGTACGCTCAAATTACGAACACAATCTGGGAAAGTTTAAAAACGCGGTTACACTCGATATTGAAAACTTCCGCGATTTCCCGGAACAGATAAATCAACTTGCTCAGTACAAAGACAAGAAAATCTTGACCTACTGCACAGGAGGAATTAAATGCGAAAAAGCCTCAGCTTTATTACTCCATCATGGATTTAATGATGTTTACCAGCTACATGGCGGAATTATCAAATACGGTAAGGAAGCCGGCGGAAAAGATTTTGAGGGTAAGTGTTATGTTTTCGATAACCGCATCGCCGTCGACGTAAATAATGTAAATCCAACCGTCGTTTCTGTTTGTTACAATTGTGGTAAAACAACGCCAAAAATGATAAATTGTGCAAACCCGGAGTGTAATGAGCACATTACCCAATGCGATGATTGTGGAAATGAATTACAGGGTTGCTGCTCGGCAAACTGCCTGACAAATCCTCGCAGACGTCCGTACGACGGTACAGGTTATTATGTTAAAGTACCGCAGCCTGTTTTCAAAAATATCTAAAAAATGAGCGTTTGATTTAAAGCATCGGAAACAAAAATTTTCTGATTGCAGATGAATGTAAGTTTGTTTGTACAGCCATTTCATTTATATCTTTCCTTTTTTTGTTACTTTGTACATAAATGCCTTATTGTTTTTAGATGCAAAAATTCCTCCGCTGCTTATTTCTTATCCTGGTATTGGCTTTAACGGTCCAAGCGGCTGATATAAAAAGCATCGGGGTACCTTATATTCAGAATTTTTCAAAAGCAACCTATGCATCCGGTAACCAGAACTGGAGCATATCGAAAGATAAAAGCGGTGTACTATATTTTGGAAACACCGAAGGTTTACTCACTTACGACGGGAAATATTGGGATAAATACAGAATGCCTAATGGCCAGATTGTTCGATCTGTAGCAGCAGATGGAAACGGTAAGGTTTACACAGGCTGCTTCGGGGATTTCGGATATTGGTCGTACAAAAAAAATAAATTAACCTATGCTTCGTTAACAAATCTGCTCCCAAAATCAGAACAACTGAACGAGGAAATCTGGAAAATTTATATTTTAGAAAAAAAAGTAATATTTCAATCTTTCAAAGCCATTTATTCTTTAGAAAATGGAAAAATCAGCATTCTAAAAAACAAAGGCAACTTCCTCTTTTCCTACAAAATCGGAAATCGTTTATTAGTTGAAGATAAAGGATTATATGAGTTAAAAAACGATAAGCTCGAATTTATCCCTGGAAGCGATGTAGTCTGTAAAACCGGTGTATTATCCATACTGGCATTTAAAGACAATTCGCTTTTAATCGGCACGGGTAAAAATGGATTATTTGTTTACGATGGAAAAACATTTACACCTTTTAACACACCTGCAAATTCGTTTCTTTCTGCTTTTCAGTTAAATAACGGTGCTAAAATTCTAGGGAAATACTACGCTTACGGAACCATCTTAAATGGAATCATCATCATAGATGAAAATGGTAACGTCATTCAAAGAGTTAACAAGTCCAGCGGTCTGCAAAATAATACGGTTCTTAGTTTATACAGTGACGATGAACAAAACCTTTGGGCAGGACTAGATAACGGAATTGATAGAATTGAATTAAACTCCCCGCTTTATTTCTACTTAGACCAAACGGGGGTTTTTGGCACCGTTTATTCCAGTGTTATCTTCGAGAACAAAATCTATTTGGGTACAAACCAGGGATTGTTCTACAGCGATTGGCGTGATGGGGCGCAATATTCAAACTTGAATTTCAAACTTATTCCGAATTCGCAAGGACAGGTCTGGGAATTAACCATCATAGATAATCAACTATTGTGCGGGCATAATAATGGCACTTTCAATGTTGTAGGCGATAAGATTGAAACCCTTACAAATTATAGTGGCGGCTGGACTATTAAAAAGCTAAATAGTAACCCAAATATTTTAATCCAGGGCACTTATACCGGACTATTGCTATTTAAAAAAAATGTTGCTGGTAAATGGGCCTTTTACAAAAAAATAGCCAATTTTAATGTTCCATCGAAGTATGTAGAACAAGATAATAAAGGCGAAATTTGGGTGAGCCACGCTTATAAAGGACTTTATAAACTGAAACTAAGCACCGATTACAGCAAGGTAATTTCCAATAAATATTACGATAAGAAAAGTGGTTTACCTACAAATTATAACTTAAACTTATTTAATCTTGAAAATCAAATTGTCTTTGCCAGTGATGCAGGCTTTTTCACCTATGATAATATAAGCGACAAATTTTCTAAATACGATGTGTTAAATAAGGCTTTAGGTTCATTTGCTTCTTCCAATAAAATTATACATGCTGGTGCAAAAAAATATTGGTTCATCAATCACGGCAAAACCGCTTTGGCTGATTTTAATGTTCCAGGTAAAATTTCCATCGATTCCAACCGATTCAGCATCCTTGATGGTAAGATGGTTCAATACTATGAAAACATCAGCCAAATCAGTAATTCCATTTATTTAATTAGTGTTGATGATGGGTTCGTTTTTTATAACGCAGATCAAAAATTGGAATTGGCTTTAAATAAATTAAGTCAAAAAGTTTTAATCAGAAAAATAGAAGATATTACAGATAAATATGCCGTAATCAGTGAAAATGGTAATGATGAAAATTTCATCGAAATCAAAAATAGCCGAAACAACATCAGGATTTCATTTTCACTACCTTACTTCAGGCAGGCAAAAATAAGATTTCAGTATTATCTTGCGGGTTACTCAAAAGATTGGTCAGATTGGAGTTCTGATACACAAAAAGATTTCACAAATTTAAGTAGCGGCAAATACATTTTCAAAGTACGTGCTAAGATAGACGATTCAACTGTTAGTGACATTACAACTTTCGAATTCAGAATCCTTCGCCCCTGGTACCTGAATAACTGGGCAATTTTACTATACGTAATAGTTATTGCCGTTGCCCTGATTATCGGTAAGAAAATATACGAACGCAAACTGCAGAAAGATAGTCAGAAAATTAGCGACAGGCTACAAGCTGAACAAGATGAGATTTTAAAACAGGAGTCGGAAGCTAACGAAAAACAGATTCACAGGTTACAGACAGAAAAACTTCAGGCTGAGTTGGCTTCAAAAAATCGTGAACTGGCAAATTCTGCCATGACATTAGTTTATAAAAATGAATTACTCCAAAATTTGAGTGGAGAGATTTTAAAGCTCAAAGATGAAAACGGTAAAAAACTTGCTGATGAACAGGTACGCAGAATTCAGAAAGTCATAAATGATGGAATGAATGATGAACGTGATTGGCATTTGTTTGAAAATAGCTTCAACGAAGCACATGAAAGTTTCTTCAAAAAGCTGAAGATCGGTCACCCGGATTTAGTTCCTAACGATTTAAAACTATGTGCTTATTTGAGGATGAACATGAGCAGCAAGGAAATGTCATCATTATTAAATATCACGCTAAGAGGCGTTGAAATTCGAAGATATAGGTTACGCAAAAAACTTAACGTTCCACACGATAAAAACCTAACTGAGTTTTTAATGGAGTTATAATTTTAACCTAATATCGATAATAATAATTTTGGGAACGATTGCACATATTTAAACATTTAACATCGAATTAACCAAAATCGATTTTTTTCCACTACATCATTACCTCTCATAACTGCTTTTTATCCATTTCAAAACACTTGGTGTATATTATACACTTGTGTACCGACAATTATTCAATTGGGATATAAAAACTGTGTTTTCAGGCCAATTGAGCATTTGGTATGCAACTTTGAGATACTACACTTTTGAATATGATGTATTAATGTAGAGGTAAATACACTTGCACAAGCAGGAAAAGTACCTCACCTTAGTTTAACAATTAAACTAAATTATAATAAGCATGAAAAGAATTTTTACAAGAATTTCTGTTCTGGCCGTATTTTGTTTACTCGCAATTAACGTAGCATTTGCGCAAAATATCACCGTAAAAGGTGTCGTAACAGATGGTGGAGACAAAACCACTATGCCAAGCGTAAGCGTATTAGTTAAAGGTACACAAATTGGAACGCAAACAGATGTTACGGGTGCATATAGCATTAATGCACCAGCAAATTCAATACTCGTATTCACATTTGTTGGTTATGCAACACAAGAAGTTGCGGTTAATAACCGTACTACCATTAATGTAACATTAGCTTCGGGATCCAAAGAACTGGAACAAGTAGTTGTAGTTGGTTACGGTACTCAAAGAAAAAAGGATGTTACTGGATCGATCTCAAGCGTTAAAGGTGAAGAGATCGAAAAATTTGCGGTAACCAATCCAATTGCGGCACTTCAAGGTAAAGTACCAGGAATGACGATCGCTAATGACGGTGCTCCTGGTTCTGCGCCCACCGTTCGTTTGAGAGGTATCGCCAGCACAAAAGATGCCAACCCATTATATGTTGTTGATGGGTTACTACAAGACAATATTGATTATCTGAATCCGAACGACATTGAAACCATCGATGTTTTAAGAGATGCTTCTTCAACCGCTATTTATGGATTAAGAGGCGCTAATGGTGTAATCGCGATTACAACTAAAAAAGCAGCAAGAGGTAAAACAACTGTTAATTTCCAAACCACTTATGGCATTCAACATGTAAATAATCTAATTGATGTAGTTGATGCAGCTGGATTCAAAAAACTATATTCTGCGGCTTTAGCAAATGCCGGAGGTGCACCTTTTGATTATACCAACTACACCGGCGATACCAACTGGCAGAAAGAAATTTTGCGAAATGCGGGAATCAATACCAATTCATTGAGCATTTCAAATAATAACGAAAAAAGCACAACCCTGGTAAGTTTAGGCTACAACAATCAGGATGGAGTTGTTAAATATGGTAATTACCAGAAATTTATTGCCCGTATAAACGAGGAGATCAGAATCTCTGATAAAATCAAAATTGGTGCTGATTTAACAGGTTTCCATTTCAGAAATCAGCCTACCAGTGCAGGTTTAAATGGCGCGCTTTATGCTGCTCCAATTGTTCCTGTTGATAATGGCGCAGGATTATACAATACCATGCCTTCTTTCCAGAGAGCACAGGTTGGTAACCCGGTGTATAACATTGAGCGACTTAGGAATACAGCCATTAACAGAGGCTATAGAGTCAATGGTAGCTTATATGCTGAGATAAAATTTCTTAAAGATTTTACATGGAAATCAACAGTTTACACCGATTTAGGATTCAACAATGTGAGAAGTTACAACCCTCTTCCATATCGAGTTAATAATCTTGGAGAAGGTACAATCCCGACTTCAACATTTTTAGATCCAACAGCGAGAACAACCATCAATCAAAACACTTTTGAAGGTCGTAAATATCAACAAGATCATACTTTGAATTATGATAAAGTAATTAAAGATGATCACCGGATTAATGCTTTGCTTGGTTTTACTACTATTTATACATCAAGTACTACTTTGAGTGGTTCGAGGACGGATTCGACTTTAAAAGTTCCATTTGATTCCAATTTATGGTATTTAGATGCCATCGCAAGAGACAACATTACAACAAACGGAGGTAGCGGTGCAGAAGAATCAAACATTGGTATGTTTGGTCGTATCAGTTACGCCTATAAAAATAAGTACTTATTAAATGCAACCATAAGAAGGGATGCAAGTTCGAGGTTTGCACCTCAAAATAGATGGGGAACTTTTGGTAGTGTTGGTTTAGGCTGGGTACTTAGTGATGAAGATTTCTTTAAAAATGCAATCAAAGGCATCGATTTCCTAAAAATCAGAACTGCATGGGGACGTTTAGGAAACTCTAAAGGCGTTGATCCAAACTTATATCAACAAACGATTTCTCAGGCATCAACAGCAGTATTCGGTGATAATGTTTATCCGGCAGTTGACTTTACCTACATTCCCGACCCTAACCTGCACTTCGAAATTGTACAAGGTTTTGATGTTGGTTTAGATTTAAGAGCTTTAAATAACAGATTAAGTGCTGAAGTTAACTATTATAACAAAACTACCGACGGTATTTTAACAAGCTTTACCTTGCCGGGAGAAAATAAAACCTATTTTACCAATTTAGGTAAACTAACCAATAAAGGTTTCGAGGTAACATTGGGCTGGAGCGATAAAATCGGAACTGATTTCACATATAACGTTTCTGGTAACTTCAGTTACAATAAAAACGTTGTTAATTCAATTGGTAACACCAGCAATTTCCAGATCATTGGCAACGGTGGCGCCAATTTAACCGAAACTGGCAACTCTATCGGCTATTTTTACGGATACAGACAAGTTGGTATTTATCAATCGACTGCTGATTTAGACAAACAAGCTCGATTCAGTAATTCTCTTCCCGGCGATATCGCTTATGAAGATGTGAATGGAGATGGTGTAATCACCCCTGCTGACAGAACTTATTTAGGTACGCCTTTCCCTCCTTACAGTTATGGTTTATCTCTATCTGCTTCTTACAAAGGTTTTGACGCCACAGTTCAGGCTCAGGGTGTTGCTGGAAATAAAATCTATACGCAACGCCGTACTGCAAACTTTGCTCCATTGAGTTATGAAAGCAATCGATTAAATGCATGGACCGGCCCAGGAACATCAAATGTTGAGCCTATTATTGCCAACAGAGGGAATAACTTATTATTCAGCTCTTATTTCTTAGAGTCGGGAAGTTTCTTCCGTTTACGTAACATTCAATTAGGCTATACGTTCAACAATCAAATTTTTGGAAAAACCGGCATTCAGAAATTGAGGTTATTTGTAACCGGCCAAAATGTTGTAACCTGGAGTAAAGCCAGTGGTTATTCCCCAGAACCACAAGTTGGGAATATCCTTGGAAGTGGTGCAGACAATGGTGTTTATCCAATACCAGCAGTTTACTCCGTTGGTTTGAACGTAACTTTCTAATTTAAAATCATTTAATCATTATAAAATGAAAACAAACATTAACACCCGTAAAAGGATCGTTCTTGCGTTAATTGCATTGATGATATTTTCTTCAACAGGTTGTAGAAAATTTTTAGATACTCAAAGGCAGGGAGAATATACAACAGAGAATTATCCCTACCCATTAGGCTCAGGTCCTTATGATGTATTTCTTTATGCAGCATATAATGATTTAAGATCTTATGGGTTACATGCAACCGGATTCTTTCTGGCCACAAGCGTAAGAAGCGATGACGCTGATAAAGGAAGTTCAGCTACGGATGGTGGTGCCGACGCGAGCAGCATGGATTTTTTCCCGGTGTTACCCAATAATGGCTTTAGCAATGGAATGTGGACCGCCTATTACACTTTTATAAGTAAGTGTAATACTGTACTGCAAAACGTTGAAACAAACAATAACATCGTTGCTACAGACGCACAAAAAATCCAGGCTCAGGCTGAGGCCAGGTTTATGAGAGCATACGCTTACTTTAATTTAGTGAGATTTTATGGAAGGGTTCCTTTAATTGACAAAGTTTTAACAGTTGATCAATACAACGTTCCGCAAAGTACACCCGCTCAGATTTATGCTTTTATAGAAAGTGACTTACAATTTGCAGCAACTAACCTTCCGGTTAGCTGGGACAAAAAGTTTGTTGGACGTTCTTCAAAAGGCATGGCAAACGGCCTTCTCGCAAAAGTGTACTTAACGCAACAAAAATGGGCTGCCGCTATGGGCGCTGCCAGTTTGGTGATGAATTCTGGTCAATATGATTTGTCTACATCATATGATAAAATATTTGGTGAAACCGGCGAAAATAGTAAAGAATCCATTTTTGAGGTTCAGGCTACTGCAAGTGCAAGCGTGCCAACTGATAATGGAATAGAAGCAATACAATGGCAAGGCGTTAGAGCCGCTGGTGACTGGAATTTAGGCTATGGATTTAATGTTCCAAACTCAAACCTGGAAAATGCTTATGAAGCAAACGATCCGAGAAGGGCAAGAACTTTCCTATATAGAAACACTACAGCAACCCTGGCATCCTCTAATCCGTACAAAACGGTATATGGGGAAACAACCGGTACAACCTGGGAAAATCCAATTTATAACCATAAAGTGTACACGAATCCTGCGTTTAGAGCATTGTATAATAACAGAGCCGGCAGATGGATGAATATGCGTTTATTGAGGTATGCCGATGTTGTATTAATGTATGCTGAAGCTGCAAATGAAGTTGGAGGAACTGCAAATACCACCGCAGCCTTAGCGGCACTCAACAGTGTGCGGGCCAGAGCAAGAACAGGTGCTGCAACCGGAACATTGCCAGATGTGCTAACCACTGATCAGGCGGTTTTAAGAGAGGCAATCAGAAAAGAAAGACGGATTGAATTGGCGATGGAGCATGATCGTTTCTTTGATTTAGTAAGATGGGGCATCTCCGGAACAGTTTTACCAAACGCCGGAAGACCAAACTTCCTGGCCTCACGGGATAACTTACTTCCTATTCCTCAGGCTCAGATCGATTTAAGTAAAGGTGTTTTGACTCAAAACCCTGGTTATTAAACCATAAAATATTAGAAAATGAAAGTTTCAACTTTAAATATAAAACGCTTAGTATATGGCATTGCCATTTGCTCAGCAATATTTTCATCTTGTAAGAAAAGTGATAATCCTAACGACTTACCTGAAGTGGATCCATCTGCGTATCAGGGAAAGATTGACGGTTATACAAGTTCGGATGAAATTTATCCAAATAACCTGAAAGCTTACTGGTCTTTCGACGATACGAAAAATGAGATTAAATCTGCCTCAGCTCCGACGCAAACAGCAAATGATGCATTTGTGACCGGTGTAAAAGGAAAAGCAATTAAACTTACTGCAGGATACCTTTACTATGCTAAACAATTCGATGCCTTCAAAACAGATGCTTTGAAAAGCTTCACCGTAAGTGTTTGGGTTCAGATTTTAAATAATGGCTCAAAAAGAACAATGCTAATGACTTTAGCTCGTCCCAATACATTTGATGGCAGTTTGGATTTCAGATTAAATACACAAGCAAATCCGGCAACTGTAACTGATAAATTAAGTATTGGCCCAAGATTTACAACCGTTGGGGGTGGTTCTCAAGACAATTTAAATGCAACCTTAAACCCAAAAATCGGCGCAGATGTTTGGACACACCTTGTTTTAACTTATGATTCTAATTCCGGAACATTTAAAGAATGGGCAAATGGTGTTGACGTAGGCTCATATAACAATCGTGGTGTTGGCAACAATTTATTTAAAGCTTATGAGCCAGGTGAATTCATTATCGGTGGAAACTACAATGTAATTCCTGGCAAGGCGGTTAATACTAGTGTTGAATACGCCGCAATGACCGGAACGGTAGATGAACTGAGAATTTATAACACGGTTCTTCCTGATGCACACATTAAAGCTTTATACGCTTTAGGTGTTGCTGGAAAATAATAAAATTTAAGCACACGGTTTGAACCGTGTGCTTATTAAAAACAATAAAGAGAATAAATGCTTAAATCAAATCACTTTTTGATTCCTTTAAAATTACAATCAAAGTATTTGATGCTGTTCATTCCTATGCTACTGGCATTAGGTTGCAAAAAAGGAGGCAACTCTGCTCCTATTACTAATGACACTACATTATCTTTTACCGTTAACGATAAATATAATGGCACATTAAGCTATAACGGCTTAAATAATCTTCCTGAGATTAAAATTAACCTATCGGAGCCCGTAAATACTTCTACCATTACTGGATCAATAAAATTTACAGGATCTAACGGAACAGAGATTCCTTACAATCAACAACTACAAAACTCAGATAAGACAATTGTAATTGTTCCCAAAACTGCACTTTCTTCATTTACAACATATACATTATCCATTAGCGGCGATTTGAAATCTTCTACAAACGGAAGATTGATTAACCCTGTCAGCATTACTTTATCTACTGGTCTGGACGATAGCGATAAATTTCCCCGCATTAATGACAATGAACTTTTGACACTTGTTCAAAAACAAACCTTCAAATATTTTTGGGATTTTGGCCATCCGACAAGTGGTTTAGCCCGCGAAAGAAATACCTCGGGCAATACCGTTACTTCAGGCGGTTCTGGCTTCGGCATCATGGCTTTAATTACAGGGATTAGTCGAAATTTTATCAGCAGAGCTGAAGGACTTTCAAGAATGCAAAAAATCGTAACTTTCTTAAAAACCGCTGACCGTTTTCATGGTGCTTATCCACATTGGTTAGATGGAAATACAGGAAAAGTAATTCCATTCAGTACAAAAGACAATGGTGGCGACTTAGTGGAAACCTCTTACTTAATGGCGGGGCTAATCACTGCCCGTCAATATTTCAATGGAGCAGATGCAAACGAGACAACTTTAAGAAACGACATTAATAGCATTTACAATGGTGTAGAGTGGAGTTGGTACCGTAAAGATAACAGCAATACATTGTATTGGCATTGGAGCCCGAATTATAACTGGGATATGAATCTTCCAATCAAAGGCTGGAATGAAAGCCTGATTACTTATGTTATGGCTGCCTCCTCGCCTACTTACTCAATTCCAAAAACGGTTTATGATGCCGGCTGGGCACAAAACGGCGTCATGAAAAACGGAAATACTTATTATGGTGTTCAACTTCCATTAGGCGTTGCAAATGGTGGTCCGTTATTTTTCGCTCATTACTCTTTCATGGGTATTAATCCAATGGGATTATCCGACGCTTATGCCAATTACGAAGTACAAACCAAAGCACATACATTAATCAATTATAATTACTGCAAATCCAATCC
>Ga0247804_10001141_pt1 | contig 12404 bp, 1 predicted proteins | sample UWRJL029104C1_FD_181142 | JGI IMG/M metagenome (GOLD analysis project Ga0247804, IMG submission 181142) | Plant litter microbial communities from Arlington Agricultural Research Station in Wisconsin, United States - UWRJ-L029-104C-1 | ecosystem: Environmental > Terrestrial > Plant litter >...
GGGGCCGGGGTGCTCAGGGTGGGGGTGGGGGCCACGCCATCCACCAGCACACCGCTCAGCGGGGCCACGTTGCGGAGGGTCAGCAGGGCATTGGTGCCGGTGGCGTTGCGCAGGGTGCCGTTGTTGGCGGCAATGCTGCCGCCCAGCGTCACGCCGTTGAGGTCGAGGTCGCCGGCCTGCACGAGGTAGCGGAAGGTGAGCGTGCTGGTGGTGCTGCCGCTGAGGTAGGTGACGCCCCGGGGCGTGCTGCCTATCGTCAGCAGCATCACGGGCGTGCCGCCGGCGGTGCTCACCGTCACGGGCTGGTCGAAGCTGACCAGGAACGTCAGGAACTGGCCGGTGCGGTAGGTGCCGTCGGCCGGGACGGCCACGCTGGTCACTACCGGCGCGGGCGGCGTCACGGTGAAGGTCAGGGCGTTGCTGGTGCCGCCGGGCGTGGTCACTACCACGTCGCCGGTGGTAGCCCCGGCCGGCACCGCCACCGTCAGACTGGTGGCCGTGTTGGCGCTGATGGTGGTCTGGGTGACGCCGTCGAAGCTCACGCTGCTGGCCCCGCCCAGGCCGCTGCCGCTGACGACGACGCTGGTGCCCACCGGCCCGCTGCTGGGGCTGAGGCCGGTAATGGCCGGCACGGGCGGCGCGTTCACCACCTGCGTAAGTACGGCGCTGGTGCTGGTGGCAAGGCCCGTAGCCCCGCCATACACGGCCGTAATCGAGTGGCTGCCCACGCTCAGGCTGCTGGTGCTGAAGGTGGCCACGCCGCTGCCATTGAGCGCGCCGGTGCCCAGCGTGGTGCTGCCGTCCCGGAAGGTGACGGTGCCGGTGGGCGTGCCGCTGCCGGCGGCCACCGTGGCCGTGAAGCTTACTGCCTGCCCGTCAATCGAGGGGTTGAGGCTGCTGCTGAGCGTGGTGGCGGTGGCCCCGTTGCCGACCTGCTGCGTCAGCCCGGCCGAGGTGCTGGGGCCGTAGCCGGCCGTGCCCGCGTACACGGCCGTCAGCGAGTGGCTGCCGGTGCTGAGGGCGCTGGTGGTGAAAGTGGCCTGTCGGGCAGCATTGAGCGTGCCGGTGCCGAGGGTGGTGCTGCCATCCTTAAAAGTAACGGTGCCGGTGGGCGTGCCGCCACCGGGCGCCACCACGGCCACCGTGGCCGTGAACGTCACGCTCTGCCCCGGCGTCGAGGGGTTGGCGCTGCTGCTGAGCGTGGTGGTGGTGCTGGCCGCATTCACCACCTGCGTCAGGGCAGCCGAGGTGCTGGCCACGAAGCCCGGGGCCGCCGCGTACACGGCCGTGAGGGAGTGGCTGCCCACGCTCAGGCTGCTGGTGCTGAAAGTAGCCACGCCGCTGCTGTTGAGCGTGCCGGTGCCCAGGGTGGTGCTGCCGTCCTTAAAGGTGACGGTGCCCGTGGGCCGGACGCTGCCGTTGGTGTTCGTCACGGTGGCCGTCAGGGTCACGCTCTGCCCCAGCGTCGAGGGGTTGGCGCTGCTGCTGAGGGCGGTGCTGGTACTGGCCACCGTCACGGTGAAGGTCAGGCCGTTGCTGAGGCCGTTGGGAGTGGTCACCGTCAGGGGGCCGGTGCTGGCCCCGGTGGGCACGGTCACCGTCAGGCCGGCGGCGGTGTTGGCGGTGATGGTGGTCTGATTGACGCCGTTGAAGCTGACGCCGCTGGCGCCGTCCAGGTAGCTGCCCGCCACGCTCACGCTGGCGCCCACCGGCCCGCTCGCGGGCGTGAGGCTGCTCAGCACGGGCGTTTCGTTTACGTCGCTGATGGTAATGATGAGGTCTTTCTCGAAGAACTGCCCGTTCTGGTCGGTGCTGCGCACGCGGATGCCGTAGCTGCTCTGGGCTTCGTAGTCAAACACGGCGTTGGTCGTGAGCGTGCTGCCCGCGATGCCGAACGCCCCATTGTCGGCCCCGCCCGTGGCAAAGCTGTAGGTGAAGGTGCTGCCGGCCGTGGGGGTGGTGCTGCTGAAGGTGCCCACGGTGGTGCCCACCGGCTGGTTTTCGGTCACGCTGGCGGGGCTCACGCTCAGGTCGGTGGCGGGAGCCGCCACCACGGTCACGGGCAGGCCGTTGGAGGTGCCATGGATGTTGCCTACAACCAGCGTTTTGTTGCCCGGCGGCACGGCGGCCGGTACGCTTATGGTCAGCTGCGTGTCCGAGTTGATGGTGAAGGCGGTGTTGGTCGCCGAGCTGCTGGTGAAGGAAAAGCCGGTAGCCGTGGTGAAGTACCGACCCGTGACCACCAGCGTGCTGCCCGCCGCCACCGGGTTGGGGGTGGCGCTCAGCAGCAGCGGGGCGGGCTGGTTGAGCATCACCCCCACCTGCGTAGTGCTCGCCACCACCAGGTCGAGGTCGCCGTCGCCGTCCATGTCGGCCAGCTGGGGGGTGGAGACGAAGCGCACGCTGTTGGGCGACAAGCGCACAAACCGCAGCGGCCCAAACTGACCCGCGTTGCTGCCGCTGCTATCGCTGCCGTTGAGAAACAGATAGAGGCTGTTCTGGAGCGCGGCACTCGCCGTTATCACGTCCTGGTCGCCGTCGGCATCCACGTCGCCCACGGCCACGCTTCCGAAGGGCCCGCCGTACACGCCATCCACCTCGGTGAAGATGCCGATGCCGGCGCCCGGGTCGTTGGCCCCGTTACGCATGGTCGTCGCCGTGCTCAACTCGCCCCGCACCACCAGGTCCAGGTCGTGGTCGTTGTCGAGGTCGGCAGCCAGGATGCTGACACAGCTGGCCGCCGCATAGCAGGGCGCCAGCAGCGGGTTCGAGAAGGTGCCGGTGTTCGAGCCGCTGTTGTCGCCGCCGTTCCACAGTATTTGCAGGTTGTTGCCGTTGGTGGTCGCCACGTCCAGGTCGCCGTCCTGGTCCAGGTCGGTCAGGGTCAGGGCATTGCCGCCGCCGGGCGTTTGGGTGTTGGTCAGGGCCAGGGTGCCGGCCGTGTTCAGAAAGGTGTACAGCGTGCCGCCCACGCCCCAGACCATGGCGTCGAGGTCGCCGTCGCCGTCCACGTCGCCCACGGCCAGGCCGGTGGGCGCCGCGCTCAGGGCAATATCCGTCCCGCTCCCGAAGCTGCCGCTGCCGTTGTTGCGCCGCACGCTGAAGGTGCCCGTGGCATTGGATGCCGGAAAGATAATACTGCCGCCGCTGATGGAGATGGCCAGCAGGTCGAGGTCGCCGTCGTTGTCCACGTCGGCTAGCTTCAGCTGGCGCTGGCTGTACTGCAGGGCCACGGTGCTGCCCAGGCTGAGCCCGGCCTGACCATCGTTGAGCAGCACCTGTCCGGTGGCCGAGTTCGACCCCGCCACCAGGTCGAGGTCGCCGTCGCCGTCCACGTCGCCCACCGCCACGTCGGCCCAGTCGGCGGCGTTGGTGCTGCCGCCCAGGGGCAGCGGGGGGGCCAGGGCCGCGAAGCCGCCCCGCCCGAGCCCGGTAGCGGCCACCGTAAACTGGCTGACGTGGCCCGCCACCGGGCTCTGGGTATTGGCGCTGTTGCGGGCGGCCGTGGTGAGGGTGCTATACACGGTTTCGCCCGCCCGGAAGTCGGTCGTGGGGTCGAAGGAAATGGTAGAGCCGCTCACCGTGGTGCTGCCCCGGGTGCCGTCCTGCATGCGCCCGCCGCGCTGCTGGCTGAATACCCTGAGGCTGCCGCGCGTGGCCGCCCCCGTGCTCAGGGTCTGGTTGAGGGTGAGGGCCACGGGGGTGGTGGCCGCGGCATTGCGCAGGCCCTGCCCCGGGCTGAGGCTGCTCACAAACAGCGCCGGCGACACCGTGAAGGTGCCGCTGCTGGTGCTGCTGCCGCTGGGCGCCAGCACGCGCACGGGGCCGCTGCTGCTGCGGGCGCCTACCACGAAGGTGAAGCCGCCGTAGCCGGGCGTGCCCATAATGCTGCCCGATACCCCATTGACCAGCACCTGGCTGATGGCGGCCAGGTTGGTACCCGTCACCGTGACGGTGGTGCCCACCGGGCCGCTGGTGGGCGTGAAGCTGCTGATGACGGGCGGCGGCACCGTGAACGTACCGCTGCTGGTGGTGCCGCTGGGCGTGTCGAGGCTGAGCGGGCCGGTGCTGCTGCGCAGGCCCGCCACGAAGGTGAGGCTGCCGTAGTCGGGTGTGCCCGTGATGGTGCCCCGCACGCCGTTGATGCGCACCTCGCGCACGGCATCGAGGTGGGCGCCCGTCACCGTGACGGTAGTGCCCTCCGGGCCACTGGTGGGCGTGAAGCTGCTGATGACGGCCGGGGCATACAGCCGGCCCGACAGCCCCATGACGTTGACGATGCCGTTGTCGCTGAAGCCGGCCTTGGTCACGGTCACCTGCTGCAGGCTCTTGCTCAGGTTGCCCGCGTCCAGGGGTAGGTTGTACTGGTAGAGGCGCGGGGTGCCGGCCGGGGTGCTGATGGCCGAGCTCGCGCGGTCAGTACGGCCCACATCGACAATGGCGGCCTCGCCGACGGCGGCCGCGTTGTTATCCGTCCAGTCCCTTACCTCCAGCTCCGAGAAGGTCTGGGTCGAGTTGTCGGTGAAGGTGAGGGTAATGTTTACTTCGGGGATGAAGAAGACGTTGCTGGCCGCCAGCAGCACGTGCAGCACGCTGACGGGCGTGGGCGTGGCCAGCACCAGCGTGCCCTGATTGTAGCCCGTCAGCCGCAGGCTGTTGTTGGCACCGTAGTCGGCCAGCTGGTAGGGCACGCCGGGCGTGCCGGCATTCGTGCCCACGAAGAAGCCGCCCACCGGCAGGCCCTTGCCGGCCGTGGCCGTACCGTTGTTGTAGCCCAGCTCGTGCAGCACGTTGGCGCTGGCATCGAAGGGGCTGCTGGTGCTGGCGGCGGCCGTCACGCCGGTGCCGTTGGCCACCACGTCCTCGTTGAAGCCCGTCAGGGCCAGCGAGCGCAGGTCGCCCACTTCCAGGGGCTGGCCGTTGCTGGTGCCGGCGGGCTTGCTCACCCGCACCAGGCCCGGGGCGGCCCCGGCGGGCACGTTGAAGCGGATTTGGGTATTCGACACCACCGTGTAGCCGGTCACGGCCGCCCCGCCCAGCGTGACGCCGGTGGTGCCGGTGAGGTTGGTGCCGGTGAGGGTGATGAGGTCGCCCACCTGGGCCCCGCGCGGGCTCACGGTGGTGAGGGTGGGGGCCTGGGCCCAGGCAGCCGGGCCGGCCAGCAGCCACAGCATTATGAGCAGTAGCAGTCGGCCGGCGGGGGAGAATACGGGGAGTTGCATAAAAGCATAGTAGGACGAGGGCGCAAAGTTCGGCCCTTCGCCCCACGCTACCTACACCGGCTTTGTACCCTAAACAGGGTACAAGGCCGCCCGCGCTCACCCGCCCGCCCGCCCGTGCGTCCGGCCCGGGCTGCCAGGCCGCCAGCTCGCGCTGGCGCAGGCCGAAACAGGCGCGGATTTCCGACAGAGCTGCGGCGTAGCTATTCATGGCGGGCGGGAAGCCCGGTGGCAAGGGGCGGGCCGGGCGTCTGGCAAAAAATATTGCTAGACGCCCGTTTGCCAGACCCGCGTAGGGTTACTCCACCGTGAGGCGCCGGGCCTGGGTGCCGCTCCGGACGATGTACACCCCGGCCGCCAGCCCGGCGGGCAGCACCAGCCGGGCCGTGCCGGCGGCATCAGCGGTGGCGCGGGCCACGGGGCGGCCCAGGGCGTCGAGCACCTCCACGGGGGCGTGGGCGGGCAGGCCGGCGGCCGTCACGGCCCCGTGGGCGGGGTTGGGGTAGGCGGTGAATGGCTGAATGGGGGAACGGCTGAGTGCCACCGCGCGCACGGGCGAGTAGCTGAACGTGCCATCCGCGTCCACCTGCCTCAGGCGGTAATAGAGCCGGGCCGCGCCGGCTGGCAGCCCGGCATCCAGCAGCTCATAGCGGCGCGCACTACGGCTGCTACCGGCGGCGGGCACCGTGCCGATGCGCTCGAAAGCCACGCCGTCGGCGCTGCGCTCCACCTCGAAGGCGGCGCTGTTCTTTTCCGAAGCCGTGGCCCAGGCTAGGCGCACGGCGGCCGGGCCTTCGGCCGTAGCCGTGAAGACCGTGAGCTCCACCGGCAGGGGCTGGGCGTTGAGCTGGCTGAGCTGCTGGGCCGTGGTGTACTGCCAGGGGCCGTAGCGCGCGCCGCTGCCCGCTCCCCCGCCCGTGCCGGCGGCGGTGCTGCCGCTGGCCAGCGCGGCGCTGGCGTATTCGAGGCGGGCGCGTACGCGGCTGGTGCGCCCCACTTTGCTCACCAGGGCCTTGAGCTCGGTGCCGCTGGTACCCAGGTCGGTCCAGGGGCCGCGCCCGCTGGCTTGCACCGAGGTGGCCGGGCTGCCGTTGGCCCCGCTGCTGAACGGGCGGTGCTGGCCCACGGCCTCCCACACCAGGCGGGCGCGGGTGCGGCCCAGCACCGAGCGGCTGGTAAAGCCGATACCAAACTGGGTGGCCGGCCGGTTGGCGGCGGCTTGCAGCGGGGTGGTCAGGTCGGCGTTGTAGAAGCGCAGGCGGCCGCCGGGGCGGGCCACGCCCTCGTTGCCTCGGTACAGGTACGTGGCGCCCCGGTAGCTGCTCGCGCCCCAGGCCCCGATGAGCACGTCGGCGTAGCCGTCGCCGCTCAGGTCGCCCACGCCGGCCACGCTCTGGCCGAAACCGTCGTTGTCCACATTGGCGGGGTCGTTGAAGCGCTGGTAGGTGCCGGCGGTGGTGCCCACGCTGGTGCCCAGCGCGGTGGCGCTGCCCAGGTACAGGTAGGCGCTGCCCCGGTTCGTGCCCCCGTTGTCCGTATTGCGGGCCCCCACGATGACGTCGGCGTAGCCGTCGCCGTTCACGTCGCCGGCCCCGGCCAGGGTCAGGCCAAACTCGTCGCCGCCGGTGTTATTGGGGTTGTCGAGGCGCTGGGTGGTGCCGGCCGTGGTGCCGGAGGTGGTGGTCAGGCCGGTGTAGCTGCCCAGGCACAGGTAGGTGCTGCCTCCGGCCCCCGGGCCCTTGGCCCCGATGAGCACGTCGGCGTAGCTGTCGCCGTTCACGTCGCCGGCGCCGGCCACGGCGCTGCCGAAGTTGTCGATGCCGGTGCCGTTGGGGTTGGCGAGGAGCTGGTAGGTGCCGGCGGCGGTGCCGGCCGTGGCGCCCAGGCCCCCGCTGCTGCCCAGGTACAGCAAGGCACTGCCCCGGCCGCTGGTTGTGCTGAACGCTCCGATGATGACGTCGGCGTAGCCGTCGCCGTTCACGTCACCGGCCCCGGCCAGGGCGCGGCCGAAGTTGTCGCTGCCGGCGTTGGGGGAGTTGAGGCGCTGGTAGGTGCCGGCGGTGGTGCCTACGCCAGTGCCCAGGGTGCCGGAGCTGCCCAGGTACAGGTACACGGCCCGCGTGCCGTAGGCCCCCACCAGGAAGTCGGCGTAGCCGTCGGCGTTCACGTCGCCGGCCCCGGCCACGTTGAAGGCGTAGTAGTCGAACGCGGTGCCGGGGTAGTTGAGGCGCTGGTAGGTGCCGGCCGTGGTGCCCGCCGCATTCACCAGCCCGGTGGCGCTGCCCCGGTAAAGGTAGGCGCTGCCCCGGATGTTGTTCGCGCCGTAGGCCCCGATGACGACGTCGGCGTAGCCGTCGCCGTTCACGTCGCCGGCCCCGCTCACGCTCCAGCCGAAGTACTCGTCGGCCGCGCCGGTGGGGTTGTCGAGGCGCTGGTAGGTGCCGGCGGTGGTGCCGGCGCCGGTGCCAAAGCCGCTGGCGCTGCCCAGGTACTGGTACACGGCGCCGCTCAGGCTGTTCGCGCCGTAGGCCCCCACCACCACGTCGGCGTAGCCGTCGGCGTTCACGTCGCCGGCCCCGCTCACGCTAATGCCGAAGTACTCGTTGGTGAGGCCGCTGGGGTTGGCCAGGCTCAGGCTGGGGGTGGCGGCCACCGGGGCGGGGCGGCCGTAGTACAGGGCGGCCGTGCCGGTGAGGCTGGCGCTGCCGGGAGCGGCCACCAGCAGGTCGCCGTAGCCGTCGCCGTTGGTGTCGCCGCCGCTCAGGCTGCTGCCGGCCTTGCTGCCCGCCGCGCCGTCGAAGGTCTGGGGGGTGGTGAAGGTGCCGGCCGTGCCGGTGCCCTGGTACACGTAGGTCCGGCCGCTGCCGCTGGCGTAGCCGGGGGCGCCCACCGCGAAGTCGGCGTAGCCGTCGGCATTCACGTCGCCGGCCCCGCTCACGGTGGTGCCGAAGGCGTCGGCGGCGGTGGCGCCGGTGAGGGTGGCTACCGGGGCGGTGCCGGTGGCCAGGCTGGGGCTGCCCCGGTACAGGTAGGTGGTGCCGGCGGGGCCCGCGCCCGGCGCGCCCACCAGCAGGTCGGGGTAGCCGTCGCCGTCCACGTCGCCGGGGCCGGCCACGCTGCTGCCGGCGCCGCTGCCCCCGGGGGTCAGCTTGAAGCGCGTGGTGTTGGCAAAGTTGGTGCCGCCGACGCCCCGGATGACGATGACTGAGCCGGAGCCGGGGGCGCCCACCGCCAGGTCGGCGTAGCCGTCGCCGTTGGTGTCGCCCAGGCCGGCCACGCTGGTGCCCGCCTGCTCGCCGGTATTGCCGGCAAAGCCGCCGTAGGTGTTCAGGGAGAGGCTCGCGTTGCCGTAGAACACGGTGTAGCCGCCCGCGCCCGTGCTGGTGCCGGGCGCACCTATCGCCACGTCGGCGTAGCCGTCGGCGTTGATGTCGCCCACGCCGGCCACCGCCGCGCCGTAGCGCGCCCCAGCCCCGGGGCCCGAGACGTTGCCGTAGGCCCCCAGGGGGTTGGAGAAGAAGGCGGCCCCGCCGCCCAGCAGAAACAAGGTGCCCTGGTTGCCATTGTAGCTGGGGCAGCCCACCAGCAGGTCGGCGTAGCCGTCGCCGTTGAAGTCGCTGGCCCCGGCCACGCTGCCGCCGAGGCCACTTCCCCCGGGGCCGTACACCACGTTGCCGCCGACCGATGTGGGGCCGCTGCTGCTGCCAGGGTAAACGTAAACGGCGCCCGCGCCGCCGCTGGCGCCGGGCGCGCCTACGGCCACGTCGCCGTAGCCGTCGCCGTTCAGGTCGCCGGTCAGGGCCACGCTGGTGGCGTAGGCCGCCGCGGCCGAGGGGCCCGTCAGGGTGGTGCCGGTGGTGCTGGCCAGCGGGTCGATGGTGACGGGGTAAGTGGCCCCGGCGTCATCTACTTCCAGGGCTAGGGCGGTGGTGCCGTGCAGGCGCAGGCGGCTGGGCAGCACCCGGCCGGTGGCGTCCCAGGCGCGCAGGCCGCCGTAGCGCAGGGCCGCTACGCCGCCCCCGGCGGGGGCGAAGCGGATGGCCTGCCCGTCGGGGGTGGCGGTGGCGTGCAGGGCGGTGGTCAGGGCCAGCTGCACCCGCACCGGGCCGGTGGCCCCGGCCGGGCGCTGGTGCAGGTAGTAGTTCTGGCGCAGGCCGGCGGGGGTGTTCAGGTATTCCACGGCGAAGGCGCGGCCGTGCTGGTAGCACACGCTGGTATCGGTGGCGGCGGCCACGGTGGGCGCGGCGGCCAGCGGCAGGCCCGGCTGCCCGGCCCGCCCGATGCCGCGCAGGGCCAGCTCCACCTGCCAGGCGGGCGCAGCGGCCGAGTCGGCGGCGGGCTTCAGCGGCACGGCGGCGGCCAGGGTGTAGGCGGCCGGGGCCAGCCGGGCCGTCAGGCGCTGGGCCACGTTGGTGGCGCGGCGCGGGGCGGCGGGGCCCGCATCGGCGGCCAGGTGGTAGGAGCGGCGGCGCACGTCGGCCCAGATGGCGGCCATGCCCGGCGCCGAGGTATCGGCGGGGATGGGGGCGTGGGCGACGGCGGGCCGGCCGGTGGGCGGGGCCAGGCACCGGGCGGCCGGCTGGCCGGGGGCCGGGGGCAGGGCCAGCCAGGCGGCGGGGGCCAGCAGCCCGGCCAGCAGCAGGGCGGCCAGCCAGCGATACCCGGCGCGGGGCGTCGAGGACCGAAGGAGGGAAGTTGTCATCAGTAGCATACAAGAAAGGAGAAAGACCATCGCGCCGCCCCCCGACGGGGCCACGTAGCACCAGCCCCCCGCCCACACGGGGCCGGCCGGGGGCCAGTACAAAGGTCGGGCCCTGGCCCACGCCGTGCCATAGCACAAATGTGTCATTTTGCCGGACCTTCCGCCCGGTAAAAGGCCCGGCCGCCCCGCCAGGGGCAGCCGGGCCGGCTGGTTCTTCTTCCTTGAGTCTTACTCCACCGTGAGGCGCTGCGCCTGCGCCCCGCTCCTTACGATATACACGCCGGCCGCCAGCCCGGCGGGCAGCGTGAGGCTGGCCGTGCCGCCGGCATCGGCGGTGGCGCGGGCCACGGGGCGGCCCAGGGCGTCGAGCACCTCCACGGCCGCGTTAGCACGTAGGCCGGCCACGGTCACAGCGGTGCGGGCCGGGTTAGGATAGAGCGTGAGGCTGCCCTTGCCGCCCACCGTCACCACCCGCACGGGCGAGTAGCTGGCCGTGCCGTCCAGGTCCACCTGCCGCAGGCGGTAGTAGCTGGTGGATTGGTGGGTTGGTGGAATAGTGAAATCGAGGAAAGTGTAATCCGTCGGGCTGGCTTTCGTGCCCTGGGCTTTCTCCTCCCCAATCTTCGCGAACTCCTTGCCATCCAGGCTGCGCTCGATGTCGAAGTAGGCGCTGTTCTGCTCGCTGGCGGTGGTCCAGCGCAGGCGCGCGGCTTGGCCCTCGGCGGTGGCCGTGAAACTGGTCAGCTCCACCGGTAGCGGGGCGTCGGCGTTGCCCAGGGTCCACACCGAGAGGCGGGCGATGTGGTCGCGGGTCACGGTGTTGGTGGTGGCGTCGTAGCTGGCGTAGTCCACCCGCGCCCAGGGGCCGGCCGCGCCGCTCTCGCTCTTGAAGAGCAGGAGCTTGTTCTCGGCGATGCCGTTGAGCTCGCCCTCGCGGTAGCGCAGGGTCAGGGTCAGGTCGAGGTTGGCGTTGGTCAGGGGCTGGATGTCGAAGTAGCGGGCGATGCCGCTGCTGCTGTTCACGCCGGTGGCGGGGCTGCCCGTCACGCGCCGCACCACGGTGTAGCCCGGCACGGCCACGCTGCCGGCGGCCGGCGTGAGGGTGAGGCCGATGCCGCTGAAGTTGCTGCCGGTGCCGGCGGTGTACAGGCTCTGGCTGTTTTCCACGGTGCCGCTCACGTAGCTGGCGTCGGTTTCGGCGAGCGTAGCGATGCTGCGCAGGGTCACTTTGTGGGCCGGGCCGGTGGTGAGCAGGCCGCTGGTCATGGTCAGGCTGGTGTTGACGTACATATCCTGGGCCAGGCTCAGGTTGCCGCTGGCTTTGTCCACCGTCACGGCGCGGAAGCTGGTGACGGCGCTGCCGCCCACGGTTTGGGAGGCCGCCGACCCGGCGAACACCACCGGCCCGAGGAGCGTGAGGGTGCCGCCGTTGTTGGTATAATTGCCCGTAAGGCGCAGCGTGGTGGCGGCATCGGTGGTGAGGGCCGCGCCGCTGGCCACGGTCAGGTCCATTACCTCGTAGGTGCCGGCGCCCAGGCTGGGGTAGTTCGGCATGCCGGCGGGCAGCACGGCGCTGATGGTGGCCGTGGGCACGAGGCCGTAGCTCCAGTTGGCGCAGTCGGTCCAGGCGGTGCTGGCGCTGCCGTCCCAGGTGGTGGAGGTGGCCGTCGGCGGCGTTGCCACCGTCACGGTGGTGGTTTGGCTGCTGGTGTTGCCGCGGTCGTCGCTCAGGGTCACGGTCACGGTGTTGGGCCCCAGGTTGGCGCAGCTAAAGCTGCTGGGACTCACGCTCACGTTCACGGTGCCGCAGTTGTCGGTGGCGTTGCCCCGGTACACCTGCGCGGCCGTCACCGTGGCCGCGCCGCTCGCGTCCAGCTCCACCGTGGCGGGCTGCACGAAGCGGCCGGGATTGGGCACCAGGATGTACAGGCGCTTGACGGTGTAGCTGCCCGCGTTGGCCGCAAAGGTCCAGTCGGGGTTGCCGCTGGGTTGGTTGCCGATGCCCATCTCGTCGACATCCCCTTTGTGCCAGGCATTGTAAGCCAGCACGGTTTGCCGGTCGGTCAGGTTGTGTACCTGGAACGAGCCGTAGCCGTTGCTCGTGCTAAAGCCACCGTCGCCAAAGTCGAAGGTGCTGCCGCTGGCCCCGGTCACGGCGTCGGCGTTGGCGGCGGTGTAGTCGCTGGGCCACATCTCGATGCGGCCGGTGCCGAGGTTGCTGCCCGTTACCAGGCTGCCGCCGTTGTTGCTGAACACGCTCAGGTTCGTCACGCTCCGGTGCCAGGCCACGGGGTTGGCCAGGCGGTGGGGCAGGCCGAGCTGGGTGAGGTTGGCGGCGAAGTTATCCATCGAGGCCCACACCCACTTGCTGCCGCTGCCGTTGTCGAGCTCCATAAAGTAAGCCACGCGGGTGGGGTTGGCGGGCAGGGTGGTGGCCGAGTTGTTCACCGTGTAGGGCACGGTCGGCAGGGCGCCGAAGTTGT
>Ga0247804_10001142_pt1 | contig 12400 bp, 10 predicted proteins | sample UWRJL029104C1_FD_181142 | JGI IMG/M metagenome (GOLD analysis project Ga0247804, IMG submission 181142) | Plant litter microbial communities from Arlington Agricultural Research Station in Wisconsin, United States - UWRJ-L029-104C-1 | ecosystem: Environmental > Terrestrial > Plant litter >...
TGGGGCGGGTGGGCACTATGGTCGACACCGGGTCATCATCGGTCAGCCTGGGTTTGAGTTTGGCAAGGACGTGTACAACGGTGGCGCCAGCTTCTCGGAAGCCAACAACACCCGCCAGCAGTGGGATTTGGCCTGGTACGTTGGTATTGGACTGGACCTGCGGGTCGTTGGCATCTTCGGTAGTCGCAACGACGAACTGCGGCAACGCTTTGCACCTCCAATAATGATGGTTGCTACTACTACCAGCAGTACCAGCAACAGTACCGACAGTACTTCACCCGACAAGGAGACGCTTGAGATTATACATGTGCCCGTAGCTAATCATGAAATAGGTGTTAGTGCCGAGTATTTACAGGAAACGATGCCAGTATTTCATACGATTACTTCCCCGCTTACACAATACGTCCCTGCTCCCGGCCCAAGCCTAGCTCCCCCTCCTTCCGTAGTGCTAGTCCCCACCCCAATCGTGCCCACGTCGTCCGCACCAGGGCTACACCACTATCCCGATTATTGGCCGAACGCGCTGCCGAAGGCGCACCTCGTTGCTCCTGCGCTTATAAACATTCATTAGGTAGCTTCCACCAACTTTACCGCTACTTTCTCATACGTCTTGCGAGCTTGCTTATGAAAAAAGGATACTATTGCTTGCTGCTGTTACTGGGTCTGGCACCAGCAGTAACCTGGGCCGCTGGGCCACCATCGACCAAGGGTGGGGGAGGTGTCACTTCTGTGCTACTAGGGCCCGCTACCCGCTTTCAGCCGGGCCTCACGGGGCAGGTCGAACTAGGGCTTAATTCTTATGGCCCACTGGTAATTGGGAATAAAAATCTCATTCTTCCGCTTAGCCTGACGTTCGTGCAGCGCTTCACCACCGATAATGGCAAGCAGCCCACCTCGGGCTTTCGACTGCAAGCTGTGGCGGACCCCACTCGGCACCGGATGCTCGACAAGGAGTATGTGCGCTACACCTTGCAGCAAAAAGGGCGGTTTGCAGCCGACCTCGACCTATTCGTAGAAGGCAGCCCGGTAGCCGACTTCAGCGTGAATGCCCACGCCGGGGCCGGCCTGCGATTCTACCCACTTTTCGCCGACGACGATAACGATAAATATCATTTCTACGAAACGTATGAGCAACTGGTCTTATATTTTGGAGGGGGCTTCGCGTATCGCTTACGTCGGCACGACAGTCCACGCACCGCTTGGGGCTTGCTCGAAGGCGGCTTAGACTATCGTAAAAACTGGCCAAACTTCTCGACCCGCTCGCTGGATTATTACCGACAGGAAATCGGTCCGAATACCCGCTTCTCCAGCCTCCAGGCTCAGGTAGCTTTCACCGGCTACCTCACTAACAAAACAGGGCTACAACTCAGCGGTAATTGGTACGGCCGACCCGCCGGTGACCCACAGACCAAGTATTTCGACGTGCGATTGGGAATAATATTTCACCTTAGCAAGAGTGAGCTAGTTAGAGGACGAGAATCGAAGCCACAAACAGCCGGGCGTGAGGAAGCCCAAAAAGGCGTCTGAATGAGCATTGCCATAAGCGCTACTTACAGAATGCGCTTAAACTATCTTGTTACTGCGGCGCCTCTTGTATGCTGGGCTGTTATTTCTCGCCCCTCAATTATCTGGCTTTCTTCCCCGCCGCCCGCACTTGCTCCCAGGCTACCCGCTGCAGCGCCACGGCCTGCGCCGGCGCAATGCCCAGGGCCGCCGCCGCCTGCTCCTGGCCGCCGAAGCGGCGCGGGTCGCGGCCGGTTATTTCGCCGAAGAGCACGCAGGCGTTGAGGTAGGCGCCGGCCGGGCTGGGATGGTAATTGTCGGTGTTCCAGAGGTTGATTTTGCCGGCGTCGGGTTGGTAGGGGTTGCGCAGGGCCACGCCGGTTTCGATGGCACGCAGCCAGGCATCGCCGGCGGGGGCCACGCCGGCGAAGTGGCCGTTTTGGGCGGCTTCGCGGTAGTAGGCGCGGTGCAGGTCGGCGGTCATCGAGTCGATGGGCAGGCCGGCGTAGCCGCCGGTGGCGGGGTAAGTCTGGTCGGCGCGGGCCCAGGTTTCGTAGAGGTACACCTGGGCTTTGGGGTTGGCCGAGTGGATGGCTTGCTCCAGGCGGTTGGCATATTCGACGAAGCGGGCGGGCTGGCCGCCGTGGCGGGCGGGCACGGGGCCGGTGCTGTAGTCGTGCAGCACCACGGCATCCCATTTGGACTGCTGAATGATGGCCAGGGTGCTGTCGTAGTGGAATTGCAGGGCCTTGCCGCTGAGGGCTTCGAGGTGGACTTCGTAATTCAGGCCCGCCTCGTCGGTTAGCTTTTTGAAGATGCCAGGGATGCCGCCCCAGGGGCCGGGCTCGTGCTGGTATTGCCGCTGGCGCTGGCCCTTGCTGGTGGGCGTGAAGTTTTCGTCGGTGATGGCGGCGGCATTATAGCGCAATACCGGCATCGCCGCGCCGTGGAAGAAGCTGTTGCCGACGAAGAGGATGACGATGGGCTTCTTGGCGGGCGGGCGCGATGAGCCCAGGAGTAGCGTGGTGGACAGCAGGGCGGCGACGAGGGTAGGGCGGAGGGGCATGGGTGGTATCGGGTTGTAGAGACGCAAAATAGTGCGTCTCTACAGCCCGACGTAGTCTTAGCCTTTCAGCACGCCCAGCTCGCCTCCCACTTTGGTAAAGGCCGCAATGGCCTTGTCGAGATGCGCCCGGTTGTGCGCCGCGCTCAACTGCACCCGGATGCGGGCCTTGCCCTGCGGCACCACCGGGTAGTAGAAGCCCACCACGTAAATGCCCTCGTCGAGCATTTTGGCGGCGAACTCCTGTGCCAGCTTGGCATCGTAGAGCATGACGGGCACGATGGGGTGCTCGCCGGGCGTGATGTCGAAGCCGGCGGCAGTCATCTTTTCGCGGAAGTATTCCGTGTTTTCTTCGAGCTGGTCGCGCAGTTCGGTGCTTTCCGTAAGGAGCTCCAGCACGCGCAGGCTGGCGCCTACTATTGCCGGGGCCAGGGTGTTGGAGAAAAGGTAGGGGCGGGAGCGTTGGCGCAACATGTCCACAATCTCCTTGCGGCCCGAGGTGAATCCGCCCATGGCGCCGCCCAGGGCCTTGCCCAGCGTGCCGGTGATGATATCGACGCGGCCGAGCACGTTGCGGTATTCGTGGGTGCCGCGGCCGGTTTTGCCGAGGAAGCCCATCGAATGGCACTCGTCAATCATCACCAGTGCCTCATACTTATCGGCGAGGTCGCAGATTTTGTCGAGCTGGGCGATGGTGCCGTCCATCGAGAATGAGCCGTCCGTCACGATGATGCGGTGGCGGCTGCCCTTGGCCTGGGCGTCCTGGAGCTGTTTTTCCAGGTCGGCCATGTCGTTGTGAGCATAGCGGTAGCGCTGGGCCTTGCACAGGCGCACGCCGTCGATGATGGAGGCGTGGTTGAGGGCGTCGGAGATGATGGCGTCCTGCTCGTTGAAGAGCGGCTCGAACACGCCGCCGTTGGCGTCGAAGGCGGCGGCGTAGAGAATGGTGTCCTCGGTGCCGAGGAATTCGGCCAGCTTGGCCTCCAGCTCCTTGTGAATGTCCTGCGTGCCGCAGATGAAGCGCACCGACGACATGCCGTAGCCGTGGGTGTCGATGGCGTGCTTGGCCGCCTTGATGACTTCGGGATGCGAGCTTAGGCCGAGGTAGTTGTTGGCGCAGAAGTTCAGCACCTCGCCGGCTTCCCGGGTTTCGATTTCGGCGCCCTGGGGCGAGGTGATGATGCGCTCCTTTTTGAAAAGGCCGGCGTCTTTGATTTCCTGGAGCTGCTGCTGGAGGTCGGGCTGGAGGGTAGCGTACATGGTGGTGTGAAGAATGGGTGGAGTGGTGGGGTAAAATTACGGCGTGGCCGCTGGCCGCAGTCTTAAGCCAACGCAGTTGGCGTGACTGCAGGCCGTTCAGTGGGGGGAGTCTCTGACTCACGGCCGCACAGCGGCCATGCGGAACCGCGCCGCCTTGCTCCGAAAGCTCTACCGCGAGCTTGCCGCTACGCGCTACGCGCTAAACGGTGGCCAGCGCATGCTGCTCCTTTACCGCCGCGCCTGCGGCCGGGCCAGAAACTGCTGCGCCCCGCGCCGTCCGCTCTCAATAAGCTGCTGCTTTTGCACCAATGGCACCCGCTTCACCTTCGGGCTAAAGCCCAGCGTGCTGATACTGATGGTGCGCGGCCAGTCGGCCGGCTCGGCGGGGTTGAGGTTTTCGAGGGCTACGGAATAGAGGGCGCCGAGGTAGCCGTTGAAAGTGGTGATGGAGCGGGGCGCCAGCGCCTGCCGGCCGGTGGCCAGCGTGTCGAGGGCAATCTGCTCGTCGCGGTCGAGGCGCAGGCCCAGGGTTTCGGGGTTGGTGGGGGTGGGGCAGCCGGCGGGCAGGTAGCGCGGCTGGTCGAAGATGCGGAGCGGGTAGTTGGCCAGCAGGCCGCCATCCACCACCACCTGCACGCGCTGGCCGGGCAGGGGCTTGCCGGGCACCACGTTGCCGGTGCTATCGAGCAGCACCGCCCGGTAATACAGCGGGATGCTCATGCTGATGCGCACGGCATCGGCCACGCGCATGGTGGGGTTGGTTTCGTAGCTGAACACCTGCGAGCGCTGCAGGGTGAGATTGGTACCGGTGGTGTAGAGGTCGCGGTAGTGGCCGGGCTGCTGCTGGGCCAGGGTGTGCAGCTCGCCCAGGGTGAGGCCGGGCTGCTGGGTTTTGCGGGCCACCAGCTCGCTGAGGTAGGTCGTGAACTCGTCGCCGCGGTACCAGCCGTACTGCTTGAGCAGGCGCGAACTGCCGCCCACGAACATGAAGCGGCCGTCATTCAGCCGCTGCACGGGCGTGTGGTTGATGACGTCCACAATCTCGTCGGGCGAGTAGCCCACCGCCAGTAGCGCCGCCTGAATGGCCCCCGCCGAGGTGCCGCCCACCCGCTCAATGTGTTGCAGGATGCCGTGCTTTTCCAGCTCCTGCAGCGCGCCGCCGTAAGCAATGCCGCGCACGCCGCCGCCTTCCATCACGAGGTTGCGGTAGCGCGGCGGGGCAGTTGCGGTTTGGGCCGAGGCGGCCGAAGAGAAAAAAAGAGCAGCGGCGAGCAAGTGGCCCGCCAGGAGAAGCCGGTTCAGCATGAGGCCAAAGATACTGGCTGAAGGCGCTGGCCGCAGTCTGAAGCCAACGTAGTTGGCGCGACTGCAAGCCGATAAGTGGGGTGAGTCTCCAGGCTCACGGCCGCAAAGCGGCCACGCGGTCCCACGCCGAAAGTCCCAGGTACACGAGTTCGGAAACTCGCCCCACTTTCCGGCCGGCCGTTACGCGCTGCGCGCTAAACGGCGGCCAGCCGGCTATTCCCCAACCCGGCGGCTCCATACCCGGTATCTTTGCAGTCCCATCTTCCCACCCACCTCCTCCATTTTTCCCTTTTCGCATGGCCACCCCTTCCAGCGACACCCTTACCAGCCCGGCGCAGCCCGGCACCGTCCTCGTCATCGGCGCCTGCGGGCAGCTGGGCCTGGAACTCACTGCTGCCCTGCGCCAGCGCTACGCCCCGCAGCAAGTCGTCGCCGCCGATGTGCGCCCGCCCAGGCAGGTGGGCCTGCTGGAAGGCGGTCCCTTCGAGCTGCTCGACGTGCTCGACCTGCCCCGCCTCGAAGCGCTGGTGGAGCAGTACCGCCCGCAGCAGGTGTATCACCTGGCCGCCCTGCTCTCGGCCACGGCCGAAAAAGACCCCATGTTTGCCTGGAAACTCAACATGGACGGCCTGCTCAACGTGTTGAACACGGCCGTGAAATACCAGGTGGCCCAGGTGTACTGGCCCAGCTCCATCGCCGTGTTCGGCCCCGACACGCCGCGCGACCACACGCCCCAGCTTACCGTGATGAATCCGAATACGGTGTACGGTATCAGTAAATTAGCCGGCGAGCAGTGGTGCGAGTGGTACCACCGCAAGCACGGCCTCGACGTGCGCAGCCTGCGCTACCCCGGCCTCATCGGCTACAAGAGCCTGCCCGGCGGCGGCACCACCGACTACGCCGTGGATATCTACCACAAAGCCGTGGCCGGTCAGGGCTACCAATGCTTCCTCGAAGAAGATACCTACCTGCCCATGATGTACATGCCTGACGCGCTCAAGGCCACCCTCGACCTGATGCACGCCCCGGCCGAGAACATCAAAGTGCGCACCAGCTATAACCTGGGCGCCATGAGCTTCTCGCCGAAGGAAATCGCGGCCAGCATCCAGCAGGAAATCCCCGATTTCCACATCACCTACGCGCCCGACCAGCGCCAGGCCATCGCCGACTCCTGGCCCGCCAGCATCGACGACTCGGCCGCCCGCGAAGACTGGGGCTGGCAGCCGGAATTTGATTTGGCGAAGATGACGCACGATATGCTGGCGCATCTGAGTCATTTAACAGTTGTCATTTAACATTTAACAGCCGTTCAGAAAGCTCCGTAAAGGCATCTGAACGGCTGTTAAATGTTAAATGACAACTGTTAAATGAAATTCAGCTCATCCGCTTCGGCCAGTTGAATAGTGCCGACGTGGCCCAGGGCACCACAAACAGCCCGACTGTAATCACCGTCAGCCCTACCTCGGCCGCTTCGCTTTGCAGAAAGAGGCTGAACGGGTGCGTGGGGTAAAAATGCTCGACCAGCGACAGTATCAGCTTGATACCGAGCAGGCCGATGACAATGAAGGCGGCCGTTTCCAGAAACGGGTACTTGCCCATCAGCACCACGAAAGCCTGGGCCACCAGCCGCATGGCCAGGATGCCGATGAAGACGCCCGCGCAAATCAGAATCAAATTGTCGGTGTAGGCGACGACGGCGAAGACGTTGTCGATAGAAAAGGCCAGGTCCATGAGCTCAATGAGCGCCACGGTGGCCCAGAACTTGCCCAGGAAGCCGATGGTGTGGCGGTAAAACCAGCTACGCTGCTTGTCGATGGTTTCGTCCTCGTCCTTACGGCCGGGGACGAATTGCTTGCCCGCCAGATAGAGCAAATAGAGGCCGCCGAGAGGCTTGAGAAACCACAATTGCACTAGGTAAGCGGCCAGTACCAGGCAGATACCCCGGAAGATATATGCCCCGATGATACCGTAGCGCAGGGCTTTCTGGCGCTGCTCGCGGGGCAGGTCGCCCACCATGGTGGCCAGCACGGCGGCATTGTCCACCGACAGCAGGCTTTCGATAATGATGAGGTTGCCCACCACGGCCAGGGCCGCCAGCGGGTTATCGAGAATTTCTTGGACGTGGACGTTCATGGCAGATAGAGAGCGGCAAGCCGGATACGAAACTACGGCCTGCGGCGGCGATAAGTGCCATTGCCTGGCTGGGTGGCGCAACTGCCGGGCCCGTTTGCCGGTATGCGAGAGCGGCTTTTTCTCCGTCGATATGATAGTCAACCCCGCGCCCACTGGCTGGCAAGTCATCTACCAGCAGGCCCACGCCCTGCTGGCAGCGCAGCTGCTGTGGCACTGGCCGCCTGTCCTGCCGCCCGCCCGCTGGGTGGGCCTGCTGGCCGCCACTGCCCAGCACGACGACGAGCAGGCCCCCTGGCACGGCCGCGGCGGCCACTACGGCCTCACGCCCGCCGGCGCCCCGGCGGGCTTCACCCAAAAGGAATTTTCGCTCGAACAAGCCACTGGCGTGCTGGCCGCTGCCCGCTTTCAGGGCCAGTGGCGCAGCCTGCTCACCAGCCTGCACCTGAGTTGCCTGTACGAAAACCTGCGCGGTCAATCAACCGAAGTAACCACTTTCCTGGACGAGCTGAAAGCCAGCCAGCAACGCTGGCGCCGCGCCCTAAAACTGAGCAAAGCCGCCACTGACCACGCCTACGCTCTGCTGCACTGGGCCGACCGGCTGTCGCTCATCCTCTGCCGCCACGAGGTGCCCGAAATGGGGCGCGCCCTTGAAATCCATTCTGTAGCCGGGCAGCGCTACGAAATCTTCCAGCCCCAGGCGGGCGGCCCGCTCACGGTGCGGCCCTGGCCGTTTGCGGCAGCGCGGGTGGAAGTGAGCGTGGAGGCACAAGTGTTGAGGCAGTTGCAGTTTCGGGACGATGCGGCGCTGGCGGCGGCGCTGCGGGCGGCGCGCTCGGAGGAGCTGCGGTGGGTGCTGGAGAGGGAATAGAACAACAACTCCCCTCCTTGGAAAGGAGGGGATGTTTCAGCGCAGCTGAAACGGGGGTGGTTGAACGGGACCGCGCCGCTTAGTCCTTTTACAGCGGCTGATAGATATTTACTGCTTTCGTTCAGACGGCGCGGACGGGCGAACCACCCCGTTGGCTTCGCCGAACTTCGTTTCGGCGCTCTTCGCGCCTCACATCCCCTCCTTTCCAGGGAGGGGAGTGTCGTTCTACCTTGCCAAAACCAACGCCTGCGCTACCTTGCCCGTAAGCCTACCTTCACCACGTTCTGCCAATGGCCACGCACTACACTTTTACCGACATCGTCAGGATTCTCAAATCGACGGCGTCGGAGTTTACTGACAACAACTCGTTTCGCCACGCGGCGGCGCTGTCGTACTACACTATTTTCTCGCTGCCGCCGCTGCTGCTCATTGTCATCACGGTAGCTAGTGCAACGTATGGCGGCGAGGCCGTTACGGGGCAGATTTACGGGCAGCTGCGCGGGCTGGTGGGCCCCGACTCGGCCGAGTTTCTGCAGAATAGCATTGCCGAGTTTACCCTCAAGCAGCAGGGACCGGTGGCCACGGCCATCGGCATCGGGGCGCTCATTTTTGCTGCCACCACTTTCTTCGTCACGCTGCAGGAAAGCATCAACGACATCTGGAACCTGAAGGTAAAAACCCAGGGCATCGGCATCGGGCAGTTTCTGAAAAAGCGGCTGCTCTCGTTCGGCCTCATCCTGAGCGTGGCGCTGTTGTTGCTCATTTCCTTCGTGATAAGTGCCGTGCTTAGCGCCTTCACCGACCAACTCCAGGCCTGGTTTCCCGAGATTGGCGTCATCGCCATCAAGCTCGTCGATTTTGTGCTGTCGCTGAGCGTGACGACACTGCTGTTTGCGCTTATTTACAAGTTTCTACCCGATGCCATCATTCGCTGGCGCGACGTGGGCATTGGGGCGTTTATCACGGCGGCGCTGTTCGTGCTGGGCAAGTTTTTGATTGCTTTTTACATCGCCAAATCCAACCCGGGCTCGGCGTTTGGGGCGGCGGGCTCGGCTATCGTGCTGCTGGTGTGGGTCAACTATTCCTCGCTCATCATCTTCTTCGGGGCCGAGTTTACCCAGGAATTTGCCGATGCCTTTGGGCAAAAAGTGCAGCCCAAGGCCCACGCCGTGCGGGTGCACCTCTGCGAGATACCGCCGGGCGAGAGCGACGAGGAAAAAACCACTGGCCGGCCCCACGCCACGGGCCGCTGGCGCAAGTAGCTACGCGAAAGCGGCCAGGCGAACGTTAGCACTTGGAAAAGGCCAAAGAATGACGTTCTTTGTGCTAGCTTCCACGCTCTGTCGCCCAGCATGAAATCCCTTTGTTACCCGCTTGTTGCTCTTGCGCTGCTAACCGCCCACCTTGGCCTGGCCCAAACCACGCCCTCCACGCCCGAACGCCCGCTGGTGGTGAGCCCCACCGTGGGCGAAACCATCGACCGGGCCGAGAAATCGAAGTTCGGTTTGTTCATGTTTTACTCGGCCGATGAGTTCGGCGAGGCTACTTTCTACCGTGCCCTCAGCGCCGACAGCGTCATCACGCTGCGCGTGCGCCTGGCCGATGGCCGCACCGCTGCCCGCCCTTACACGCAGGCCGAGTTTCTGGCGGTGCGCAGCAGTATCGAGCGACGCCTCAAGGAGTTGGGCGAAACGGTGATTAAGGCGCCCGCCCTGGCCGCCGGCACCCCGGCCGCCCCCATGTCAGCCCCCGATTATCCTTTCCAGCTCGGCCAAAGCTACCGTCTCGAAACCCAGGATGGTACTTTCAGCGGCGTACTCACCACCCTGAGCCTGACCAATGTGGAGCTCACCACCCCCGATGGTACCAAGGTAAGCGTGCCCCGCCGCAGCCTGCTACGAGTGTTGCCCGCCGATGGCAGCACCCCCGCCGCCGCACGCCTCGGCGCAAACCGCCCCGGCAATTACTACGATATCGGCAACGGCAACCGGGTGTTTTTCTCGCCTACCGGCCGTGGCCTGCGCAAAAACGAAGCTGTATTGCAGGACATTGACCTCTACCTGCTGGGCTTTAACTACGGTATTACCGATTATTTCTCGCTGGGCGGCTACATCTCCATCGTGCCCGGCATCGACATCAGCGACCAGCTGCTGGTGCTCACGCCCAAGCTGAGCTTCCCCGTGAATGAGAGCCTGCACATCGGGGCCGGCGTGCTCTACGCCCGGATACCCGATACCGACGGCACCGGCGCCGGGGTTGGCTATGGCATAGTTACTTACGGTGGCGCCGATAATAATATTTCGGCGGGCCTGGGCTACGGCTTCGTGAACAATGACGTCGGCAGCACTCCGGTGATACTGCTGTCGGGGCAACGGCGCATCACCCGCCGCGTATCGCTGCTGAGCGAAAACTACATCATCGCCGATGCCAACGCCGGCATGGCCGGCCTCTACGGTATGAAGCTGGGCTGGCGCCGTACCAGCCTCAGCCTCGGGGCGTTCTACGCCTATTCCTTCGGCTACACGGGTAGCGACCCCAACCCCATCACTACCTACATCCTGCCGGTCTATATCGACTTTGCCTTCCGCTTTGGCAAAGGCGCCAGGCAGCCGGAGGTGTTAAAGTAATTTATGGTCAGCTTCATAAAGTGGGCAACGCCTGTTTTGGTACTGCTGGGCTCGGGGCTGGCGGCTGCACAGCGCGCAGCCCCTGGTACTGCTGTCCCCGATACCATTCCCGGGCAGACGCAGCTAGTAAGCCGGTTAAGCGCTTCGATGTGCCAGCACCTCACGGCCGAATCACACCGCGCTGATTTCGACAAGCTGAAGCCTGATGCTATCCAAAAGCTGCTGCGTAGTATCACTTACCAAAGTCTGCTCGACAATGCGGCCCGCTTTCAGCTGGTGCAGTCGCTGAGTGAGGACGAGGAAAAAATGGGTTACTGGCTAACGCAGGAAGCCACCCTGCAACTGGCCGAAACCTGCCCGCTGGCCCGCCCGCTGCTGGCTCTGAATGGAATGCAGACGCTGGGCCAGGCCACAAGTCTGTCGGTGGCCGAGCGCACCACGCTGGGCCCGCTGGCGCAGAACATCTGCCGCCGCCTCGATGCCGAAAATGCCCGGCAGCCCTTCGTCAGCCTGGAGCCTGGTGCGCGCGGCCCGGCTGTGCAAGCTGCCGTGCAGGCGGCCACGCAGGAAAGCATCGCCGCCGGCACCACAGCTCTCACGGCGTTATACGGCGTTGAGGCAAAGCGCACTCCCGACCAGAATCAGCAAGTGAGCTTGAAAATCGGGCGACTCGTGTACGAGTACTGCCCGGCTTATCTCAATCACATCAGCCGCAGTCTGCTCCCAGGGCCGCCCCCGGCCAATCAGATGGTATCGGGCGAGGCGCCCCCGTTGCTGCTGCCGCCCGGCGATGAGCCGCCCCCGCCGCCTCTGCTGCCGCCCGCCCAGAAACGACGGAAATAGCCCGGCAGAGTCTGGATTTTAGGCCGCCGCGCTCGGCTCTTTCACGGCCAGCTGCCCGCAGGCAGCGTCGATGTCCTTGCCGCGCGAGCGGCGGATGTTGGTCTGCACCCCGCGGTCGGCCAGAAACTTGTGGAAGGCCATGATTTTGTCGTCCTCGGCGTTCTGGTAGCTGGCGTTTTCGATGGGATTGTACTCGATGAGGTTGACCTTGCAGGGCAGCCACTTCGAGATTTTCAGCAGCTCGGCGGCATCGTCGAGGCCGTCGTTAAAGTTTTCGAATACAATGTACTCGTAGGTGACTTTGCGGCCGGTTTTCTCGTGGTAGTATTGCAGGGCCTCCTTCAGCGCGGCCAGCGAGTTGGCCTCGTTGATGGGCATGATTTCGTTGCGCTTGGCATCGGTGGGGGCGTGCAGCGAGAGGGCCAGGTTGGCCTTCACGTCGTCGTCGGCCAGCTTCTTAATCATCTTGGCGATGCCCGCTGTGCTGATGGTGATGCGGCGCGGGGCCATGTTGAGCCCGTCGGGCGCGGTGATGCGGCGCACGCTTTCCACCACGTTGGCGTAGTTGAGCAGCGGCTCGCCCATGCCCATGTACACGATGTTGGTGAGCGGCGTACCGTATTGGGCTTCTGCCTGTTCGCGAATGCGGACGACCTGGTCGTAAATCTCGGCCGCATCGAGGTTGCGCTTGCGGTCCATGTAGCCGGTGGCGCAAAACTTGCACGTCAGCGAGCAGCCCACCTGCGATGAAATGCAGGCCGTCATCCGCGTGTCGTGCGGGATGAGCACGCCCTCCAC
>Ga0247804_10001143_pt1 | contig 12397 bp, 11 predicted proteins | sample UWRJL029104C1_FD_181142 | JGI IMG/M metagenome (GOLD analysis project Ga0247804, IMG submission 181142) | Plant litter microbial communities from Arlington Agricultural Research Station in Wisconsin, United States - UWRJ-L029-104C-1 | ecosystem: Environmental > Terrestrial > Plant litter >...
AGCTAGCTTCTTTCACAATGACTAAGGTAGAGTAGTGCTTTGCGCAGCGCTAGGTTTTTTTTAAATATTTCACAAACAATACATTGCTGGCGATTGTCTGTAATTTGAGAGTATCTTTTATCAAGGTGTAATGAATGATGCCAGCACTTGGAACGGCAACCCAGATCACAGAACACATCTTGAGACAAGCAAAGTCAAGAGAAAGACATGTTGGCAAGCCGCAGGATCTCTTTGGTGCATTATCAACAGATTAAAAATTGGGATTAGTCTCTCAAGAAGGTCCAAGAAATCAGCAGGTATAACAATACCTCCCACATCCCTTCCGTATTCACTAGCATTGCTCTTATATGAGTCCTTAATTTCAAGCTTTGCACAATGTACATCGTTTCGATTCATAAGAAAGTGAAAATAAAATAAAAAATATTAAGACTCAAACTCAAACCCTGCGCAGCACCGTGGTCATCGCCGGATATTCCACATTTAAAACCGTCCTAGTGCTAACATATGTTTTCTGTCCTGGTTAGCTTAAGACTTTCCCCAACAAGACAGGCTGAAGAAGACCAAAACCCAAATGAAGGAAATAGCTAGGGCTCACTGTGCTTGTCGTCAGGTAGTACGTAGCAACGCCCGTCACCGTTTTTGTCGCTGGTGGAATGGGCTGCACAGGTTCGCACCGGCAGATCAGAACAAGTTGAAAACTGAATTCCACTGTTGCGGTTAGATCATTGAAGTTCTCATATAATGCTGCTGCATTGTTCCGTATACGAATTTCGTTTTTCGTGTCTCTATTTGCTGAAGAGAGCATGTGGAGCTTCACTTCTTTGGACTCTGTATTAGGCGATATTGTTACTAGAGTTGGGCTGTCGATGTTTTCCGTTTCATTTAATTTGGTTGAAAAGCAGGCGCTCTGTTCCTATAATCAGTATTTGTCCTTCCCCTCCTCGGTACGAAACACTTAAGAACAGAACTCACAGGGAGGAACTCAGGGCACCCGCGATCGTAGAATCCTTGACTATCACCTGGGCTAGGTCTCCACTTTGGGTCGTATGGAATGTAGAGAGTGCCCTGATCCATGGCTTGTTGCAGCGTTATGTCCGATAGCCCACAGTCGTGTGTAGCATATTTACCTGGCAGGCCTTCCACGGGTTCATCGTAGTCTAAGGAGCTGATGAAAGACCTGCAGGCTGGGTTGGCAAGGCACATTTGCTTACAAGCGTTGGGAGACAGGTTATCGTAGTTTGGATACGAAGTGAAGCCCCAGACTAGAGAAGAACAATATCAAATCAGATTTTGTCTTTTGTGAGAAGCAGAAATTCGCGAGGGGATTATATTTCTCATACCGCGGGTAGGGTTACCGCCACAAACTTGAGAGGGCGACGGGATAGGGCAGAGAACAGTCGTCGTTCCAGTGCTAGTGTCTGTTAGTAAATTGAAACTTGACAGGAGGAGGGATTAGAAGGATATACGTTGTAGCTGTTGATGTGGTAACCTGTGTTTGTCAGTCTGGCGTTAGTTTCTCTAGTACGATAGCATTGGAAATGGCAAAACTTCGGCACCTAGATGTCCGTGTTCTGTCTAATAGTATCCATATCAGTATGAGATTCACATTCTTCCAACTTACGGGGAAAGTCGTTGAAAAGGCTACTGCGTAGACACTGCTCGTAGTTGTGCTCGTCCACAGATACCTTAGTTAAAATTGTTAGTTGTCCATATTAGCTCAATTCAAACTCAAAACATTGAAAGTTGTAAGGCTGGGGTTATTATCAAAAACATTAGAGCACATCAAGCACTTACTCTGTCTCTGTTGTCCGTAGAAAAGTCGCGCAAAAGCTTAAAAAGTCCAGGTTTTTCGGTCTATTTTAAAATTATCAGTAAAAGTACACTGTCGTAGGCCTCAAATAAGGTATGTTTCGGGCTTGAGACAAAATACAGCGTTTCTTACGGTGATCGTAGACTAATGATGGCACTAGTTAAAGGCTCCTGAAATTGGCTGAGGCATTCTTATATTGACAATAAGCGTCAGTAACTGTGGCTTTGTTGCTATTGGCTTCCTTACGATCTACTGAGGAACTAAAAATGGGTCCTCGTTTATCGATGGCTGGAAGTACTGCCTTTGCAGTTATTGCCGCTGGGATGGCATGTGCTGTTGAGAGCAAGAGGAAACTCAATTCAAGTAGGGTGCCGACTAAAAAGTACTTCATCTTAATGACTATAAAGCTTTACAACTCTTTTGACCTCAACGGAAGTGAGTACTACAAATAATTCGAGATCACAAACTAGGCGTGAAGAGGTGTTTATGAACAGGTCTATATCAACAGTCTTGATTTATGTAACCATTGGTAACATGATTCAGCCATCGTTGAGTGACTAGTCAATGATTTGAGTTTCTTGTCAAATCGCACTGACGCCAGGTCAACAGACATCATCTCATTCGTGGGCGAACATCTCAACGCTGGCTATCCAATCGGAACAATGAGTGCGATCAAGGTGTGAGCTTTCGCGCATAGGCTGAAATGGCAAACTACTCTATACTCGCTCGCTTCCGGATCTTAGCGACTACAAGCTGGTCATTTGGTAGCCAACCCAGAGCAGTGACAAATAATCACATATTCTCGGCACGGCAAAGGGCGCGAAGGATCAGACGGGCATAGATTCAATGCATCTGTCACTTCACTTTAATGTAAATAATCATTGCCGAAACGAAGATATCACGAGCAACGTAACCTCACACTTGAACTTAAAAATCAAATTTCTACTCTAGAATTTCATAGTTGTAGATAAATTTAAATCCAGAACGTGTTTTATAGCCCCCTAGATAAAAATTAGCTGCTCAGCTTTTGCAAAAACGATACGCCTGGGTACGCTTCTCATGATCTAAATCTATATATGTTCGTTCAATATCAATACAAAGTGAAGACGAAAATATCTCCCCAAAGACTAGCTACAGATACCCAGCCAACCATCCAAAATAACTCCGGAATTGACAGTTAAACGGGAACGTGTATGTGTGCAAAAGTATCTCTGTAGCCCCGAGTAATTACATATTTCTGAAGTGAATGAGGAAAACGTATTAATATAAAGTTGGCCATCGTAACAAGAAAAAGGTAGATTCAATATCCACCATAGCTTAGTAGTTATTTCGGTCATCAAGATTAAATAAGTAGGACTGTGGTTATTGTCAGTCTTCCTGATATCGAAAAATACACCTGGATTAATGCGAGCATATTATAGAGTCTATTTACACCTGTACATAAATGAACGTATCTTGGCATCCATGTCATATACGTAGATGGCCGTTTTTCCCATATAAAATTCTGCTTCTAAGCCAACTTGAGTATAAGTTTCCAGCTTCTAGCAGAGTCGATCAGTTGATCGAATGATTAGAATCCCCAAAAGCCTTCATATGATATCTAACTTTCCGGGCTTTACTGCGTTGGGCTTCCAGAATATATCCAAGTTTCATCTATTTTTTGAAATGTTCTAAAGATTGTTTGCGTCTACTATGATTTTCATAAGAATTATAAGTTGTTCCTACTACCTTTCCTCTATGCTAATTTGCTCCGGATTTTCATTTATCGTGCGCAAACATTTGAAATTGTTGTCTTGGGGCTCCGTCGACTATCTATTCTACCATTGTGTAGTACTATACATGTCTGTAGGGCAAAGCCATGTATTATTGTTCGTTTGAGAAGAATTTGCCAGTCTAACTGATTATTTAGTAGAAAGATGAAAGATGACGTAAAATATATTTCTGTGCTCTAATATCTAATTATGCCTAGCAGTTGACAAATATTGGCTTTTTCCTACTCGCTTGTTGGCAAAAGAACATGGTTTGATTTTCCAATTGCCTAACCTATTCAAGCGCTGATAGCAAGTGACCTCGGCCTGTTACGAAAAAGAGTTGTTATTCTCGATGATAATTGATGCTGGTTGGTCCATATTTATGACTGCGGAATCTCCAAGATGTTCCAAGCAATGCTAAGACATTATGTGGGCAGTGCTGTGGCGTGAATATCATCAAGCTCAACCTTCAGACTAAATAAAAGAATATACATCTTTCGAAACCGCATAGTACGCTGAATTATGTTGGCTTTTGGATATGCTAAAGTCGTGGTTCTAGCGATTGTAGCTGGGAAGATAGCTGCCGACGGTATGTACTTGATCAATTGTCTCTTTTGGGTGGAGAGTAGCAGCTAAATTTAAACTTGTAGAAACGTCATGTTCCATCAAAGACTTTAATTATCTCTATCTCAACTCTACAAACCAAGACTCCCTCCTTCCGTGTCTACAATATGGCTACAAATGTTTCTCCGATGGCGTCTTTGTCTATAAACAAGACGATGCCAACAACGGCCGCCCACCATCAGATTGCAACAGAATCTCGTGGACTGTAACTACCGAAAAGAGCGCCAGCGGCCCGCTCACAATCCCTAGCTTGGTGTCTATCCATGAAGTAAGGCTTGCAGGCAGTAGTTGCGATCGTCAGATTGAGCCCAATTGTACAACCCCTCCGGAGAGACTGAACAATGTGACGGACATCGATCTACCTGATCTGGTAACGGCTGATAGCATCTACATCGAGAGGTTACACATGCTCCAAAGTGTGAAAGTTCCAAAATTAGTACATTTGGGGAGAATAAATATGTATTTGTACGAGCCTTCTCCACCGATTAGTTTGGCTTTTCCGAGCTTGAATGATACCTTAGGAATCCAGCTGGAGGGGAATATCGACGCGTAAGTTTCTCTACCTTGGGATATACATGAGTGCCTCCCTTTCATCATTTTGTCACACATGTGACGGTAAATGTGGTTTTCGGAAGAATAAGGCTAATGATCCCACTCATCTTCTAGTGTTGACCTCCCAGTTCTAAACTCCGCGAATTATATCGAAATTCATTCTACGGGAAACTTGGACTGTACAGCGTTGGTAGCAAGTGTGTTCAATGCGACTAAATCGGGATCGAGAAGTTCTCCAACCAAAAACGACTCTATAATATGTAATTCCAAAAAAGCAAGTATTACTACGGGTCACCCTATGCCAACAGCGACGGGTGAGGGTGGGAGGTTAGCCTTGGGGAGAACTTTGATTGTGTTGGGATTTTTGGGAAGCTTGGGTTTTGTTGTGTAGGAATTTGCGCCGAATAGCATCGCTGGAACGACTTGATGATAGAACTTGTTCATGGCATAGGCTGGTAGTCTATTTTTCAAAATTGAAATGTGAATGTATCTCACGAAATACCTGGTAAAGAACATATACTTCTGTCATAGAATCTGAAAATTACATGACAAACTAATAGATTCCTAATCTATTGGGAATTGCAAGTCTGTTCAACATTAGTCCTGTATATGACCGAATGTTGATGTTTGCAAGCCGAAACCTTTGCGTATTGCTGTGTAGAACCATTTAACTTAAAACCCGAGGCTCCCGCGTTTACAATTTGCTTACCTTGAATAGGGCACTAGCTAGAAAGCAGTCGCAAATGAATGATGGCTTGCTAGTGCGCATATAAGTAACCAAAGCGCACATGATCCCCCTTTTGCATGATCTCGCTTAGGAGATAACCAACCATGCGAAATTGCTTCACAAGTGCATTTCTCAGCTTATCTCATCTATAGCATGGTTGGAGATAAGCTCTCCCTTCTACTCTCTTACTGATTCAAGCAGTTCGGATACTTGCGAGATAGTAACAGGCCATAATCGAAATCACGTGACAAACATGATATCTTACTGGGTGTCTTCAATATCATCCGGTGTGAATTCACCCGGAGGTTGATGTCGTGTAACTACCAAATGCAGCTGACAATCAATTGCTGCTCTCTCATTGAAGTAATTTACCGCCACAAGTGGTGGTTCCTGACAGCTCACTTTTCCCAGAAACCCTTGTCGGGTTGTTGCATCCTTCAGCAGCGGACTTTGCGGCAATACTATAATCCCAGAGTTCCGTTATTTATCCGCGCTAGATGAGCATTTGATATTCACATTTGATATCCCTATATATTTACGTGTGTATAGATACATATATATATATTGTCGTATTGTGTTTATTTGTTCACGGTCCTCCGGCTCGTACAGACATAAATAGAAAAAGGCCAAGCCGTGCCTCCCCCGCTTCCCCAGACCAAAAGGGGCAGCTCCACAGCAGGAATCCATCATTCGTGGGGTAGCAATACTGAAGAACCGCAGAACAGCCGCAGCCGGGTGGAACGTGGATCCAAACCATACTTGATCCCAAATACACACAACTCTGTTCGAGTTCCTTCTGCCTTGTGCTTGACTGCTTCTGCCTGTGCTGTTCTGCTGGACTCCAAATTCCAAAACATAAACTCTAAACATCCAACAGTGTGAGACGTCGACAACAAAGGCAACAAACCATACGCGCCAACATCCTCAAGTCCAATTTGGTCCCGTTGACCCGGCTGGCAGATGCCATCTTCTTTAGTACAACGTTGACCAGCAGCTTCTTGCAATCATGATAACCCCTTCGACTCTACGGCCGGCATTCAGCCAATGTCGTGCCGGTCTTCGAGTTGTGGGTGTCCAGAGAACAGCTCTAGGTAGTCTGGGTATGTCGAGGTTGTCCGACCCAGCCCTGACAACATATACTGACCAAAACGTACCAGCTGCGAACATTCGCCCTTTCTACCAGCCAGTAAAGTCCTGGCACGATCAGCGAAAACGTATACGACCACAAATCACAACCTTGACGTCCGCAAGACACGCGTCTGTTGGCGAGGTTCCTACTGAGGCTCCTGTCATAAAAGCAACACCATACTCGGACCTGACGGTTGGAATTGTTCGCGAGACTTTCCCTAATGAACGCCGCGTAGCAATCACACCTCAAAATGTGATCCTGCTCCTCAAAAAAGGGTTCTCCAAAGTCTTGATCGAGCGAGGCGCCGGGATCGAAGCGCAATTCCCAGACTCTGCGTATGAAAAGGCCGGTGCCACACTGGGAGACAGCCAAACAGTATGGCGGCAATCCGACATCATCATGAAGGTGCGGGCACCGAGTTTTGAGGGTGACATCAGTGAGGTGGATAGGCTGAAAGAGGGCGCTACATTGATTAGTTTTATATACCCGGCGCAGAATAAGAAGGTAGTAGAGAAATTGGCAAGTAGGGGGACAACTGCGTTCGCAATGGATATGATACCGAGAATCTCAAGGGCGCAGGTCTTTGATGCTTTAAGGTAGGTTATAGGCGGAACAGTTCGACGAAGCTGGCTAACGGGTATAGTTCTATGGCAAATATTGCGGGGTACAAAGCTGTTTTGGAGGCTTCGAACCACTTTGGAAGATTCCTGACAGGTCAGGTAACGGCTGCTGGGTGAGTCCATCTAGAACAGGTCCGAACTTGAATGTGCTAACAAACTATAGGAAGGTGAGGTCAATTAGATCAAGCTTGGGGCTTAGCTAAACTTGTATAGATCCCTCCTTGCAAAGTTCTCGTTGTTGGAGCAGGTGTAGCAGGATTGAGTGCAATTGCCACGGTAAGCTATCACTGACATATCCTGAGAACTACAATTGATTGTTCTAGGCTCGTCGAATGGGTGCGATCGTCCGAGGATTCGATACCAGACCTGTAGTTCGTGAACAAGTTCAATCTCTTGGCGCCGAATTTGTTGAAGTTGATTTCCAAGAAGATGGCACTGGAGTTGGTGGATATGCAAAAGAAATGTCAAAGGGGTTCCAAGAAGCGCAAGCAAAGCTTTTCCTGGAGCAATGCCGTGATGTTGATATTGTGATTACCACGGCACTCATACCAGGAAGACCTGCTCCAAAGCTGATCACAGAAGAAGTAAGTTACGCAAAGTGACGGTGACAATATTAACTGATTGTATCGGTAGATGATCGAAGCTATGAAGCCTGGATCTGTCATCGTTGATTTAGCAGCTGAAGCAGGAGGCAATTGTGTAGCTACTGCTCCAGGCAAATTAGTCGAACATAAAGGAGTTACGATCATTGGTATTTCCCACAAACCCGGTTCAACGAACGTTCAGCTAATCCTAATCTAGGATACACTGACCTTCCTTCCCGCCTCCCAACCCAATCATCAACTCTTTACTCCAATAACATCACTAAATTTCTCCTTTCTATGAGCCCTTCACCCAATGCTTTTGGAATCGACTTGAACGATGAAGTAGTCCGTGGCTCGATCGTGACCCATGTCGGCAGCGTAATCCCCACCGCACCCCGCCCAGCTCCTCCACCTGCCCCTGTCCGCCCTGCCGCTGAGGCTAAAACTGAAGTCGTTGCCGTCACTCCATGGCAGAAAACTTCTCGTGAAGTGGCTACTGTGACTGGGGGTATGGGATTGGCAGTAGCTCTGGGAAAGATGACGGGACCCATTTTCATGGGAAATGCTTTCACATTTGCCCTGGCTAGTTTGATTGGTTATAGAACAGTATGGGGTGTTAGTCCTGCACTGCATAGCCCACTGATGAGTGTTACGAATGCAATTTCTGGTAAGTATTCTTCCCCAGATATTGTTAAATCCCTAATTTGGGGGGGAAAACGTTACAAGTGAGAAGATTGGCTAACACTCCTAGGCATGGTTGGTGTTGGTGGATTTTTCATCATGGGCGGTGGCTTGATTCCTCATACATTCCCTCAGGTCCTCGGAGCACTATCAGTCCTCCTCGCATTTGTCAATGTTTCAGGCGGCTTTGTAATTACAAAACGCATGTTAGACATGTTTAGACGCCCGACTGATCCCCCCGAGTATCCATGGCTCTACGCAATCCCAGCTGGAGTGTTTGGTATGGGTTATATCGCCGCAGCTAGCACTGGAATGGCTGGTCTCGTTCAAGCTGGATATCTTGCTAGTAGTTTGCTTTGCATCGGATCCTTATCTGGGCTTGCCTCGCAAGCCACGGCCAGACAGGGCAACATTCTTGGTATACTCGGTGTTAGCTCCGGTATATTAGCATCTTTGGGAGCTGTTGGCTTTGCTCCTGCTGTGTTGGCTCAATTTGGCATAGTTGCAGGTTTTGGCGCGTTGATTGGTCTTATGATCGGGAGAAAGACAACAGCCACAGATCTACCACAGACTGTAGCAGCCTTGCACTCTGTCGTCGGCTTGGCTGCTGTGCTAACAAGTTATGGAAGCGTCATGGCCGACATAGGCGATATTTCGACTCTACATCTGGTAGCTGGATATCTTGGTGTCTTGATTGGTGGTGTAACCTTCACTGGATCAATTGTAGCTTTCCTAAAGCTTGCTGGGCGCATGTCCTCGAAGCCTATCCATATCCCAGGTCCCAGACATCTTCTCAACACATCCCTCCTTGGTGCCAACATCGCTACCATGGGAACATTCCTCGCCATGGCACCTGGATCACCTATTATTGCGGCAGCCTGTCTGACAGGTAACGCTATTCTAAGTTTTATCAAGGGTTACACGACTACTGCGGCAATCGGTGGTGCAGATATGCCAGTTGTCATTACTGTTTTGAACGCCTATTCCGGTTTCGCTCTTGTAGCAGAAGGATTCATGCTTGATAACTCCTTGTTGACAACTGTAGGCGCGTTGATTGGAGTTAGTGGGAGTATCTTGTCGTATATTATGTGTGTGGCTATGAACCGCTCTTTACCCAATGTGCTGTTTGGTGGAATTGCGCCGGTCGATAACTCAGATTACAAAATGGAGGGATCTATCACGAAGACGAACATTGAGGATACGGCCGATGCGCTTGCTACAGCGGATTCAGTGATCATAGTGGTTGGATAGTAAGCCGAACTCCAAATCCTTCAAGTTCTTCGTGCTGCTTCTTTACATACTGACCAACATTACAGCGGTATGGCTGTGGCTAAAGCCCAATACGCTATATCGGAGATTGTCAGCATGCTCAAAGCAAAAGGAGTGTCTGTGCGGTTTGCTATTCATCCTGTTGCAGGCCGTATGCCTGGCCAATGCAATGTTCTCCTTGCTGAGGCCAGCGTTCCTTATGACATTGTCTTGGAAATGGATGAGATCAACGATGATTTCGGAGATACAGATGTCACGCTTGTCATCGGTGCCAATGATACTGTGAACCCCATTGCTCTTGAGCCGGGAAGCAGCATTGCAGGAATGCCGGTACTACACGCTTGGAAGAGCAAGCAGGTAATTGTTATGAAGAGAGGGATGAGCAGTGGTTACGGTAAGTTCTTTGCTTCTTTGGGGGGCGTATGAGAACTCCTAGCTGACACGTAGTAGCGGATGTACCCAATCCAATGTTCTTTATGCCAGGCACAAAGATGTTATTCGGTGATGCTAAGGATAGTTGCGACGCTATCAAACGCACCTTAGAGGAGAGAGGAAAACTCTACGACGTCTAGAACAATTGTCGAGTTTCGTTAATTAAAGACTTCACAGCATAAGCACTCCATCGTCACTCCATCGTTTGCCGACTCTTGACATAGCATCGATCGTTGCAAATCTGAGCGAAGGATTTAGTTTAGCGTCAGCATAGCGTCAAAATGCTTTACAATTCTTCATGGAACATCGGAGTTCCTCTTTATGACCTGATATGTTTCTCCTTGAATATCTTGTTTTTTCCTTTTGGACAAAGCATGGGAGTATATAGTTCAATTCCTTTGAAGCAGATGGACGGAATGGATAAATATATACAGAAAATACAAGTCCTGGAAGATGAATATGTCGGAGTGTAGTGCAGAGGATGATATGTTCATATTTGGCGCAGAGATTATCATAGAATGCATACTAAATTCTCATGGTCCGTTTTCACTCATTTTCCAAACATGGTTGAGATAGTTCGCTTTCGATTGTGTGACGAGACGAGTGTAGAAACAGTAACTTTCGAGGTGTTTGAGTGTAAACTTCCACTTCAATATTGCTCAGCTTAAGCTAAAGTCCATTGGTACTTCGTGGGATTGAATAGGTAGGCAGTTTGACATGATTTGTGAAGAGAACTTGCAATTAACCTGCAGTACTATTTGTGCTCTTCATTCAACAGCCTCCTCATTTCATCAAGATGATAGGAAGAGCAGAAGTAAGAGCTTCCCGTATCGTAGGAGATGAAATCAGTGATGAAACCAGTCAATGAGAGGAAGGTGTGAAGACGCTGATATATTTAGAGAAAGACGTGGTAGTTGGTTATATGCTATATGAATTTGTTTAAGCTCCGGCTCCAGCGCTATTTATAGGGATGAGAATTTCAAGCTGGTCTGATTTCTTGGATCTCTCACCAGATCTTTTATTAACTTCTGCTGTGGTTCTGTGCGTGGATCTCAAGAAACAGTCTTTGTCCTTCATATCCCATATGCACATATATATGCCAAGGTGACCAATCTCTATACCCTACGTCAAAACAGATATGTTCAAACGGGGAAGGTGGTTTCTACTGACTAGTATGTGTATATACTTTTCTACAACGGCTTCAACCCCCTACCATTTGTTGCCTTGAATCGCGTTCGGTTTTAAAAATGTGGAGTTTAGCTGTCCACGATATCTAGCAATAGCTCGTAATATGAAATGCTGTAGATAAATCGTCTAGCAAGGACTATCAGCAAATCCTTCCCTTCTATCATCCCTGAAAGTGACATGCGAACTGGGCTTTGCTCATCCAACAAATGAAGCTGCGGGTTGAATGAATTCATTTGCGTAGCCCATTCGAGCCATTGATCCCGTGATCCATTCCAATCATCTGGTGCTGGTACCCGAAGCTTATTGTCCGATCCGAAAAATCTAACATAAAAGCAACTTGCACTCAAGCGTTCCAGGCAAATGATTATCTTGCCAAGGGGATACGAGGGACAAAGGATAAAAGCCAAACAGTGCTCAGGGCAATTACCAGGGCCATGTCTATAGCAAATTGTACACCACTCTAGCCAGCATAATTGGAAGATTTGTTGATTCGGGTTCAATCTTCGTTCAGGTGGAAAGACAGATTGGAGATTGAGAAAAAGAGACTTTAGCGCATCGGTTTGACGCAACAAAATAGAACTCTGAGTCTGGGTATTATACCAGCTTTGGCGAGTGTTATCTCGTATGAGGAGGGTACTTTCTATCTTTGAATGTATGACGTCTTCCAAACGCAGAACTCCTGTATCCGTGTCTCTGAAGAACACTCGTGAGTAGCCAAGTCCAGCTGGAATAGAATCTTTGAGTTGGATAGTCATAAAAGAGTTTCCAAACTCTCTCCTATGGCAGTTGAGCAAGCCATATATTTTGGAACCAATACGAACCACAGGAAAATCGATCTGGAGACCTTTATTCGTCGTCATATATGGACCTTGGTATAAAGAATTTCCCCTGATGATGTCTTTAGAATGTTCAAAGTCTCTGGGCGACTTTGCAAAAGGAGATATCTCAACTTGAAACCCCGGCCAAAGATCCGCTCCCCCGGTTTTTAGTAACCTTATGTACTTCGTAGAGGCTGATGTTTGTTGCGGTA
>Ga0247804_10001144_pt1 | contig 12393 bp, 8 predicted proteins | sample UWRJL029104C1_FD_181142 | JGI IMG/M metagenome (GOLD analysis project Ga0247804, IMG submission 181142) | Plant litter microbial communities from Arlington Agricultural Research Station in Wisconsin, United States - UWRJ-L029-104C-1 | ecosystem: Environmental > Terrestrial > Plant litter >...
ATCTCTTTAGAATCGAATGGCAAATCATACAAATTAAATGAAAAAATTGCGGCATTGTTTGTTCGTCCACGCGGCTGGCATTTGTTAGAAAAGCATGTGTTGGTAGATGGTGAAGTGGCAAGTGGTTCTATTTGGGATTTTGCTTTGTACTTTTTTCATAATGCAAAACAAAGAGTAGAAAGTGGAAGCGGTGTTTATTTCTATCTGCCAAAAATGGAATCGCATTTAGAAGCTCGTTTATGGAATGATATTTTTGTAGATGCTCAAAATGAATTAGGTATTCCTCAAGGTTCTGTTAAAGCAACTGTTTTGATAGAAACCATTGTTGCAACTTTTGAATTGCATGAAATTTTATTTGAGTTGAAAGAACATTCTGCAGGTTTAAACTGCGGTCGTTGGGATTATATCTTCTCGTTCATCAAGAGAACTGTAAAAAATAAACAGTTCTTAGTTCCTGACAGAATGCAGGTTACTATGACAACGCATTTCTTAAAATCGTATTCTGAATTAGTAATTCAAACATGCCATAAACGCAATGCTTTTGCAATGGGTGGCATGGCTGCACAAATTCCAATTAAGAATGACGATGCTGCAAACGAAATTGCTTTAAATAAAGTGCGTGCTGATAAAGAACGTGAAGCAAAAGCTGGTCATGACGGAACTTGGGTGGCGCATCCTGGTTTGGTGCAAATTGCAATGGATGAGTTTAATAAATACATGCCAACGCCAAATCAGATTGATAAAAAAAGAGAAGACGTAAATGTTACTGCTGCTGATTTATTGGCAGTGCCAACAGGAACGATTACTTTATCAGGTTTGAAGAATAATATTGATGTTGGAATCCAATATTTAGAAGCATGGTTGCGTGGTAATGGTTGTGTTCCTATTCATAATTTAATGGAAGATGCTGCTACTGCTGAGATTTCACGCACGCAGGTTTGGCAATGGGTTCACCATGAAAATGCAAACTTAGATGATGGCACAAAAGTAACGGCTGAATTGGTTCAACAATTAATCGACGAACAATTGGCTGCTTATAAAGCAACCTTAGGTGAAAAATATGCTGCTTCAAAATTTGATTTGGCAACAGAGTTATTTACAAAAATGAGTTTGCAAGATACTTTAGAAGAATTTTTAACCTTGGAAGCATATAACTATATAGATTAGTATGAAAAAATTAATCCTTATATTTTTTATTGGATTGCTGTTTACTGCCTGTAAACAACAAACTGAAACAATAACGTCTGACGAAATTATAACATCAGATACAGTAGCTGTAATTGCTGAAGATACTACACGTACTGAATTACCGGCAAGACCTGCAGGGAAATTGGCAGCGAAAGCAATTAATGATGTAGAAGGGAAAAATGGCGAAATTATTTCATTTACTTACGATAACAATGCCTCAACTGTTTCTTTTGAATTAAATGGAAAACAAGTCGTATTAACTTCTAAAGAAAAAGTTTCTGACATACCAAATGCAAATGGCAGAACTTATGGCAATGATGAATTGACCTACAATAATAAAGACGGAATTAAAATAACCGATAAAACTGGTAAGGTAATTTTTGAAGAAAACAATAAATAAAAATCATTTACAAACTCTTTAATTTATAAATTCAATAACTAATTAAAATGGCAACAAAACAAGAAAGAGCGGAAGCTCTAAAAAAAGACTGGGCAACTAATCCGCGTTGGAAAGACGTTAAAAGAGATTATACTGCTGAAGAAGTAATAAACATTAGCGGTTCTGTACCAGTTGAATACACTTTAGCTAAAAATGGTGCTGAAAAATTATGGAAAAAATTACATACTGATGACTGGGTTGCCGGTTTAGGTGCCTTTAATGGTAACCAGGCAATTCAGGAAGTTACTGCAGGCATGAAAGCGATTTATCTTTCTGGCTGGCAAGTGGCTGCTGATGCTAACCTTTCAGCAGAAATGTATCCGGATCAGTCTTTATATCCTGCAAACTCTGTTCCTATGGTAGTTAAACGTATCAACAACTCATTGATGCGTCGTGACCAAATCGAATATATGGAAGGCGAACCAACTCGCGACTGGATGGTTCCAATTGTTGCAGATGCTGAAGCTGGTTTTGGTGGTAACTTAAACGCGTTTGAGTTAATGAAACAAATGATTGATGCTGGTGCTGCCGGTGTACATTGGGAAGACCAATTAGCATCTGCTAAAAAATGCGGTCACTTAGGTGGTAAAGTATTAGTGCCAACTCAGGAAGCTATCAATAAATTATCAGCTGCACGTTTGGCTGCTGACGTTTGCGGAACTTCTACATTAGTTATTGCTCGTACAGATGCTGAAGCTGCTAACTTGATTACTTCTGATATTGATCCACGCGATCAAAAATTCATCATCGAAGGAAAACGTGCTCCAGAAGGTTTTTACTATGTGAAAAATGGCTTAGAGCAAGGTATCGACAGAGGTTTATCTTATGCACCTTATGCTGATTTAATTTGGATGGAAACAGGAAATCCTGATTTAGGTATGGCAAGAGAATTTGCGCAAGGAATTCACGCTAAATATCCTGGAAAAATGTTGGCTTACAACTGTTCACCATCTTTCAATTGGGCAAAATACATGGATGTAAAAGCAATGACTACATTCCGTGAAGATTTAGCTGCAATGGGTTACAAATTCCAATTCATTACATTGGCTGGTTTCCACGCTAATAACACAGTTATGTTTGAATTAAGTAAGGCATATATGGATAGAGGTATGGCTGGTTACTCAGAGTTACAACAAAGAGAATTTGCTTTAGAAGCTTCAGGATTCCAGGCAATCAAACACCAATCATTTGTTGGTACCGGTTACTTTGATGCTGTTCAACAAGTTTGTCAGCAAGGACAATCTTCTACAACTGCATTAGCAGGTTCTACAGAAGCAGAACAATTTCATTGATAAATTAACTTTTCCAAAGTTTAAAACTTTGGAAAAGTTGTAGATAAGAAAAACGCTCAACGAAAGTTGAGCGTTTTTTATTTATTTTGAATAACCTTATCTACAATAAATGGTGGTCGCTTTCTTGCAGCTTCTAAAGTTCGCCATAAATATTCGCCTAAAATACTCATAAAAGAAAGCATAAGATTGCTGAAAAATAATGCGATGCTGATGTAAATTTTTTCTTTTGCAGAAAACATGCCTGAACAAATCATAAAAATAAAAAACGCCAAAGAGCCAATAAATACAAGCATTGACGTGTATGTCATTAATTTTATCGGTGTATAAGAAAATGAAACGATAGAATCAATCAGAAGCTTTGATTTTTTACTGAATGTCCATTGTGATTTCCCTTTTGTTCTTTTTATTCTTGTAATTGGAATAGTTACATACGGATATTTTAACCATGAAATTAAATACACCAAATTAGTATTGCTTTCATTCATTTGTACAACATGATCTCGCAATTCTTTATCAAAAAGAATCAGATCATAACCACCATTTGGAATGTGTGGTAAAGCAATTTTTTGCATCAGCCAATGGTAAAACTGCGCAAATATTTGGTTTGGATTTTTATCTTCTCTTTCAATGCGTTGTCCGATTACAAACTTAATTCCATTTTCCCAATGTGGTAACATCTCTATTAAATGTTCAGGTGGATCTTGCATGTCAGGATGCACTTGCGCATACACATCACCGGTTCCATAATTCAATCCAGCTAAAAAAGTATTATAAGAACCAAAGTTTCCGGTAAGCTTTATAACAATAGTTTTAAGTGAAGTTGTTTCAGAAAATTCAATGAGCTTTTTGTAAGTATCATCTTTGGAACCATCATCTACTAAGATAATTTCCAACTCATAATTGGATAGTTTTATACTTAGATTCTGCAATGCAATTTGCAAGTCTGCAATATTTTCAGCACTATTAAAACATGGTATGACGATAGATAATCTCATTGTTTTTCAATCAAGATATTTTCGATAAATAATGCATCTAAACCACTTGTAAATAAAGTAATCAAAGCATCATTTACATCATAAGCCATTGGCTGATTGCGCACATTTAAACTTGTATTCAACACCACACTATGACCGGTTTTCTTTTTTAATTCAGTTAATAACTGATGAAATATAACATTATTTTTTGAAGAAACCGTTTGAACTCTTGCTGTATTGTCAATGTGAACAATTTCCGGAAGTTCAGTAATTGCTACTGGTTTGCAGTTTACGGTTGTATTCATGTATGGAATTTCCTTTAACGATGAATCGAAATAAACATCAAAATCTTCTGCTAAAACAGAAGGGCAAAATGGTCGAAAACTATCTCTGAATTTTATTTTCTTATTGATGTTTTCTTTCATGTCTTTTATTGCTGGATTGGCTAAAATACTGCGGTTTCCAAGCGCACGTGCACCAATTTCAGCTTTACCTTGAAACCATCCGATGATTTTTCCATCAGCAATATATTGCGCTGCATTACTAATAACATCATCTAAAATTTTATAAGAAATATTGTTGTGTTTTAAGATGATCTCTATTTCTTCTGTTGAATAATTTCTTCCTGAATATGCAGAAAAAATTTCTTGATTTGGTGCGATTTCATTTTCTATTCCAGCCAAAAAAGCATTGCCAATACTAATGCCTTGATCGCCTGCAAATGGTGGAACAAATAAATTTATAATATTACAACGTTCTGTGATTTTTTGATTTAAAACACAATTCATAGCAACACCACCAGCCAAACAAATATTTTTCAATCCTGTTTTTTCAATCCAAAAATTTATCCATTCACAAATTACATCTTCTATATGTTTTTGTGCAGACGCTGCTAAATCTTTTTGTATAGTTGTATCTTTTATACTGAAAGAATTTGCAATCTTCAATTCATCTAAAAGCTGCTGACTATATAATGGAATTTGTTTGTTTGGAAATGATTGCAATGGCTGAATCGCATAGATATAACTGGTGTTCAGCTCATAATCACCATCTTCTTTGTTATAAATAAATTTAGAAAAATCATAAGCTTTCGGATTTCCATAAGGTGCCAAACCCATCAGTTTATATTCATCGCTGTCTCTATCGAAGCCAGCTAATTGTGTGATGCAAGAATAGAAAGTTCCAAAGCTATTTGGTCGTTGCCAGTTTTTTAAGAGTTCTAATTTTCCATTTTTACCGATCATGATTTGCGAAGAAATTCCATCGCCTGAATTATCCATTGTAACTACTAATGCTTCATCAAATCCTGATAAATAAAACGAGCTCGCTGCATGTGCGTTGTGATGATGATAGCGTTTTATAGCCGGACAAAAACCAAAATGATGTAAAAAGAAACTGCGAATATCATCTTCAATTTTTGCTTGCCACGAAATGCCATGAAATGCAACAACTTTTACATCTTTTATCGAAATATTTCCAATTGATAATACTTCGCGAATTGATTTTAAAGGAAAGATAGCGGTTGAAAATTTTATCTTGTTTAAGCGTTCTTCTTCAACAGCAGCTATGATTTTACCATCTGCATATAAACATGCGCAAGGGTCTTGATAACCACCACCAAATCCACCGTTAATTCCAAGTATGTACATTACTTTCCAAATTTAAAGTATTTATAGTAAGTAATTTTAGGTATTAAATTTAATTGACTTAAAATATAAATTGGAAAACGCATGAGCCTGATAATTGGATAAGAAGTTTTATAATCACGAAATGTTTTTACAGGCAATTTCATGTATGAATCAAATTCTTCTTTGCTTAATGCTAATCGTTTAATGCAAAGCTCGATTACTTTTGGATCTTCAATTGCATAGATGCCATGTTTTCTTTCTAAAGCAACGCTTCTTTCCAATTGTCCTGAACGTACCATGCCTGAATCGCTGTTCATATTCATGTCAATATTGAACTTTACGCGATGAATATATTTTATAAGGCTGTGATACAAATCATCGAAGTAGTGCGCTCCTGGATAAACCCAATCCAATTCTTTTTCTATAATTGTTTGTCCATCTTTTCTGATGTATGGATAATAATAAAATGGTGTGTATGTTTTTATGTTTTTGATGATCGAATAATAGAAAAGTTCTTTGATTCCAAAATTGAAACCTGCGTCATTAGGCTGCCATTTTCTAAGCTTAATAGTACCTAATTTTGTCTGAACATTTCGTAAATAATCACCATCAAAGAAAGCCCATGAAAGCGGCTTGATTCCTTCAGTTCTGAATGATTGTCCGATGAGAATATGCTTGATGTTTTCTTTGTGTGCAACCGAGTAAATACTGGACGCGATGCCGATATCAGTTCCTAAATTTAAGTCTGGTGTTGATGCTTTTAAGAACGTTATTTTTAAGTCTTTTGCTTCTTTCCAGTCAGAAGTTATGGTAATTAGTTTTATACCTAATTTTTCAACCGCTTTCAGCATATTTTCACCGGCAATCGGATTATCGAAACCATCATTAAAATGTACTGCTAATATTCTAAGTTTCCATATTTTTACACAACACCAAAGAAGAAAAGTACTGTCACGACCACCGCTAATTCCAACTACACAATCATAGTTTTTATTCTTTCCATCTTCTTTTATTTTTGAAAATAATTGCTGTAAATATTGTTCGCCTTTTTCATCATTTGGAAAAATTTTAGTAAGTTCATCATGACTATGACAAAAATTACAAATGCCATTTTCGTCAAACTCAATTCCTGGAACAGTTTCATCTTGCACACAGCGTGTACATTCTTTTACTCTGATATTGAGTTCGTTTTTCTGCATTATTGCACTTTCATTTTCGCTATCACTTTCACTTTAATTCAGTCAAATTTATAACCTTTATCAACCAGCATCTTTCCAATCTGTGTTCCTTTTTCTTTTCTTTGAGGTAAGTTAATATCAACGATAATCAAATCGCCTGCAAATTCATTTTTTTTACCTTGCGCGATCAAACCATCTTTATCAACGACTAAAGAACAACCAATCATTTTTTTGCCTTCATAAGGACCGCCAACAATATAGCCAACGCTTGTTGTACTTGCAACAATCAAGTTATAATAAGAAGCTAAAGTATGAAATGGCTTGAACCATTTATCGTGATAAGGATCATCTTGTTCTGTAATGTGATAATCAACAGTCCAAGAAGAAGGCGATAAGATAAGTTGCGCGCCCATTCTTGCAAGTGTGTGACCAATATGCAATGCATCGTGATAATTATCAGCGCAAATATTCAAACCAATTTTCCCAAAAGGTGTTTCAAATACTTCTAATTTCTGACCAATTTCATAAAATGGAAATTCAACTTCTAATAAATTTATTTTATGATGCTTGCCATAAATTTCACCATCATTATTTATTAAAAGAGCAGAATTGAAATGTTTGGTTTCAGTTTTTTCTGTTAAGCCAACACAAATATGAATGTTATATTTTTTAGCAAATTCGCAAAATAGATCGCTGAATTTTCCAGGAATTTTTTGAGCTTCGTTTAAAGAAGATGGATGCGTCCATGCAAAATCTATCGTTTCTGGCAATAGAATAAAATCAGCTTTCTCTATTGAAGCTTTTTGTATCATTTTTTCCGCACGTTCAAAATTACGTTCAGGTTCACCACCTTCTACTAATAATTGTCCTAATGCGAGTCGCATATTATATTATGATTTTAGAGTTGTTTGAAAGCTTCGTAATTTCGAATATAATCATTTTCATCATAATTTTCAGAAGCCAAACAAAGCAATACACAAGGGTTGATGTATTCTATTTTTTTCCAGAACATAGCCGGAATATATAAACCTTTTGAAGGATCATCAAGTGTAAAACTATAAGAAGTTCCATCAACATTTTCTAAGTAGATATTTACTTTTCCTTCGATAGCAATGATGATTTGCTGCAAAGATTTGTGCGCATGTTCGCTAAAAGTTGTTTCAGGCGTATGATAATTTATCCAGTAAAAACGTTTTATATCAAATACAGATAGATTTTCCTTTTCAATGATGGTTATTGTTTTGCCATCAAAAGGATTTATTTTATCGTAAGAGATTATTTTAGGTAGATCTGTAATCATATCTTATTCAAAATATTGCTAAAATAGCACTTTTTATTTATAAAAAAAATGAATTAGGAGCTTAGTAATACTAAAGTTGAATCTATTGTTGATTTTATGTTGATACACTTTAAGTATATACTTTGACAATTTTTTGAAATAATGGTATTATCATGGATACTATGGTTTAGTATCTTATCGCTATGCAAATTCAATTGTATTATTATTGCTTAGATCTTTTATTTACACAATCTCAATTTCGTTTTAATAATTATTTGTAAATACTTATCAAGTATTTATTTTAAATAAAAGGTTTGCCTGAATACATAAATTGAAAAATTATAAACAAATTAGATAAGAAAGTTAATGAATTTAGTTATTACTGTTTTCTAATACTTTGGTCAAATATCCATGTAACTAAAAATGTTGTTCCGACAAATGGTGAACCATAATTTGTTCTGTAAGATTTTGCAGTAAGATTAGTGCCACTTATTTTAAATATAGACATTGCTTTAGATATGGTATAATTGATTTGTGCATCTAATGAACCTTGAGCTTTAATATCACCTGTTCCAAAAGGACTGCTCCATAAAAATTTATCTTGCCATCTGTAATTTATATTAAAGCCAAAGTTTTTATATGCATTAGTTGCACCAATGTTTACATTAAAGCTATGTTTAGGTGTATTAAATGCAATATCCTTATAAGGTGTTGTTTTTGATGCTTTGAAGTCAATATATGTATAATTAGAGCTTAAGGTAAATGATTTCCAGAAATTATAATTTACACCTAATGACGTTCCCCAAGATATTACTTTATCACTAATGTTTGTATAAGGATTCCAAAGTGTCGGATTGACAGATGGATTATTCATACTTTGTTTTGTGCCTGGCAATAAATTCCCTTTATGATAGGTAGAATCTATACTATAGACCAGAATCTGAGTTTGGAAATTCTTGTAAATATTGAAATGTGCGTTAATGTCTATGTATATTTTTTTAGTAATGTCTGTTCTGTAGCCAAGCTCAAAAGCAGTTACATTCTCTGGTTTTACATAACTTAAGTTAATAGTTTTTAATATGGAAGAATCACCGGTGGCTCTGAAGGCATCCCAATCATCTTTGCGTATTGCACCACCTTGATAGATGCCATATCTTGCGGCATTTTCAGGAATTCCGCCAAGCAAAATGCCTGAAGAGGCAGGAAAATAAATGTATTGAGCTTGTGTTTCAGGAATTCTAAATCCTGTTTGATAAGAAGCTCTAATAAAATGATTCTTGTTTTTTCCTGCAACGAAAACAGCTGAGATTCTTGGAGATGTCTGTAATTTAAAATTTTGATTTTTGTCCAACCTTACGGATGCATTGAGTCTTATTCTATCATTCCATAATTTCTTGTTTAATTGTAAATATGCACCAAATTCATAAACCTTAATTCTTTTAGGCTTTCCTGTGCCATCAGGATCTTCATTGTAAACCGTTCCTTCCGTAAATAAATTGAGTAATTTATAGTTTCCGCCTATTTGTATATCGATCCATTTGGAAGTCCATTTTGTAAAATCCAGATTTAGTTCTGCGTGATATTTCCATGACTTGTCTGTAAATTGTGCACCACCTCTTTGGAAGTAACCATATCTTACTTTATCTATAACTGCTTGAAAAGAATCTGTACCAGGCAAAGGAATACCAATATTTGCAAAAGATCTTCCTGTTTGATGTGATGAGGAATAATCGGTAGCATTTAGCTGACTTACATCGCCACCATAATTATCATATGCCGTTTTTAAAACATCCTTTGTATATGCAAATAAATATTGTTGTGCCCAAGTTGCGGAAGGCTTAAAAGCTTCATTTGCCAAGCCACCAACTGCTGCCAAATTATACGTTGAACCAAATTGTGATGGAGAAACATAACCCATGATCTTTATAAAATCATTCTTAATTTCTATTTTATGAAATTGCTGTGTAAAGCCTCTGAAAGCAAATCTATCACTTCCAAAATAAATAGTATTTCCATACCCAATTCTGTAATCATAAGATATTTCAACACCTTTTTTCCATCTTTTATATAATGCAAATCCGCCTTTAATACTTGTCGCATTCTTATTGTCTAACATTAACACTTCCTTTATTCCTGATCTTTTTACTGTAAAAGGCTTTAAAGCATCTATATTTTGTGATAGTGCGTTTCGTGTAGCTGTTAAGTCACCGCCAAAATATCCTGCAAATTGTGCCGTCAAGCCATTTAACAAACTTGTTTTAAAACGACTAAATGATAGAGCAATAGGTCGCTCATCGCCATATAAGTTTAAACCATCAAAGTCAGGATTATTGATGCCGTTTTCTTGAGTTAGCTTGTCAGTTGTATAATCATTGGCAGCCCAATCTGTAGCATTAAAAACAGAAAAATTAATTTTTATTGCCCAATCGTGTTTAAATACCTCTGCAATTCTCATAGCAAACACACCCATCGGATGAGTACCGTTTTCTTTAGAATGAGTAAATCCGGCTTTGGTCAGTAATGAAAATCCTGAGAATTGGTAAGGACTTTTTGAACTCATTAACAAAGTTCCGTTAAATGCATTTGGTCCGTATAGTGCAGATGAAGCGCCAGGAACAATTTCTATGCTTTTTGCATCTAATTCAGACAAACCCATGATGTTTCCTGTTGGAAAATTTAATAATGGTGCTGATAAGTCAATGCCATCTAATAATGTAACGAATCTATTGTTAGCAATGGTAGAAAAACCTCTGGTATTCACAGTTGGAAATGTTAAGCTGCCTAAGTTAATATGGACACCTTTTAGTTTTGACACATCACTAAAAAAATCGCCGGAAACAGCATTGCGAATATCTTTGCCTGTAAGTTTTTCTATTGTAATCGGAGATTCAATAATTCTTTCTTCTACTCTAGATGCCAAAACAACTACTTCACCCAACGTATCCTTTAAATTGGAATTATTCTCTATACTGTCTGTATTTTGTTGACCCATAGCACAAATGCTAATTATTAGTAAAAAAAGATTCAATAATATTTTTTTCTTCATTACAATTTGATTTTAGTTCTAATGGATTTAAGATGCCAAATGATTATTTAGTTGTTATATTTGCTTTACTTAATACTCAAAAGTAAGAAAATGAATAATAATATAGTAGATTTTTTTTATACGTATTGCGATAAGTATCATGATAATACATTTATTAAAAATTTTGACGGTAGATTATACACTTACGGAGAAATGAATAAAATTGTTTCTAAAACCTATCATTTTTTAAAAGATTATAATCTAAAAACTGATGATAAGGTTTCTATTATTTTGCCAAATGTACCTGAATACATATCATTATTGCTTGGTGTTTTATCGCATGGTGGTGTAGCTGTAAACTTAAATATAAATTTCACACCTGATGAATTTAAATTAAGACTACTTGATGCGGAAGTATCTATGGTGATTACAACACCTGAATTATTTGATAAGATTAAAGATGTGCTGGCTGATTGTTCAATTCAGAAAATATTAATTGTTACAAATGATACTCTTTCAGATAACCAGGTGTACAATGTCGAATTAATTAATAAGGGTAATATTTCGACTGAAAGGTTTTTGCCGAACTTTGATGGTAATAAAACTGCTTTTCTACAATATACAGGTGGTACAACAGGTGGAATAAAAGCTGCGATAATAATGCATAAAAATGTTGTTTCTAATGTTTTCCAAATAAGAAATCATTTTGGTGATAATCTGATTGAAGGTGCAGAAATAATGCCTACAACTTTTCCATTGTATCATGTGTTTGCTTTGACTTTTAACATCTTTACATTTTTGAGTGCAGGTGCTACTTGTCTTATGTTTCCTGTAACGAAAGATCTACCTCAACTGATTAAAATATTAAAAGAGAACAAGATTACTTGTTTTGTAGGTGTTAATACATTATACAGGCTATTGATTCAATCCGGTCAACTAACAAAAAAAGATTTTCCGAATCTAAAAGTTTGTATTGGTGGTGGCGAACATATCCAATTTAGCACAAAAATTAACTGGCAAGATCTTTCAGGTGTTCCTATACATGAAGCTTATGGTATGACTGAAACCAGTGCGATGGCAATCGTAAATCCTATTGATGATCGTAATGATCTGGAAACAATAGGTATTCCAATACCTGACACACAAGCATTATTACTTGATGAAAATGATAATGAAATAACGGAAGATAATATTCATGGTGAAATAGTATTAAAAGGACCACAGGTAATTCAGGAATATTGGAAAAAGCCTGACGAAAATAAATCGTCATTTATAAATGGCTGGTTGAGAACTGGTGATATAGCAATTTGGAAAAATGGTAGCTATCTTAGAATTGTAGACAGGAAAAAAGATATGATAAGCGTGTCAGGATTTAAGGTTTTTCCTAATG
>Ga0247804_10001145_pt1 | contig 12388 bp, 6 predicted proteins | sample UWRJL029104C1_FD_181142 | JGI IMG/M metagenome (GOLD analysis project Ga0247804, IMG submission 181142) | Plant litter microbial communities from Arlington Agricultural Research Station in Wisconsin, United States - UWRJ-L029-104C-1 | ecosystem: Environmental > Terrestrial > Plant litter >...
TCATTCAGTCTTTTAGCTAATGAATCATCAACTGAAACCAATGGCAGACGTACTGTATTGTCAGCAATACCAAGGGCTTGAAAAACTTGTTTGATTCCTGCAGGATTTCCCTGCTCGAAAATCATATCGATGCAATCTGCTAAAAAATATTGGGTTTTAAATGCTTCGTTTACTTTTTTATTAAGTCCTAGACGAATCATTTCTGAAAATTCCTTCGGAAAACCTTGTCCAATTACAGAGATTACACCTGCTCCGCCAGCCAAAACAATTGGCAATGCGATCATATCATCTCCTGAAATTACAAGAAAATCTTTTGGTGCATTTTTAATCAGCTGCATTGCTTGTACGACATCACCTGCTGCTTCTTTTATAGCTACAACATTATCAAAATCATTTGCTAAGCGAATAACTGTCGACGGCAGCATATTACTTGATGTTCTTCCCGGAACGTTATATAAAATTACCGGAATTGGAGAAGCTTCTGCAATAGCCTTAAAATGCTGGTATATACCTTCTTGTGTTGGTTTATTATAATATGGAGAAACAGAAAGAATAGCTTCGAAAGCAGAGAAATCCCTTGTTTTTAATTCCTCAACAACCTGCATAGTATTATTGCCCCCAACACCAAGTACCAACGGCAATCTTCCTTTATTTGTATCGATTACAGTTTTTATAACCAATTCTTTTTCTGCTTGAGTCAGGGTCGCATTTTCTGCTGTTGTCCCCATAACTACAAGATATTCAACTCCTCCATCAACAGAAAAATTAACAATTCGCTGTAATGCTTCGATATCAACTGAGAAATCTTTTTTAAATGGAGTTACAAGTGCAACGCCTGTTCCTATTAATGATTGCATATTATAATTTATAATTTATTTTAAACTTTTTAAATACTTAAACAATTCAGAAATGAAAAGTTTATAATTTTCCATATCGGTATCTATCATCCAGCGATTTAATTTCTTATCGACAGCTGCAAACCCAATTTTAAACTTCGCTTTTGATTTACTTGTTATCATCATTAAAATTGATTTTTCAATTTCATAATAACTAATCAAAAGGTCAAATTCTGTTTCTGTAAATTCTGTTAAGAAATCTACCGTAATTTCGCCTCTCCAGTTAACATGTTTTTCACCAAAAGTTGGCCGTGAATACGTTTTTTTCTTCTTAAATTTACTTCTATACGCAACAAGTTTTATGTTTTCAGAAGCAATTCCCTGCGCAGTCAATTCGCTGATTAACTCATTAGAATGCCTAAATTTACTCTCATCTACCAATAAACCAATCGTTTGTATACGGCTAGTAAAGACTTCATTTTTTACATTACGCAAGTTATTTTTTAATGATTTTTTTACAAAAAATTCCTTTATATAATTTAAAAACATAGTACTTTTACTAATTACAAAATTAATTATTTAAGTCGCATTTAAAATGGTAAAACTAAAAAAGTATAACGGAGTTTTAAAACTTTTTGTTATATTCTTAACACTTTTTTTTATAGTATCCTGCAGTCCCAAAAATTATAGCCTTACGAAGATAGAAGGAAAACAACTTCCTATCACAGAAAAAGGTCAGGAAACACCGGAAATTGAAAAATTCATAGCTCCATATCGAGATCATATCAATAAAGATTTAGACAGCGTTTTAGCTTATTGTCCTGAAACTTTGGACAAAAGTACAGGAAAATGGCAATCAACAATTGGTAATTTAATGGCTGATGTTTGTGTAGAAAGAGGAAACCTTGTTTTTAAAGCACGCGAGAAGAAAAGTATCGATTTGTGTTTACTGAATCACGGCGGCATAAGGGCGATTTTACCTAAAGGAAATGTGACCAGCAGAACGGCTTTTGAAATTATGCCTTTTGAAAATAGTCTGGTTGTGATGGCTTTAAAAGGTGAACAGATTCTTGAAATAGTTTCTTATATTATTAAGGTAGAAAAAGCGCAGCCATTATCCGGAATGACTTTTACAATAGGAAAAGACAAAATTGCAAAGAACATTTTAATTCAGGGAAAACCTTTTGATATTAATAAAGTGTATTATGTTGCTACAAATGATTATCTGGCTAATGGTGGTGATAGCATGAATTTTTTCGCTAAAAGTATTCAGAAATATGATTTGAATTATAAACTTCGAAATGTATTGATCGATTATTTTAAAGAAGTGGATACAATTCCGGTTCCGAGAGATATTCGAATTACCGAAGAATAAAAAAGTTAGCCACGAATTCACGAATTGACACGAATTGTTTTAAAAAAATTAGTGCAAATTCGTGAATTCGTGGCAAAAAAATCCTTTATAAAAACCTACAAGATCTTTCCTGAAAAAAATATAAAATGAAAAGAAGAGAATTTATCGAAAAAACAGCTGCAAGTACTGCCTTATTAAGTTTAGGGTTATCATTAAGCAGTTTTGAAAGTAACGATATTAAGCATTTAACTGTTTTACATACTAATGATGTCCATAGTCATATAGATCCTTTTCCGGCTGATGATCCCCGTAATGCTAATAAAGGCGGCGTATCGCGTCGTGCAGCTCTTATTGAAACTATTCGTAAAGAAAACCCGAATGTACTTTTGCTTGATGCGGGAGATATTTTTCAGGGAACTCCGTATTTTAATTATTATGGAGGAGAATTGGAGTTTAAATTGATGAGCATGATGAAATATGATGCATCAACCATTGGAAATCATGATTTTGATAATGGTCTTGATGGTTTGTATGCACAAATGCCTCATGCCTCTTTTGAATTTATCAATTCCAACTATGATTTTAAAAATACCGTTATGAACGGACTTGTAAAACCGTATAAAATCTTTAAGAAAAACGGAATTAAAGTAGGCGTTTTCGGGCTTGGAATAGAACTTGAAGGATTAGTGGACAAACAATTGTACAAGGAAACTGTTTATAATAACCCAATTGAAATTGCTCAGGATATGACGCAATTACTAAAAAAACAAGAAAAATGTGATTTGGTAATTTGTCTTTCTCATTTAGGATATAAATATAAAGAGGAAGAAGGCAGAATTAGCGATCTTAATTTAGCGGCATTAACCGAGGATATTGATTTGATTATTGGCGGACATACGCATACTTTTTTAGATAAACCTACGATTGTAAAAAACAAAGCGGGTGAAAATGTACTTGTTAACCAAGTGGGGTGCTACGGAATAAATCTAGGTCGAATTGATTTTTATTTCGATAAAAATAAAGCCCATACCAACGAAGGAAAATCAATTATTGTCTAGTATTTTTCTTTCTGAGATTTATTTAAAAAACTGCTTCTGGTTATAAAATAAAATTAGTCTTTAGAATTTATCTAATTAAAAAAAAACATGCAGCACAAATTGTTTGTGCTGCATGTAATAATATATAGTAAACAAAGTCAAGAACTTCGTTTATTCTTCTTTCAGTTTGTTTATAAAATCCTGCTCAGATAATATTGGAATATTTAATTTGGTGGCTTTTTCTAATTTGGCTGGCCCCATGTTATCTCCGGCAACAACAAAATCTGTTTTTGCAGAAATTGAACTTCCTACTTTACCGCCGTTATCTTCAATTGCTTTCTTTAAATCATCTCTTGAAAACTGCTCAAAAACACCTGAAACTACAAATGTTTTTCCGATGAATTTTTCTGTTGCATCCGGATTTATGTTTTCTACGATTTCAAATTGAACTCCGTAACCTTTTAAGCGTTCGATGATTTTTTGGTTTTCTTCATTTTCGAAAAACTCAACCACACTTCTGGCAATTCTTTCCCCTATTTCATCTACTAAAATCAAATCCATTAAGGTGGCTTTGCTCAGGGCATCGATATTTTTGTAATGTTTGGCTAATTTTTTGGCAACGGTTTCGCCCACAAATCGAATTCCGAGTGCAAAAAGAACACTTTGAAACGGAATTTCTTTTGATTTCTCAACGCCATTTACCAAATTTTCTGCAGATTTTTTTGCCATTCTTTCTAAATGCAAAATATCATCCACTTTCAGTTCATATAAATCAGCATAATTATGAACTAAATTATTTTTGAAAAGCAAGGCAACTGTTTCGCCGCCAAGACCTTCAATATCCATTGCTTTTCTTGAAATATAATGCTGAACCCTGCCAATAATCTGCGGCGGACATCCGTAAAAATTAGGACAATAATGATTGGCTTCGCCTACATTTCTAACCAGCTCTGTGTGGCATTCCGGGCAATAGGTAATATATTGTGTTGGTTCTGAATTTTCCGGACGTTTTTCTAAATCTACTGCTATGATTTTAGGAATGATTTCACCTCCTTTTTCAACAAAAACAGTGTCATTTATTCTGATATCTAATTTTTCAATTTGGTCTGCATTGTGCAAAGAAGCTCTTTTTACTATGGTTCCGGCCAATTGTACAGGTACTAAATTAGCAACAGGTGTTATGGCTCCGGTACGCCCAACCTGATACGTGATAGAATTTAATTTTGTAGAAACCTGTTCTGATTTAAATTTATAAGCAATGGCCCAACGAGGAGATTTTGCAGTATATCCTAATTCTTCCTGATGCTGGATATTATTTACTTTTATAACAACACCGTCTGTCTCATAAGGTAACTTATGGCGGTGCACATCCCAATAATCTATAAAATCAAAGACTTCTTGTAGATTATTCACGAGCTTTGCTTCATTTGGAACTTTAAATCCCCATTTTTTGGCTGATTCCAAACCTTCAAACTGAGTCGAAAAAGGTAAATTATTGCCTGTTACAAAATACAATAAACATTCTAAAGGTCTTTTTGCAACCTCAGCACTGTCCTGTAATTTTAAACTTCCTGATGCTGTGTTTCTTGGGTTAGAATAAGGAGTTTCACCAATTTCGATTAATTCCTGGTTCATTTTTTCGAAACCTTTGTAGGGCAAAATAATTTCACCACGAATATCAAATTTATCCGGAAAATTTCCCTTTAATTGTAACGGAACAGATTTGATAGTTTTGATATTATTCGTAACCTCATCACCTTGAAAACCATCTCCACGAGTTACCGCTTTTACTAATTTTCCGTTTTCGTATGAAATACTTATCGAGGCTCCGTCGTATTTTAATTCGCAGGTATATTGCAGACTGACATTTCCTAAAACTCTTTGAATACGATTTTCCCAATCTACAAGATCTTCTTTTGAATAAGAATTATCCAAAGAATACATACGATATTGATGCGCAATGGTTTTGAAATTTTTGGTAATGGTACCACCCACTCTTTGTGTTGGAGAATTTTCATCAAAAAAATCAGGATTCTTGTTTTCTAAATCCTGAAGTTCCTTTAGTTTAATATCAAAATCATAATCTGAAATTGTGGCATTGTCAAGTACGTAATAATTGTAATTGTGCTGATTAAGTTCGTCTCGTAAGGCCTGGATTGTCTCTTGAATGCTCATAGAATATTAAAATAATGCGAATTGTAATTTAGAATAACTGTAGCTCAAAATTAGGATTATTTTTATTGAAAAGCACATAAAACGTAAAGTTTTAAAAAATCAAAAATCAAGTTGCAAAAAGATGCAACTTGATTTTCTTCTTGTCCATATTCTTAACAAAGAATCAAACAAAAACCAACTTCCAAATGGTTTTAACATTCATATTCAGGACTGATAAAAAAGTTTAAAATAGAAATAGGTTTTATTTCTGGATAATGACAAAATCAGAACGTCTGTTTAATACGTGTTCTTCATCTGTACATTTTACCCCATTTTTACATTTATTTATTAATCTGCTTTCTCCGTAACCAATAGCGCTTTCGATTCTTGAAGCATCAATGTTTTGTGAAATAATATAATCACGTGTTGATTTTGCTCTTGCATCTGAAAGTTTAAGGTTATAAGCATCCTTTCCTCTTGAATCTGTATGAGACTCGATTTTGATACGGATGTTTGGAAATTTCTGCATAATGAAAACTACTTTCGTCAATTCTTCAATTGCCAAAGGTGTAATATCAGATTTGTCGTAATCGAAATAAATTGGGTTTACATCTACTTTCTCCACTCCTTTTTTCTTCACAACCAAATCATCATAATTGCTTAGTTCGAAATTGATATTCGGAATTTCACCTTCATTTTCTTTTGTAGTTTCTACCGTTTTTTCGTCACTGCTGTAATTTGGTTTGGCGGCAATCATTTTAACTGTTTTTCCGCATGGAACCACCAAAGCATATTTTCCCTCATAATTGGTTTTTGTTTGTCCCAAAATATCGCTGAAAGAATTGTATCCCATAATGGTAACATCAGTAAGCGGTTTTTTGGTTTTTCTGTCTATTGCCATTCCGGAAATAGTCTGGTTACAAACCGGATTTCCTTTTACGAAAGAATAAATATCGTCATCACCTTTTCCTCCTTCTCTGTTTGAAGATATATAACCTGCATGACCTGTTTTATCAATTATAAAGGCAAAGTCATCTTTGTTACTATTAATAGGAGCACCAAGATTTTTTGGATCTGAAAAGCTTCCGTCAGCTAAAAATTTGCTTTCATAAACATCCAGATCACCTAATCCGTAATGCCCGTCTGAGGAAAAATAAAGTGTTCCTTTACTGAAATACGGAAAAACATCATTACCAATAGTATTAATTTTTGGTCCCAGATTTTGTGGCGAACTCATGGTTCCGTCATTTGCAATTTTTACTACATACAAATCACTTTCGCCCAATCCGCCGGGCATATCTGATGCAAAGAAAAGCCATTTTCCGTCTTCACTTAAAGAAGGATGCCCTACTGAATAATCATCACTGTCAAAGAATACTTTTTGAGGATTTTCGAGTTTATTTCCATTTAAAGTTCCTTTTATAATTTGAAAATTATTGATTTTACCATCATCTACAACCAATTTATTTTTTTTGACAATATTGGTAGTATAATAAATCGTTTTTCCGCTGGCATCAAAAGTGGCCGTGGCTTCATGATACTTAGACATAACGTTGGGTAAAAAAACCGTTTCGTTAAACAAGCTTGCATCTGCCTGGTTTCTTTCGGCCACATATAAATTCAGAAAAGGCTGATTGTTCCAGGTGTATAATTTTTCACTAAATTTTGTTGTATCTCTTGACGAGGTAAAAACAATTTTGTCCTGAAAAAAAGTAGCCCCAAAATCAGATTTACTCGAATTTATTGCGAGGTTTTTTATTTCATAAAGCGATTTTGATTTAGAAAGACTATCCAGTTGAAATTTTTGAACCAGATATCTGTTGATCTCATCTTTATCACCTTTTTTATCCAGATATTCTTTGGTTACCCGGTTTGCTTCATCGTAATCCATTACAGCTTTCATCGACTGAATATAACGCAGATAGTAAATGTCGGTTAAATTATTTCCCTGCGCTTCGTATAATTTTCTATACCATTTCAATGCATTTCTTGAATCGGAAATAAAATAATACGAGTCGGCTGCGTTCTTTAGGGTTTGTGCCGAAGGATTTTTTATGTTCGCCAAAATTTCTTCATAGGCTTTTGAAGCATCGGCATAAGCATAGTTTTTAAACAATGCATCGGCCTTTTTTAAATTGGTAGTCTGAGCAAAACAAACCGTGAAGCTCAATACCAAACAAAGGATATATATTTTTTTCATAGGATTGTTTTTTTTAGAAGAATCGAGGAGATTTAATTTTGCTGTCACCTTTATTAAACTGATAACGCAAGATGATTTCGTGTGAGCCGTCATTGTATTTGTTCAGGTCGCTCACCGTGTAATCAAAAGCATATCCGATGTAAAAACTTTTGGAGATTTGAAAACCTGCAAGAACACTTACAGAATCATCTGTTCTGTAAGATCCACCAATTACAAATTTTTCTGCAATCATGAAATTCGCTGATACATCAGCCGTAAGCGGGGCCCCACTCACTGCTTTTACCAAAAATGCCGGTTTGAATTTTAAATTCGGATTCAAATCAAAAACATATCCTCCCATAAAATAATAATGCAAACGATCATAATCTATAGACTCCTGTACATCATCATAATAACGGTTCTCTATAAAACTCGGAATAGCAGCTCCCACATACCACTTATCTGTATAATAATATATACCTGCTCCAACGGCTATTTTCATTTGGTTATCGATGTTTTGGTTTAGCAAAACATCATTATTGTTGTAATATCTACCTTTAGACCAGTCTACGTTTAACATTCGCATACCGGCTTTAAGACCAAATGCTAATCTTTTTTCGTAACCTAGAGGTATTGAATATGCAAAATTTCCGTCAAGATATAGTTCATTTGATGGCCCAATTTTATCATTAACGACACTTAATCCCAGACCAATATTTTCATTTGCAAGAGGTCCGTGAATTGAGAATGACTGCGTTTCCGGGGCTCCATCAATACCAATCCATTGCGAACGATATAAAAGTGTTGCTTCTAATGATCCGGTAGACCCTGCATAAGCAGGGTTTACGGCCATCGTGTTGTACATATATTGTGTGTACTCCGGATCTTGTTGTGCACTCGCACTAAATGTTATAATAGAACATATTAAGATTAAATATATTTCTAATGATTTTATATATAGTTTCATAACGATACTTATTTAGTTTAATTAATTAGAGGATTAAATGGTGCTTATCTCATAATAGATAACCATCCTTTTTTAACCTTTCCGTCTCCCATGTCTATCACATAAAAATAAGTACCTGTTGGCAACATATCTCCTCTATTTATAACTCCGGATACATTTGCAGTTCCGTCCCAATCGTTTTCGTATTTCTTTTTGCTGTAAACTAAAGCACCATATCTGTTGTAAACTTTTAGTTCATTGTTAGGATATGATTCGATACAGTCAATTCTGAAAAGATCGTTTGCTCCGTCATTATTTGGAGTGAACTCGTTGTAAACCGTTAAACAAACTGGCTCTACAAAAGCCGAAGCCGTATTGTTTGTTGGATCAACGTCTAATGGAGTTGAAATTTCGATCGTTGCTACATTGGTGTAATCACCGCTTGGCATTACAATAACCCTGATTTGAAGTGTTTCACTTTCTCCCGCATTTAATGTTGGAATCGTCCAAAGCCCGGTTAAAGGATCGTAAGTTCCAGTTGATGTAGAAGTTGATACTAATTCATATCCACTTGGAATTAAATCACTAACAATTAAGTTATTAATCGTTCCTTGTCCAACATTATTTACTGTTATTGTAAAGACGATTTCTTCACCAAAATTTGGAGTTGGGTTACTAACTGTATTGGTTATTGTAAGATCTGAACATGTGGCTACTGTAACATTTAATGTTTTTGTAGTGGTTTCATCACATGTATTAATATACGTTACCGATACTGTTCCGGCACCAACATCTCCCCATGAAATTGTTGCTGATCCATCTGAAGTTCCGCCACCTGCAGTTATTGTTCCGGTTCCGCTTGTAATTGACCACACATAATCTGATTTTCCGTTTGCAACTGAATAAGTAATTCCCTGGAAAACACATGGTGTATCGTCACTTGCGGTAATTTGATATGTGGCATCATTCTCGAAACCTACTACGATGGCTAAACGATTTGCACTTTCGCAGCCGCTTGTCGTATTACTTAACAATGTCGCATAGTAAGTAGTAGCGGTCAGTGGTGTATTTGCTGCTAATTGCATTCCGCCTGTTGCGCTATTGTACCAAACTACATTTGGTTCATTTACTAAAATACTAGCAATTGTTGGCACTGCTGATAAACAAAATGTTTGTGTAGTCCTTGGTGTTGTAACAATTCCCGGTGTATTTACATTTACCGTAACCGCTAATCTTAAACCATTCTCACATCCTGTTGTGCTTGAAATTGCTCCATAATAAATACCTGTGGCTAAAGCTGTAGTTGCTGGAATTGGTGTCCCTCCTGTTGGAGTACTATACCAAACCACATTAGCTTCATTTACCTGAATATTAGCAACCGTTGGTGCATTTATAGAACAGAAATCTTGTGTTGTATCTGTGGTTGTTGGTGTTGCAGTAGGATTATTTATTGTTACTGTTACTTCCAATCTTGTAATGCTCTCACAACCTGTTACCGGATCTACAATTCCACCATAATATATTCCGTTTGCCAAAGCCGTAGTTGATGCGATTGGAGTTCCGCCAGTTAAAGCTGAATACCAAGCTACATTTGGTTCGTTTACCTGAATATTGGCAACCGTTGGCGCATTAGTAATACAGAAATCTTGTGTTGTATCTGTGGTTGTTGGTGTTGCAGGATTAGTTACGCTAATGGTAACTTGTAATCTTGTCGCACTTTCACAATTTGTTACCGGATCTAAAATTGCTCCGTAATAAACTCCACTTGTTAATAAAGTTGTTGGTGCAATCGCTGTTCCGCCAGTTGATGTGCTATACCAAATTACATTTGGCTCGTTTACCTGGATATTGGCAACTGTAGAAGCATTTACCAAACAGAAATCCTGAGTTGTATCTGCTGTAGTTGGTGCTACAGGATCGGTTACGCTAATAGTAACTTCCAATCTTACTGAACTCTCACAACCTGTTGCCGGATCTAAAATTGCTCCGTAATAAACGCCACTTGTTAAAGCTGTTGTTGGTGCAATCGCTGTTCCGCCAGTTAAAGTGGAATACCAAACTACATTTGGTTCGTTCACTTGTATATTAGCAAATGTTGGTGCATTTACCAAACAGAAATCTTGTGTTGTATCTGTTGTGGTTGGTGTTGCTGGATCAGTTACCGTGATGGTAACTTCTAATCTTACTGAACTTTCACAAGTTGTTAGAGGATCTACAATAGCTCCGTAATATACTCCACTTGTTAAAGCTGTTGTTGATGCTATTGGAGTTCCGCCTGTCGCTACATTATACCAAATTACATTTGGTTCGTTCACTTGTATATTAGCAAATGTTGGCGCATTAGCAATACAGAAATCTTGTGTTGTATCTGTGGTTGTTGGTGTTGCTGGATCAGTTACACTAATAGTAACTTCCAATCTTACTGAACTCTCACATGTCGTTACAGGATCTACAATGGCTCCGTAATAAACGCCAGTTATTAATAAAGTTGTTGGTGCAATCGCTGTTCCGCCAGTTGATGTGCTATACCAAACCACATTTGGCTCATTTACCTGGATATTGGCAACTGTAGAAGCATTTATTAAACAAAAGTCCTGAGTTGTATCTGTAGTAGTTGGTGCTACTGGATCAGTTACACTAATAGTAACTTCCAATCTTACTGAACTCTCACAACCTGTTGCCGGATCTAAAATTGCTCCGTAATAAACGCCACTTGTTAAAGTTGTTGTTGGTGCAATCGCTGTTCCGCCTGTTAAAGTGGAATACCAAACTACATTTGGTTCGTTTACCTGAATATCAGCAAATGTTGGCGCATTTACCAAACAGAAATCCTGAGTCGTATCTGTAGTAGTTGGCGTTGCAGGATCAGTTACGCTAATGGTAACTTCTAATCTTACTGAACTTTCACAAGTTGTTACAGGATCTAAAATTGCTCCGTAATAAACGCCAGTTGTTAAAGCGGTTGCTGATGCAATTGGAGTTCCTCCAGTTAAAGTTGAATACCAAACTACATTTGGTTCGTTTACCTGAATATCAGCAAATGTTGGTGCATTAACAATACAGAAATCTTGTGTTGTATCTGTGGTTGTTGGTGTTGCAGGATCAGTTACACTAATAGTAACTTCCAATCTTACTGAACTTTCACATGTCGTTACAGGATCTACAATGGCTCCGTAATAAACGCCTGTTGTTAAGGCTGTTGTTGATGCGATTGGTGTTCCACCTGTCGCTACATTATACCAAACTACATTTGGCTCGTTTACCTGAATGCTAGCAAATGTTGGCGCATTTACCAAACAAAAATCCTGAGTTGTATCTGTTGTAGTTGGTGCTACAGGATCAGTTACACTAATAGTAACTTCCAATCTTACTGAACTCTCACAACCTGTTATCGGATCTAAAATTGCTCCGTAATAAACGCCACTTGTTAAAGCTGTTGTTGGTGCAATCGCTGTTCCTCCAGTTAAAGTGGAATACCAAACTACATTTGGCTCGTTTACCTGAATATCAGCAAATGTTGGCGCATTTACCAAACAGAAATCCTGAGTCGTATCTGTAGTAGTTGGTGTTACAGGATCAGTTACGCTAATGGTAACTTCTAATCTTACTGAACTTTCACAAGTTGTTGCCGGATCTAAAATAGCTCCGTAATAAACGCCACTTGTTAAAGCAGTTGCTGATGCAATTGGAGTTCCTCCAGTTAAAGTTGAATACCAAACTACATTTGTTTCGTTTACCTGAATATTAGCAAATGTTGGTGCATTAGCAATACAGAAATCTTGTGTTGTATCTGTGGTTGTTGGTGTTGCAGGATCAGTTACACTAATAGTAACTTCCAATCTTACTGAACTTTCACATGTCGTTACAGGATCTACAATGGCT
>Ga0247804_10001146_pt1 | contig 12367 bp, 11 predicted proteins | sample UWRJL029104C1_FD_181142 | JGI IMG/M metagenome (GOLD analysis project Ga0247804, IMG submission 181142) | Plant litter microbial communities from Arlington Agricultural Research Station in Wisconsin, United States - UWRJ-L029-104C-1 | ecosystem: Environmental > Terrestrial > Plant litter >...
CAATTGTTTCTCGATCGCCTCTCCTTCAAGAAGCGTGTGAAGGATGTGCAGGAAGGGTTGAAGACAGCAGCAATCACAGGTGGCGAGCAAGGGATCAAGATGGCCCAGGAGGTCATGACAGGTAGCGAGATCATGGCCTTTGGGGGGGCAGGACCGGCGGCTGGAATTGTTGCACCACTGAGTGCTGGAGACGGACAATTAAAGAGCTACAATCTCTAAAGATGACTCTAGGTAATAATCAGGAGAGGCGTACCGGGGTTTATATGGAGGTTCTTATCTCGGGAAGCGCTACTGTAGCGCATGTATTGAACACGATTTCCAAGTTTTCAGGGTATTTCTTGAAAAGTTGTGTGTATTCCTATGTTGAGAATCAAGTTACTTATTTCACGCTCACGTTATGTGGTGGCCTTGGGTTGACCTGACTGCGACGTTCCGTCCCAACTAGTTTCAGAGCATCGTCGATTGCCAGGTCGAGTTTATTTATGGGCTTTCCCACGTATTGCCTTGCTGCACAGATCTTCAGTTCTTCGGCCCCTGATTTCTATGCAAAATAACCATTTCAGATTTAAGTATATCCGCGCCCGCGATTGCTTCAGATTGAAGTTGTATTGGCTGGTTTGAGGTATCATTGGCGGCAACTCGTAACTGGGCGTGCATGGGTTTGGGCGGCCTGGCCTGTGTGATATTGGATTTTGTTGTAACCGCTGGGTGAGCCAGCATCAACCAATCATTGCACAACAACCACACACAACTTCAAGCAGCCAAGCATCCTTGACAACAGCTCTGAACCTTTCAGTCTAAAAACTTCCCAGCGTCCAGTGACAACTTGTGATCCCAGATCATCTTGATTGGCAATTAATGGACTCTCTTCGGCGCATCGAGTAATTTGCTACCCTCTCGTGCAAGTAGATGACGAATCAAAAGTCAAGTACAATGCTTTCCTTTCACAGTACAATCTCTGCTTTCCTACCGTAAACATTACATACTTTTATCTTCTTCTATCCCTATTGTCGTGTTGTCGAGTGACCCGGAATGAAGTCGTTGCTATGAAGGCCTTGAGTGAGTATCTTGACGATGCTCTCAGGTCCTGGCTTGGGTCCTCGGTAACAAGTTGCTGCGGAGGTTCACGAAATCACAAACCATTGCGTGGTAAGTACTATATGCTGTGCTCTCGAACGTAATCATCTAACATGGACCAAGCTGAGAAGTGTATGACAATTGAATATGGTCAACCACGTCTGATCTCCCCGCCTGTCTTTCCGGATCTCGAGGAGAGGCCGGTATCAAGGAGCCAGGAATGGGCAACCAGGAGCAAGAGCTTTGCGTCCCGCGCATCTAGCCGTGGAAGCTTCTCTGTGAGAAGACATTTAAATGCCTATAATGGGTTTCACAGCGGCAGGCCGCCTCGCAAAATGTCTATCGGTGCTCCACAAGACTTCCGCCATGTTGAGAATGCATTGCCGAGGAGGGCGCCGACCTTCAGACCCTTAGAATTAAGCATCTACCTTCCTGGTGATACTCAGTTGTCTCCAATCTTACCCTTCTTATTTAAGCCAGAGGATCCCTCTTGCCCTCTTGACGACGCTGATGGTTCTGAATACTCGCCCACACATTCGAGGAGCGGATCTTCGCTATCATTCCGCATCCCAAGGAAACCGCTGCGGACGAGTTCCCGGGCGTCTTCAGAATGGAGTGCTCAATTTAAGCCAAGACCAGAATCACTGAGCACTCAAGAGCTACTTGCGGCACTGGAATCGGAACTGCCTAAAGTACCATTACCCGCTCGTCTACGAGCACTGACTGCACCACCTGCTTATGAGAGGGTGAAATCTGCTCTACACGAAAAGCATGAGCTGGAGCAGAGACTGAAGGATATAGATGAGGCTATCGAAGAAAGACAAAGCCTTTACTTCAGTAGTAGACCTGTCAGCCGAGCAACAACAGCTGACCGACCAGCAAGTATCACGAGTGTCTACGAGGAATCACAAGGTATGTCCTACATCCCACAACTGACATACATATCTGATAAAATACAGAACCCATGCCAACTGTACTCCCCACATTTGCTCAACGAGCGATTCTCCCTCTTGCGGATCAACGTCCAAAGACCGCGCCTTCAAAAGCCGTACACATACCTACGCGCCACAAGTCCTTTAACGAAGCATCGGCTGCGTTCAGTAAACCCCAAACCATTCCCACAACCAGGACGGAACTTCTACCACCTCCACCTCTCCCTATGGTTCTTTCCCAGCCACCGCTTCGAAAGAAGAAGTCCTTCTCCCGTGTCTCAAATTGGCTATTCCCCGACACCCATTCCCGCAACATCTCCCTCGATTCCATTACGAACAACCCCAAACCTGTTACGCCAAGAGAGGGATTCTACCAATGCGTCGAACTCAAAAACAACGTGAGCACCGTCTCCGTCAGCACAGTCAGTACAATGGAAAGCGAACTTGATGCTCCAACCATCCCAACGACATGGAGTCCCCAATCTACTCCAGGAGAGTTCGACAAAAGTAACACGATAGTGCGTACATTCTCGATAGACTCGGAGGTCAGTAGACAAGAGAAGAGCTTGGATTTGACGAGGTTGAGAACATTTGGGGAGAAGGAGGAGGATAATTGGAGGTTGAAGACGATGGTGGTGCCAATGGCTGGAAGGAATAGTGTTGGTGTTGCGTTTTAGTAGCATGCGTAGATCCTTTAGTATTCTAGTGATTGTATATACTTTTGTAAATCAGGAGGCGGTCTGTAGTAATTGGTGGGGAAAAGGAGAAGGAGAGGGAGGTTTTGAGTTATACCCTAAGATATTTTGATGCAGATACCAACCCCCATGTGTTTATATGCTCCGTAAAGCCGTGATAGGGACCACTAATTGTTGCCAGAAACTATAAAACTATACTTAGAAGGCACACTCATTGTGTCTATCTGCAAGATTGCCTCCATATTTACTGAAACAACTGCTACTGTCAAACCGCTGTAGAATGTCCACTTATTGAGTATAGTATGATTCTATGAACAGATATCGCTTAGACCCTTTTATTTATATAACCTTGAAAATTAGGACATGCTCCATGCGTCTATGTTATGCCTTCTATATACCTATTCTCAAGCAAGAGTTTGTATTGAACTCCAAGTTTGAAGCTAGTCCAAAAGAGTCATACAGTATTTCTGCCTTCAGATCAAGCTTCCCTTTCCTCTAGCTCCCGTGCTTTATCCTCTTTTGCTCGAAGTGCATGGGTATAATGTATACTCCAAAGGTTCAAAGCTAAACCAACCACACAGGCACAGACTGTGACAACGTATGCACTACGGTAGCACTCCAAGCCCTCCGTACATTCTCTATGCGGCCCATTCATGGTTGAATGGCTATCAAAGATTCGACCGTAAAAGATGTTGAAGATGTTGCCGCTAATGACTGGTGATAGCGTTACAACCCCCCAGTTAGTACTAAGTCCGTTGATCCCGAATGCTTCAGCGACTAAAGAAGGAAAGCAGCCAAATAGGAAGCCATATGCTATTCCGGTAAGTCCAGATACCAGACTAAGATAGTGAGGATTTTGAATATGTAGGGCAAAAATTTGGGCAGCTAGTAGAACAGAGGCGGCTGCTGTCAAACACCAAAGTCGAGATGATTTAAGAACTTTCACAAGGAAATCTGACCCAACACCTAAAAGTTGCACGTTAGATTTATCAGAGCATGTGCCAAGAGAATACTTGCCGCTCAACATTCTCCCACTAAAACTGCAAACGGATATTATCGATACATGCATTGCTTGACGCTTCATTATATAGTCTTCGTTGGCTGTGTCGTCATAGTGTCGCCACAATGCCTTACAATCATTCCCAATATTACTAAACAAGATGTCAGGAGAATGGAATCGACTATTTTGGTACCCGATTCGAACTTACTTTATTGTCATCAATCCAACTCCAGTCAGTATTCCCATTGTGCAGAATAATTGCCAAAATTCAATTAAGGGGAGCATCTTCCAGCCTCTGATATCTACACGATGAGCGTGGTCCTTAACAAGTGTTTCTACAGGTAAATCTCCTGGGACCGAGGAATTGGGACTGGACAGTAGAGAGGAGGTGTCGGACAAGGTATCTTCCGGCGCCTCGACGTCTACGCCTTGGTAGTTCCGAGAATCTCCTTCGTCCGTTTGAGGAATTCCAGAAGTATTGGACCTACCTGGTTCTAGTAGTGACTGTCGGGTACGGTGTCTGCTATCCTCCGATTTGGTTCTGTGTAGACGGTTTGAGGAATCATTTGTTGATACCGCTGAATAATCCACATTCTGGGGTATTACGCGTAAGAAGAAGAAAGACACAGATATTAATCCAAAAGTTCCGCAAGAAAGTAATAATAAGAAATGACCCGTGCTTCCTGGGAATACAAACTGTGCAAACATGGAGAAGAAGAAGGCGCTCAGTCCAAAGGCAGCAAGCGGGAAGGCGGTAGCAGTCCCTCGATGGTGAGGCCAATTCAAGGCCGATACCTTTATTGCAGCCGCGAAAGCAGCACAGCCTCCGAATCCAGTGAAGAATGATAACATGCAGAGCAGCGGGACTGACGAAAAACCCTTGTCGTATGCTTGATGGAGAGGAAAGTATCCGGCACCTAGTAGTAGCCCACCCAGAACCACAGCAGGCCGAGGACCTTTCCTATCGACTAGAATTCCAACAGGTATACCCATCAAGTACATTCCCAAGTTACCGAATGTGCCCTACATCAAATGTAATCAGTGTGTGAATAGGATAGATTTCGAGTTGGCCTACTATCAAGTTCTGCTCGGTTGACGAAAGGTGCAACCTTTCCGCAAACTGAGGACCCCAAGCCGAGTAAACATACTATGTACATTAGTAGAGATTATAAGAAGGACATGAATAGTAGGTACATTGGTTCCACATGCTAAGGATATGGTTGTAGCAGCAATACTCGAAACAACCCGGGCGACATAGAGAGAATCTGGCATAATGATGGTGTTTGGCGCAAGGATCGATGATTAGCTGCGGTACTGTACACTTTTCTACTCGATCATTGTGTCTATGAGGATATCTGGTAGGAGCTCAAGTTCAAGAATCAACTGATCGTCACCATTGTAAGATGTCCATATTAAATGGGTGAAGGGTGGGAGGTTGTCGAGGGGTCCGCAATCCTGACTGATAAGCTCAACTGTCGCCGGTTCTGCGTGCAGCTGTCATCTGTCGCATCATTCAGGGGCTTTTAGGGATCACCAGTAGCAAATTACGGTATTACAAGGGATGTTACGGTAACGTGCCACAATAATACTTAGTAATACCGTATTATTAGGACTCGATAACAGAGCCGCCGCCAAGAGCCAAGAGGCAACCTCTTTTGTCTCCGATCCGATGACATTGATCCAGGTTGCACCTCTCTCCACTACTTACTGTAACATCCTCCGCAACCATCATATTTAGGATTCGGCGGGCTCGATCAAACATCTATCAGTATCATACTCCAATACTCTTGTCACAGCCATTGAAAGATGGGCGCTCTACTTTCGCTGCCGTTGTTGGCCCTCCCGAGTATGGGGACTGTACGTCATAAGCCTCCTCTATAGTAATACAGTTATTGACTATTTGCAGTTTGTCACCTTTGCTGCCAGTTGCTGCGGTGCTGCCACTTGCTCAGCAGTATGTAGCGCATGTGGTAAATGTGGCAACAGGTAATATTCGCTACCTATGGGTAATGATCCCGCTAACTCAGTACCAGTGTTGCGACTCGGATCGCATATGCGCTGCTCTTGTTGGTAAACTCGATACTGTCATGGATTATGCTCACACCTTGGGCAATAAATAAATTACAACATCTTACGCTTGACTATATGACCATCACCTGCCCGGAAGGAGAATGCTATGGATGGGTAGCGGTTCATCGAATCAACTTTGCTCTAGGGATTTTCCATGTTATAATGGGCCTGTTGTTACTCGGCGTCAATTCATCGAAAAATCCTCGCGCAGCTATTCAAAACGGCTTCTGGGGCCCTAAGATCATCGCCTGGTTGGCTTTGGTTGTCCTCTCATTCCTTATTCCCGATGCATTCTTCATGTTCTGGGGAAACTACATATCTTTCGCTGGCGCCACACTTTTCCTCCTCCTCGGATTGATTCTGCTAGTTGACCTCGCACATACATGGGCTGAATACTGCATTATGCAAATTGAAACATATGACTCTACAGCTTGGAGGGGAGTGTTGATTGGGTCCACGCTCGGCATGTATGCAGCCTCTTTGGCAATGACTATCGTCCAGTACATTTTCTTTGCTTCAAGTGGGTGTACCATGAACCAGACCGCCATAACTCTCAATCTGATCTTCCTCTTTATTATCTCTGGGGTCTCGGTACACCCGGCAATCCAGGAATACAATCCTAGGGCAGGTCTCGCACAGTCGGCGATGGTGGCTGTCTACTGCACATATCTTACAATGTCAGCTGTCTCTATGGAGCCTGATGATAAACACTGCAACCCTCTTATCCGAGCCCAGGATACTCGTACTACCTCGGTAGTAATTGGTGCTATTGTCACTATGCTCACCGTCGCATATACTACCACCAGGGCTGCCACACAAGGCGTAGCTCTTGGAGGAAAGAACAAACACATCAGGCTTGATGAAGAGAATGAACACGATCTCGTCACTCAGCAACCAGATAGTCGTCGTGAGATGCGTGCCGCGGCTCTTCGCCAAGCCGTAGAGGAAGGTAGTCTTCCAGCAGATGCCCTCTTGGATGATGATGATGAAAGTGATAGCGGAAATACCGCAAAAGACGATGAAAGAACATCAACACAATACAACTACGCGTTGTTCCACCTTATTTTCTTTTTGGCAACTGCATGGGTTGCTACACTGCTAACACAGAAGTTCGAGGCAGACTCAACTGGAGAAGCATACCAAGACTTTGAGCCTGTAGGTCGTACCTACTGGGCTAGTTGGGTGAAGATAGTCAGTTCTTGGCTCTGCTATGCTATCTATACTTGGACTTTGGTAGCACCAATTGCGCTTCCAGATCGAGAATTTGCATAAACCTTGAAGCTTCCTTCCCTTAGTTATTGTACCAGTACCATGCTCTCTGGAGTAGTTGATTTAGAAGCCCGCATTTAGATATACCCAAATTATAGGTCTCACCCTTTACCTGCTTCTGACTTGCACCACTTCAAAGTTTGACTACGGAGCTAAATCATCTTCGAGAAGCATTCCGAAATGGCACCATGCTATGCTTCTTTTTAAAATCCACCGTGACTCTCCCAACAGTTGATAACTTCACAATACTATGAGATAAATACTTATTTAGGCTGCCTGAATTGAGCTTGAAGTACTAGTTTTCACTTCGAGTCAGAAAGCAATGCCGAACGAAACCACACCGGAGCACTGATGGTAGTGAGTAGGAGATTTGCATTTATTTTAGAACTGAGTTGCAGGTTTTTGCTCAAAGAGTGATCTACTTTGCTACGTAAGCTACGGTGATACTCAAAAAACTGCCGAAAATTGATCGAATAGGGAGAAACTGGCTTAGTGGATATTATACGGTATTATGGCGACCATATTTACATCACTATTACTAAGTATACTTGAAGCCCCCTGAATTGAAGAGTTAGTGGCTTCTGATCATGATTGCGATATTGGAAAAGTCAACTAACCAGTTCTCTTGGGAAAGAAGCCAAAAGGGTCAACCTTCTTTTGAATTGCCTTCAGTCTAGTATATGAATTACCTCCGAAAGTCTGATATGGTCTCTGGTCGAACTGTGCATCATTTGAGTAGAGCGGATTGTATTGTCCATATGCAAGATTTCCGGACACGTATCTTGTGTTGGGCACACCGCTATAATGTCGCTTCGAGTAAACTTCAATATCAGTAGTTAATTTGTAGACTGCATAAAAAATCCGTCAGCATTTGCTAGCCAAGAATAGTTTACTTTATATAGCTTCTCTTCAAGAACGAGGTATGTGTGTGAAGATTCTGAAGGTACACAAGTACACCTGCTCAAGGAATGACTCACTTGCAACGTCTGCAGTGACATCTCCAGCCTTGGTAAGCCAAGATACACCCAAATCGAACCACAACCGGTCGCCGTCATTAGGGTTGAGATTAAAAGGATTTCCACCTGCATCAAGAGATGCTTGAGCAATAAGTGCTTGCATTGGCTGTTGAAAAAAATCAGCGTAATCTGAAAAAAAAACCCCCCCAATGTAGGACAGGATATGCATGGAACTTTTGCTTGCAAATACCAGTAAGAGGTACGCTTAGCTAAAGCCCACCTCTTATTTCAAAGCCGAATGAGTCAATCTTAGAAGTCAACTCAATATAGCAAAGATGATACGACTGGATGTACAGCTTCGTCTACCGGTTCTCAACTTTGGCCAAGGAGACGGTACCATTTCAAAATGCATCGCCAAGTTGACACGACAGGTGCCTTGAGTGTGAAATTAGAAAGGCATGATGCATGAGTAATTACCTGATATGCTATAGAAAAAATGAAGCCTGGTAGCAAAGCTTTGAATGATGTAATAGTTGCAGCCCAGTTCTTGTATATGTTGTTGTATAGGTCTGTTCCGTTAGTTCCAGGCAGATTTGGGACAGTTGCGGCCTTCCGAATTAGTTATGATAACATTTTGTGGGGACTAAAGACATACACGATATTCGTAACGCAAGCCATCAACGTTGATCTGGTTGTTCGTCAACAGCTAAAGCTATGTTAGTCGGAATTCGCCCCTTGCGATTACGAACTCACAAAGTTTGCGTAGCGCTGGGATTTCACTTGGTCTAATAATGGCAAAATGGCATTGAATTCATCAAACACCCCTGGAGCAGGCTCGGTTCCATTATAAAAAAAGAACACAGTCCATACTTGAACAAGGCCCTCGAGTAAATATTCGCCAGTCACTATGTCAATCGCATGTCAGTATCCAGATCAGTTGATGAGAGTAGAAAAAGACATTGAGAGAGGGTAGATATGGGCGAATCTGGTGCGACATACCTATGACTGCAGCCTTTGGGTCTGTATTACTCTCAATAAAGTGTTGTGTAGCATTCAGGATAGCTGAACCTTTCGTCGCATCGTAGTTACGAATCCCTCCCCAGATCTATCTGAGCGTCAGATATCTAATTTGATGCAACCAATGAGGAGAGCGTGTACTTACTGTTCCAACAGGAAACGTCCTCAGGGTAAATCTTGTTACAATTCCTAATTATAGTAAGTTAGGTTCACATTTCTCAGGCACTCTGACTGAGCGACTAGACATACCAAATTGATTGCCACCGCCTTTCAATGCCCAGAACAAATCGGTGTTACTCGTAGAGTTGGCATTTGTAATTGTTCCATTTGCAAGGACAATCTCATAATTCAGTACATGGTCGCAAGCCAGTCCATGTTGGGCACTCAAGAATGAGAGGCCGCCACCAAGGAGCAGCCCACCGACACCAACGTCTCCGATACGCCCACCAACGACTGCGAGACTACTATGGCTTAGTGACTACTATGGCAAAGAGGTGTTAAGGAAGGAATTTCCAAATCAGGAGTACTGACTCATAAGGGTCCAAGGCAGTCATAACCTCGACCCATCGTGCACCTGTACCGACTATAGCAGATTTTTGATCCAATGATACAGTAGTAGATGCCAATTTGCTGAACGATATCAGTACGCCCCAGTTGACACCTTTCTTGAAGTTAGCTGGCCTATAGTATAGAGTCTTGGAAGCTGAAATATCGGAACTTGGACTTTTTGGTGTGGAGGAACAATCAATGTTACACTTTGGCATGTACCAAGAGGGTGGCAATCTTTCTAAGGGAGTTGCATTTATTCATCCCGAGTGTACTTACTCGAGAATCCAACATTTGTGTTATGTCCACCACTCTTGACAGCGAATGGTACGTCGGAATATTTCAGCAGTGACTTGACAACATATGACAAGTCTGAGGCGGTTGTTGGAAAAACAGCACATGCAGGTGTGAGATCTCCGTTGGTTGCTGACCAATAATGAGTCTTAGCATCAAGATAGTCGAGATCTGTGAGCCCGAGAGGCCAAATACGGGTTTCTGCGGCGCCTTGAGAGATCAATTGGCAGGCTGCGGTAGCATTTGCGGTAGGTTGTGTTTGCTGGGCAGCTGCACCATAGAAAGGAGAGAAGAATGGGAGACTGAGATAGAAAGCTTTGGTGAGACGCATTTTGAGATGATAAAATGACATATATGAGGTATATAAAGCTATCAGGATCACTAGATCCAAAGGGAATTGGAAGTAATCAGAATATATACTTAGAGAATTCTTTCTATGACGATGGTCAATACTACAGTTCCATCTTCTCGGTAAGTAGACCAGACATTACTGCATGAAATTTTGTGGGAAAGCTCTGAAAAATGAATTTCTTTTCCCTGGTGGCATCCAATCGTATCTTACTTTTCTAAATCAGCTGCTCTAGTGAAGCTGCAATATACGGAGTTTAGTCTAGATACGGAGGAGACGTCACCATCGTTCTGTTGAAGAAGCGGCTTTTCGGTACAGGAGGCGCTCCCGTTTGATGTACGAAGAGTCTGGTTAATTCCATTTATTGACATGTTGATGTATTGGAAATCTTGGGGTAGCGACCTGCAAATCATTTGTGCCTGATTGTGCGTGATTTTCCGGGGAGGAGAAGTATAGAACGTTACACTGCATGCTTTCAATCTTTTTATACAACTGCAAGTGTGTGCGCGTCCGAATCCGAGTAGACCAAGCAGACGAGTGACGAAAGAGGCTAATAAGATTGAGTTGCATTGCAGCACAGTGGTCGATATGTGGACATGTCTTGTCCTATATGGAAAGGCCAAAAGCCTAAAGCAGTTTGCAAAGGACTCATCCACTTAGTAAATGATAGAGCGGCTATTTATCTTTTCAATACACATCAAAATTTGAGCCCAAATCCTAAGTAATAAAGTATGGTTAGATACAAGCTGAGTATACAAAAGTAATCTCTCAACCATGAAGTAGGAAAGCGTGCCCACGTGATCATGGCATTTGGGGATCCACCAAAACACGTCGCGTAATTTGAGGCTATCTATTAAAGAGTGTAAAGGGGATCAACATCTAACGTGTAACGCAACGAGATAGACCAATTCCTTATGTCTCGCGCAAGTACTGCAGCAGCTCGACCGCTCTCTCTCACCGAGGAGCTTGAAAAGCTCGAGCAATCGATCACTCTCACGCTCCAAGGTACTTCCGCCTCACGTTCAGACCTACAAACTTATTAACCAGAATCTCAGAAATTGACCATAACTTCAGCCGAGCACATCGCATAGTAACTTCGAGTATATTGCCTATCGTCGAGCAGTATGCAGAGCATTCCAGTGCGGTTTGGGAGGGTTCTAAGGTTTGTAATAATACATGAGCAGCAGGATATCAACTAAATGCGGGGTTAGTTCTGGAAGCAGTTCTTCGAAGCAAGTGCCAACGTCTCGCTATCTGGTGTAGAAGAGCGCGATGAGGAAGAAGATGAACATTCCTACGACCATTCCCGCGATAACACTAGCACGTATACTTCACAAGCGGTAGACGAGACCCTGCAAACGGAAAAAGAGGCGCACAATCCCTACGATGAGACCGAGGATTCTCTCTTAGACAATGCAGACATTAGTGGAAGTACTCCACGGGCTCCACGGGCAGAGGGCACAGTTACGAGACATAAGTTTGCTGACTATGGCTCTCCGTACGAAGCCTTGAAGCAAGACATGAATGGAACCACTTTTGAAGCTGATGACGATACACAAATACTTCCCACTACCCCAGGCACAAAGTCAAGAATCCCAGATATGTCCATGAATCCTGAGTCGTCGCCGTTCGATTCAACCAGCTATCTGCAAGCTACAAATCGGAAAGCAGGGGAGGATCCTCTTTTGCATCGGGTACTTGACAAGAATTATCGTATCCAAGCTACTCCACACAAGAGCGCCTTCAAGGAAAATAAAACACCAGCCAACAAGCCCTCTTGGCGAGATGCACATTCGCCAATGTCTTCTCCTCCTGTCGCGGCCCCAACGCTCAATCCTAACATATTCAGCTCTCCTATCAGAAGACCATATATGCAGAATGCTCCGCGGACACCTGGGATCAGTGTCAATCCAAGTCCAGCGAACAAAAGAGAGAGAGAGACATTTCCCAAGCCTACTAGAAATAAAGAAGAGATCAGTTGGGAAAGTGATAGTGATGAAGATGCAGAGGGGGTTTACAAAGAATTAGGTTTCAGTATGTACATCCCTGATTCTTGGTCCCTTGTAGATAGGTGTTTGCTCTGTTATATGTTACTGATCATAGAACCTTTAGGTCCTCCAAAGACTATTCAATTCAATCTACCACAGTCCAGACTATTACAA
>Ga0247804_10001148_pt1 | contig 12344 bp, 10 predicted proteins | sample UWRJL029104C1_FD_181142 | JGI IMG/M metagenome (GOLD analysis project Ga0247804, IMG submission 181142) | Plant litter microbial communities from Arlington Agricultural Research Station in Wisconsin, United States - UWRJ-L029-104C-1 | ecosystem: Environmental > Terrestrial > Plant litter >...
GGCGAAGATAACGACCTGTAGGACCTGGCCTTCGGCTACCGATTTGGCAATGTTCTCGGGGAAGATGTGCAGGATGATGTCGGCAGCCGTTTGGGGGGCGGCGGCTTGCAACTTGTCGGCAGCGCTGATTTTTTGGGTGATGCCGACGCCGGCTTTAGTCAGGTTGATGGCGGCCAGGCCGATAAAGAGGGCGAAAGTGGTGACTATCTCGAAGTACACCAGCGCTTTTAGGCCCATGCGGCCCACTTGCTTAAGGTCGGAGTGGCCGGCGATGCCGACGACCAGTGTGGCAAAAACCAGCGGCGCGATAATCGTTTTTACCAAGCGTAGGAAGGCGTCGCTCAGCACTTTCAGGCTCATGGCTACCTCGGGCGAATCGTGGCCCAGAGCAATGCCCACCAGCATGTTGAATACAATCCAGAGCGTGAGTGAGCCGCGTTTCGCCACGAAATACGCCAGCACCGCCAAACCCAGCCAGCGGGCGGCCAGACCCAGCGTGAGTGGCAGCGTACCCGCAATAGGGTGCAGCCCGGTGGCGTTCAACAGCAGGATAATCAGGCCCGCAATGAACGGTAGCAGAAAAAATAAAACAGCGTAGCGAGACTTCATAAGCAGGCGGGAAAGCGGCGAAGGGAATTTAGGGGCTATAAAGAACGGTATTCTGTCGCTGAATTTCTGGTTGCCGTCGTTTCGTGGCCCGCCATAAAAGCCGTTCTTTGTTTTCCCATCGCCGCTACTCGTTTTCCACCAAGCTTTTTCGTTTCCCGTGCCTACCTGGACCCTTACTGCCCACGAGCTGCCGTTGCGCTACGTCTGGAAAATCTCCCGCAACGCCTCCACTACCAAAACCAATCTGGTGGTGCGCGTCACGCATCAAGGCTTGGTGGGGGAAGGGGAGGCGGCCCCCAACGTGCGGTATGGAGAAACGCCCGCGCTCCTGCAGCAACAGTTTGAGGCCCTACAAGCTAATGGCTTGGCGGAAATTTTGACACTCGCCGACCTTGACGCGCTGCTGGCGGCGCACCCCGTGGCTCACGCACTGATGTTCGCCATGGAGTCGGCGCTGGTACATTGGCTGGCGGCCAAAGCGGGGCAGCCAGTGTGGCAGTGGCTGGGCGTGCCCGCGCCGGCAACGACCGTGCCCACGGCCTTTTCTCTGCCGATTATGGAGCCGGGCGCGGTGGCCGGTTTCCTGCGCGAGCAGCAGGCCGGCCGCTTCCAGCTGCTGAAAATCAAGGTAAACCAGGCCGAAGGCCTGGCCCTGCTAAGCGAGGTAGCCCGGGCTCTGCCCGGCTACGCCGTGCTGGTGGATGGCAACGAAGCCTGGCCCGATGCCGACAGCCTGCTGCAATTCCTGGAAAAAGCGGTCGCCGTGCCTGGCCTGCGCATGCAACTGCTGGAGCAGCCGCTGCCCGCCGCCCTGGCCGGCGACTACCGCTACCTGCACTCGCGCACGCCAGTGCCCCTCATGGCCGACGAGTCGGTGACCGACGAGGCCGACTTTGCCGACATTGCCCGCCAGTTTCACGGCGTGAACGTGAAGCTGATGAAGGCCGGCGGCTACCGGCGCGGCATCGAGCTATTGCGGCGCACCAGTGCCCACGGCCTGCGACCCATGCTGGGCTGCATGGTCGAAACCTCGTTGGGAATCAGCTCGGCGCTGCAAATCAGCGCGCTGGCTGAGGTGCATGATTTGGATGGGTTCCTGATAGTGCGCGACGAGCCTTTCGGGCTGGTGCGGGAGCAGGATGGGCTGCTGTCGCTGTAGCAGCGGCTACTTGCGCAGCTGCTGAATTTGGGTGTCCAATTCGCCCAATTGCCGGTCGAGCAGGCTGGTATCGGGATTGCCCGACTGGCTTTTGCTCAATAAGTCAACCTTTTGATTGAGCAACTCCACCTTGCGGCGTAGCAGGTAAATTTCCTGCGAAGCGTTGGGCAAGGCTTCGCCCTTTTGAACGTAGGTCGTGAATTTGGCGTCGGCTGGGGCGATTTCGCCGCGCGAGATGGCGGCGCTTTGGGGCGTCACGAAGACGATACCGCCGTCAGGCTTCACGTAGTCGCCCTCATGCAGGGTGGTTTTCTTGCCGTCGGGCATCTCCACGATGCCGTTTTTGTAGTTGATTTTGGTGCCGCCGGCCAGCTTCACGTTCTGGGTGAGGGGCGTAGTGACGGCGCCGTCGCGGCGCACTACCTCGCCATTGAGCAGCACGAATTCGGTGTTACGGTTGGTTTTGACGGGGTAGCCGCCATCCTGGGCGCTGGCGAAACGGGGCGTGCTGGCCAGAGCAGCAATTACGAATGAGGCAACTAAAAGCGAGCGCATGACGAGTAGGCGAAAGGTAAAAGTCCACCGCTTACGCAGATTGGCCCGGTTTTGATGGAGGCCGCAAAATAATTTTTCCGGAAATCATGGAACGATGTTGCTACATTAAATGTACGTACATTATATTTGCACCCGATTCCAATGAGTTGTATGCGCATCGAAGACGAGATTAAGCAACCCACCTTCCGCAGCGAGCAGCACAAAGCCTATATCAATCTGGCTTTTACGGCTGGCTGGCTGGGGCAGCAGCAGGCGGTCGCCTTCAAGCCCTATGGTCTCACGCCGCCGCAGTTCAACATTCTGCGCATCCTGCGCGGGCAGCACCCGCTGCCGGCCACGGTGGCGCTGCTCATCGACCGCATGCTCGACAAAACCAGCAATGCCTCGCGCATCGTGGATAAGCTGGAAGAAAAGCATCTGGTAACCCGTAAGGTTTGCCCCGCCAATCGCCGGGCCGTGGACATCCGCATAACCGATGCGGGCCTGGCGCTGTTGCAGCGCATTGAAGATGAAGGTGCCCTGGCGCCTATTCATCTCGAAAACCTGAGCGACGACGAACTGCGTCAGCTCAATACCCTTCTCGATAAAATCCGGGGCTAGTTGCTCCACTTTTCCCAAGCAAATTCTTTAATTACCCTTTTTCAACGTCATGAAAAAATTCCTGTTGCCCGCTCTGTTTGCCGTTCTCAGCCTCGCTACCGTGCAAGCCAACCCCGGCGCCAAAGCTCCCAAAGCTGCTAAAACGGCCACCAAAGCTGCCGTTACCTACAAGCTGCAGCCCAACCTGAGCACCCTGGGCTGGGAGGGCAAAGCCGTGACCCACGGCCACAACGGTACCGTACAATTCGCCAGCGGCGACCTGCAGGTGAACGGCGCCAACGTGGTAGGCGGCACCGTAACGGTGGAAATGAAAACCATCAAAGCCACCGACATCAAGGATGCCGAGTCGCAGGCTAAATTCTACGGCCACATGGCGGCCGATGACTTCTTCCTGGTGGAGAAATTCCCCACTGCTACCTTCAAAATCACCAGCGTAGCTCCTATCAAAGGCGCTAAAGCCGGCGACAACAACGCCACCGTGAGCGGTGACATGACCATCAAAGGCGTTACCAACAAAATCAGCTTCCCGGCCAAAGTGGGCGTGAAAGACGGCGTGGCCGCCGCCAGTGGCACTGTCACCATCGACCGCACCAAGTACGGCCTGAAATACGGCTCGAAATCATTCTTCGAAGGCATTGGCGACAAAGCCATCAACGATGACTTCACCCTCAGCTTCAACGTAATTGCCAAGAAGTAATTGCGCGTAGCTACCCGCTATGAAACAGAAAAGCTCCGACCAAATGGCCGGAGCTTTTTTTATGGGCGGCGCGGAATGAAATTCCGCGTCACGGCACTTCCAGCTCGCTGGGCAGCGTGAAAGGCAATTGCCAGCGGTTGTCATACGTACGGAGCTGTTGCAGAACGTCGTCCAACTCGCCTTTGTACTCGTGCCAGTAATCCTCGTGCAGGTTTTTGAGCACCATGGCGGCCGTGCGCACGGCCAGCCGGGCGGTGGCTTTGTAGAAACTGGCGTGCGAGGAATTGAGCGGCCCCGAGTAGTTGCGCAGAATCAGCTTCAGCAGGTACAACTGCAGGTCGATTTCGAGCTGCTTGCTTTTGGTGATGCGGCGGGCGCGGGCCACTTCCTTCAGGGCTTTGCTGAGGGCTTTGGGCAGGGCCTTGTGCAGCTGGTAGCCGCTCACGCTGAGGTTGAAAAGCTCGTGCAGCTTGTCCTCGGTTTCGGCCTGTAGGCTGGCTAAGGATATGTCATCCAGCAGCTCGTAGCGGAAGGTGTCGTAGAGCTCGGCGTCGCGGCGCACGGCGCGGAGGAGGAGGGTTTCCTTCTCGGTTTCGCTGAGGCGCTTGAGAGCTTTTTTGAAGTCGGCGGAGGGGCTGGGCATGGACCGCAGATTTAACGGATTTTAACGGATGGAACGGATTTTTTGTGGTTATGACCACTTCCGGCTCGAGCACGGAAGATAGTGGTACGAATGTGTCGAATGCGCAGACCCACAAAAAATCCGTTCCATCCGTTAAAATCCGTTAAATCTGCGGTCATAGGTTCTCGTCAAAATACCGGGTAATCTTGGTGTACAAGTGCGCCCGGTCTTTGCCCACTACGTTGTGCGGGTGGCCGGGGTACACGAAGTAGTCGAGCTGCACGCCTTCGTCCACGGCCTGCTTGAGGTAGTCGAGCGAGTGCTGCCACACCACCACGTCGTCGATGGTGCCGTGGATAAGCAGGAGCTTGCCTTGCAGCTTGCTCACGTAGTTCAGTAGGTTGGCCTGGCGGTAGCCTTCGGGGTTTTCCTGGGGCGTGTCCATGTAGCGCTCGGTGTACATCACCTCGTACATGCGCCAGTCGATGACCGGGCCGCCGCCCACGGCGGCCTTGAAGGTGCCGGGCGCGCGGGTCATCAGCGTGGTGGTTAGGAAACCGCCGAAGCTCCAGCCGTGCACGCCCATCCGGCTTTGGTTCACGTAGGGCAATGATTTTAGGTAGTTGACGCCCACCAGCTGGTCGGCCATTTCGGCGGTGCCGAGCTGGCGGAAGGTGGCCTGCTCGAAGGCCCGGCCCCGGTTGCCGGAGCCGCGGCTGTCGATGCTGAACACCACATAGCCCTTTTGCGCCATCATCTGCATCCAGAGGTTGGAGCCGGAAAGCCAGTTTTCGGTGACAAGCTGCACGTGGGGGCCGCCGTAGAGGTATACCACGGTGGGGTATTTTTTCTTCGCGTCGAAATTGGGCGGGGTGATGAGGCGGGCGTAGAGGTCGGTGCTGCCGTCGGCGGCTTTCAGGGGCACGATTTTCGTCTCGCCCAGCTGGTAGTCGGCCACGGGGTTGGGCGCGTTGAGCAGCAGGCGCTGGGGCTTGCCGTCGGCCACGGCGATGGTGCGGATGGTGCGCGGCGTGGCCGGGCTGCTGAAGTTATCGAGCACGTAGCGGCCGCTGGGGCTGAGCGTGGCCACGTGCGTGCCCGTGCCCTGCGACACCTTGCGCGGCGCGCCGCCGCTTAGCGAAACGCGGTACACGTGGCGCTCCAGGGGGCTGTCGGCAGTGCTGGCGTAGATGATTTCCTTGCCGTCGGCGCTAAATCCCAGGATGTCCGTCACAATCCACGAACCTTGGGTGAGCTGGCGCAGCAGCTGGCCGCTGGTGCTGTAGAGGTAGAGGTGGTTGTAGCCGTCGCGCTGGCTTTGCCACACAAACTGGTCGGGGTGGCCGGGCACGAACTGTGCCGGGTGCTGCGGCTCCACGTACTTGTCGTCTTTTTCCTCGAACAGCGTTTTGATGAACGCGCCGGTGGTCGCGTCGTACTGATTGAGCTGCATGTGGTTCTGGCCGCGGTTGAGCTCGGCCAGGTAGATGTTCTTTTCGTCGGGGCTCCAGGCCAGGTTGGTGAGGTAGTGGCCGTCGCCGAATTTGGTTTGCAGTACCACCGGCTTGTTGGTGTTCAGGTCGAATACTTCAATTTGCACCTGCTGGGTTTTATCGCCGGTCATGGGATACTTGATGGGCTGCGTGCTGGCGGGCGTCGTGGTCAGGTTAACCAGCGGGTAGTCGGTCACCTCGCTCTGATTGATGACGTAGCAGGCCAGCTTGTTGCCGGCCGGGCTCCAGAAGGTCCCTTTGGTGATGCCAAACTCGGAGCGGTGCGCCGCCTGGCCAAACACGATGGGCGCGTTGGTCGGCGTGGGGGTTTCGGGCTCTTTGCTGCGGGCCTCGTTTTCGCGGCCGGCCATCGAAATGTAGAGGTTCGGCCCTTTGGTGTAGGCCACGCGGGTTTTGGTGGGGTCGAAGTCCACATTGTCGGCCTCGGCATCGTAGCCGAAGGCGCGGGTGGCTTTGCCGGTTTTCAGGTCGTAGCTGTAAACCTGATTTTTGCTGGTGATGAGCATGGTATTCGCATCGCGCCACTGCACGCCGGGGAAGGCTTTGGGCTCCGTGGCGCCGGCGGCTTTGAGGGCGGCGGCCAGGGTGGCTTGGGTGACGATGGGCGTGAGGTCTTTGCCGGTGGCGCTGCCGCGCAGCAACTCGTCGGGCTGGCCTTTCTGGGCGGGGCGTAGGTAGGCCACCTCATCCTTCGAGCCCGGAATCCAGCTCAGCTGCCTGAGGTTTTGCGGTTGCAGGTCGCGGTTGAGAAAGGCTTCTTCGACGGTGAGCTGCTTGCTCTGGCTGAGGGCCGGGGCCAGCGGCAGCCAGAGCAGCAGCGCGAGGCCGGCCAGGGCGGGGCGCGGGGTGGGGAAGGGGCGGGAACGCATCATGGCCGAAAATTACGGCCGAAAGCTTGTAGCGCGGACTTTGTAGTCCGCGAGTCTGGTTCGTTGAACGTTCACACTCGCGGACTACAAAGTCCGCGCTACAGGAAACGAAAGCCCAAAAATTAGGGTTACCACTAGCTGTCCCAAACCACCTAGCCGCCGTACCTTTGCGAACATGAATACCCGCCCACAAATTGATTATAACGAAGATGTACTGCTGCTCGAAGCCGAGGACGAGCTGCGCGCCCTCGTCGTGTACAACGACGACGTGAACACCTTCGACCACGTTATCACTACCCTGATTGACGTGTGCGGCCACGAGCCGCTGCAGGCCGAGCAATGCACCCTGCTGATTCACCACAAAGGCAAGTGCGCCGTGAAAAACGGAACGTATGAAGAGCTGGAGCCCATGTGCTCGGCGATTCACGACCGGGGCATCTCAGCTGATATTTCATAACCCCTAACGGCGCGGGCGAGGTCCTTTCGCTCCTTCGTCGCTCAGGATGACGTTCTAACTTTGGAATACCCCTCAAAACTCATCGAAAACGCCGTCGGCGAGCTCTCGCGGCTGCCCGGCATCGGCAAGAAAACGGCCCTGCGCCTGGCCCTGCACCTGCTGAAGGCCGAAACCGAAACCACCGCCACGCTGGCCGAGGCCCTGGCCAAGATGCGCTTCGAAATCACCTACTGCCAGTCCTGCCACAGCATTTCGGACAGCGAGGAGTGCGGCATCTGCGCCAACAAGCTGCGCGACCACGCCCAGGTGTGCGTGGTGGCCGACGTGCGCGACGTCATCGCCATCGAAAACACCGGCCAGTACAAGGGCGTGTACCACGTGCTGGGGGGCGTCATCTCGCCCATCGAGGGCATCGGGCCCAGCGACCTGCACATCGACTCACTGGTGCAACGTGCTGGCGCCGAAGGCTCCGAGGTGCGCGAGGTGATTCTCGCCATCTCGCCCACCATGGAGGGCGACACTACGGCCTTCTACCTCTCGCGCCGCCTGCGCGACCTGCCCGACGTCCACATCAGCACCATCGCCCGCGGCATCCCGATGGGCGGCGAACTGGAGTACGCCGACGAAATCACCCTCGGCCGCAGCATCGTGGAGCGGCAGCGGCAGGCGCGCTAGGTGAATGTGTAGGGCTTAGTTGTGCATGAAATTGCACTGGGCCGGCTAAAACTATTCTGTTTTCCGCTCCGGTCACGACCGGGGTGCCTTCAAGAATTCTGGAAAGCCTTCCGGTTTCGACCAGAATGCTTTCCAGAGCTCTTTTCAGCGTTCCGGCCGTGGCTGGAGGGCCTCCAAGAGCTCTGGAAGGCCCTCCGGCTGCGGCCGGGATGCCTTGGTGAGCTCTCGAAGGCCCTTCGGTTTCGGCTGGACGGCTTTCCAGAGCTCTTTTTGGTGTTCCAGCCCCGTCTGGATGCTTAAAAGGCATTTTGTGCGTTACGGCCGGGCGTCGTGCCGTAATTTTGTGCTCCCGTGGTGAAGCTCTCCGTCATTATTGTCAATTACAACGTCTGCTACTTTCTGGAGCAGGCGCTGCTGTCGGTGCGGCGGGCGGTGGAAAAGCTGGGCCAGCCGGTGGAGGTGTTCGTGGTCGATAACAACTCGGCCGACGGCTCGGTGGCGATGGTGCGGGCGCGGTTTCCGGAGGTTATTCTGATTGCCAACCACGACAACCCCGGCTTCTCCAAAGCCAACAACCAGGCCCTGCGCCTGGCCACCGGCGAATACCAGCTGTTGCTCAACCCCGACACGGTGGTGGAGGAAGACACCTTCCGAGCCTGCTGCGATTTCATGGACGCGCACCCCGACGGCGGCGGCGTGGGCGTGAAAATGCTCGACGGCCAGGGCCGCTTCCTGCCCGAAAGCAAGCGCGGCCTGCCCACGCCGATGGTGGCGTTTTATAAGATATTCGGGCTGGCGGCCTTGTTTCCGCGCTCGCGCACCTTCGGGCGCTACCACCTGGGCTTTCTCGATGATGACCAGCCTCACGAAATCGAGGTGCTGAGTGGGGCCTTCATGCTGATGCGCAAGGCGGCACTCGACCAGGTGGGGCTGCTCGATGAAGACTATTTTATGTACGGCGAGGATATCGACCTCTCGTACCGTCTCACGCTCGGCGGCTGGAAGAACTACTACTACCCCGGTACGCGCATCATTCATTACAAGGGCGAAAGCACGAAGCGCACGAGCGTCAACTACGTGTTCGTGTTCTACCGGGCGATGGTGATTTTTGCCCGCAAGCACTTTGCCGCCAACCAGGCAGGGCTGTTTTCGCTGCTCATCAACGGGGCCATCTGGCTGCGGGCAGGGGCGGCGGTGGCCCAGCGCCTGGCCACCCAGCTGGCCCCGCTGCTGCTCGATGCCGGGCTGGTGTGGCTGGGCATGTATTTTCTGAAGGAATACTGGGAGCACAACCACCGCTACGTGCCCGGCACCTACCCACCGCGCTACATGCTGGCGGCCGTGCCCGCTTACATCGTGGTGTGGTTCACGGCGGTGTTCCTGAGTGGCGGCTACGACCGGCCGGTGCGCACGGCGCGCATCGTGCGGGGGGTATTGCTGGGCACGGTGCTGATTTCGGCCGCCTCGAATTTTCTGGATGCCTGGCGCTTTTCCAAGGCCCTCATCATCCTCGGCGGCGCCTGGACGGTGGCCGCCCTGGTGGGCCGCCAGCTGCTGGCGCACTTCATCAGGTACAAGGATTTCCGCCTCAACGAGCGCCGGCAGAAGAACATCGCCATCGTGGGCTCGGGCGCCGAAAGCCGCCGCGTGCGCCAGCTGCTGGAAGCCGCCGGCGTGCAGGCCCGCGTCATCGGCTACGTCAATACCGAAGCCCCGATACCCAATACCCAACTCCCAACCCCCACCGCCCAGCCCGCCGAAGAAGCCCTCGGCGAGCTGCGTCAACTGGACGACATCATCCGCCTCTACGCGCTGGATGAATTAATCTTCTGCGGCAAAGACCTCCCCGCCAGCCAGATTATCTCGCTGATGCTCACGCTGCCGCCCGAGCCCCCGGTGGCCTACAAAATCCTGCCCGAAGACAGCCAGTATATCATCGGCAGCAGCAGCAAAGACTCGCCCGGCGACTACTACACCCTCGACATCGCCCTCAACCTCTACCAGCCCCGCCAGGCCCGCGCCAAGCGCCTGCTCGACGTGCTGAGCAGCGTCGCGCTACTGTTGTTGGCACCGCTGCTGCTCTGGTTTCAGCAAAACCCCGGCGGCTACCTGCGCAACTGTCTGGCCGTGCTGCTGGGCCGCCGCACCTGGGTGGGGCTGCGCTACACGCCCGGCCCCGCCCGGGCCCGCCCCGCCGTGCTCTCGCCCGCCGATGCCGCGCAGTCGGCCCTGCTGAATGACGTGACGCGCCGGCGGCTGGAGCTGCTCTATGCCAAGGACTACGAGCCCGAAACCGACCTGGGAATTTTGCTGCGGAGCTGGCGCCGGCTGGGCCAGTAGGCTGTAGCGCGAAGCAGAGCTTCGCGCTACATCTACGCGGCGCTTACCTTTGCGGCCCATGACCGAACTCGTTTCCCCCCTGTCTGCCCGCCTGAGCCGCATCACCGAGCCCGCCACCATTGCCATGAGCAAGAAGGCCCGCGAGCTGGCCGCTCAGGGCGTCGACGTTATCAGCCTCAGCCTGGGCGAGCCCGATTTCCAGACTCCGCAATACATCAAGGACGCCGCCAAGCAGGCCATCGACGAAGGCTTTACTTTCTACACGCCGGTGCCGGGCATCGCCGAGTTGCGGCAGGCCATCTGCGACAAGTTTGCCCGCGAAAACGACCTGCATTTCCAGCCCAACCAGATTGTGGTGGGCACCGGCGCCAAGCAGGCCCTGGCCAACGCCGTGCTCAGCCTCGTGGACCCCGGCGACGAAGTCATCGTGTTTTCGCCCTATTGGGTGAGCTACGAGGAGATGGTGAAGCTGGCCGACGGCATCACGGTGCCGGTGCTGGGTACGTTGGAAAACAACTATAAGGTGACGGCCGCGCAGCTCGAAGCCGCCATCACGCCCCGCACCAAGCTCATCATGTATTCCTCGCCCTGTAACCCTACGGGCGCGGTGTTCAGCAAGGAAGAGCTGGGTGAAATTGCGGCCGTGCTGGCCAGGCACCCGCGCATCTGGGCCGTGGCTGATGAGATTTACGAGTACATCAACTTCGTGGGCGAGCACTACAGCCTGGCCCGCTTCCCCGAAGTAGCCGAGCGCGTGGTGACGGTCAACGGCTTCTCGAAGGGCTACGCCATGACCGGCTGGCGCATCGGCTACCTGGCCGCCCGCGCCGACGTGGCCGCCGCCTGCGACAAGCTCCAGAGCCAGTTTACCTCCGCCACCTGCTCCATCACCCAGCGGGCCGGCCTGGCCGCCCTGCGCGGCGGCCGCGCCAGCGCCGACGAGATGGTGGCCGCCTACCGCCGCCGCCGCGACCTGGTGCTGGGCATCGTGCGCGAAATTCCCGACCTCATCACGCCCACGCCCGAAGGCGCTTTCTACATCTTCCCCGACGTGTCGGCCTTCCTCGGCCGACGCACGGCGGAGGGTGTAATCATCAATGATGTGAATGAGTTGGCGCTATACCTGCTCCAGGATGCCCACGTAGCCGCCGTGCCCGGCGACGCGTTTGGGGCGCCTATGTGTATGCGTTTCAGCACCGCTTCGGCCGATGAGAAGCTGGTGGAGGCGTTTCGGCGTATTAAAGTTAGCCTAGCGAAACTTATGGTCAATTAATAATTAATAATTGACAATTAATAATTGGCCCGAATCCAGTTGTTGGTTGTCAATTATTAATTACTCATTGTTAATTATTAATTGAAAAACCTCCCCGACCTCTTCCAGCAGTTCAATAACCTGCGCGTCCTCATCATCGGCGACGTGATGGTGGATGCCTACGTGTGGGGCAAATCGACGCGGCTCTCGCCCGAGGCCCCGGTGCCGGTGGTGAACGTGGCCCGCACCGAAAACCGCCTCGGCGGGGCCGCCAACGTGGCCCTCAACGTGCAGGCCCTGGGCGCCACGCCGCTGCTCTGCGCCGTGATTGGCGACGACGCGGGCGGCGACCAGCTGCTGCAGTTGCTGCACGAGCGCGGCCTGCCCGCCGATGGCATTATCCGCAGTCCGCACCGGCCCACCACCTTCAAGCAGCGCATTCTGGCCCACGGCCAGCAGCTGCTGCGCATCGACTCGGAGGTAGAAACTGACCTCAACGCCGCCGAGGCCAGCCAGCTATTGGCTGCTTACGACGACCTGCTAAGCCGCGCCGACGTGGTGATTTTCGAGGACTACGACAAGGGCGTGCTCAGCGAAACCATCATCACCGAGTGCATTGCCAAAGCCCGGCAGCGCAACATCCCGACGGTGGTGGACCCCAAGAAAAAGAATTTCCTGGCCTACCGCCACTGCACGCTTTTTAAGCCTAATCTGAAGGAATTGCGCGAGGGCCTGAAGCTGGAATTCGGCACGCCCGATGTAGACCGCCCCGGCTTTGAGGCCGCCGTGGCCCGCTTGCGCGAGGTGCTGACGCCCGAAATCGTGCTCGTCACGCTGTCGGAGTACGGCGTATTTGCCCAGCAAAATGACGAAAAAGCCTACCTGCCGGCCCACCTGCGCACCATTTCCGACGTGTCGGGCGCCGGCGATACGGTTATCAGCATCGCGGCGCTGTGCGTGGCGCTGGGGCAGCCTTCCGCCTTCACGGTGGCGCT